>Ga0208080_1000194_pt1 | contig 29426 bp, 20 predicted proteins | sample NGESurdeep092012_3_FD_184476 | JGI IMG/M metagenome (GOLD analysis project Ga0208080, IMG submission 184476) | Arctic peat soil microbial communities from Barrow, Alaska - NGEE Surface sample 210-3 deep-092012 (SPAdes) | ecosystem: Environmental > Terrestrial > Soil > Wetlands > Peat ...
AGCGAGAGCACCTGTGGTGGGTGTGACATCGCACCCAGCGCTCTGCTCAGCTCATTTCCCGACGGTGCGCAGACCTGACACAGATCCTGGGTGAAGACGATATCCGGGTGAAGCTCGTCGAGGAGGACTTCATCGACCTGATAGAGGCTTTCGCCGGTCGCGAGGTGCGCGGCGACGGCGCTGTCTATCTCCTTCTGCGACAGCCCGTCCAGCGGCAGCACGGGCTTGCTGACGACGGGCAGCGAGCGAACCTGCGGCGGATAGTCGCACTCGTGGGAGCGTCCGACGAGGTCCGCGCCCGCGCCAAGCGCGTAGGTGATTTCGGTGGCGGCGGGAAGGAAGGACACGATGCGCGGCATCCCAGAAATCTACTGTGTTGCGCCGCTCTCTTCCGGAGGAACAAAGGTCGCAGTAGGCGAAGCGCTCATCCCACAGCACTGTATCGCCGACAGCGTACTCGACGGGTCCCTCGTATCCGGGACCGTCGGACACGAACGTTATGAAACTCTCCACGTTCACCGCAGGGATCGACGGTGGAGGGTAGCTCGTCGAGGAGTCTTTCGCAATACACGCGCACATCGGCCAGAAAAAGATCACCGAACGCGATTGCAGTCACGCCGGGGAGATCACGTTGCACGCGTTCGAGCGCGGAAAGGAACGCGCTCTCATACGCGTCGTTCGTGGTGACCGGGTCGAGCTCGATCGTGAATAGCGGCAGTCGCAGTCGCTCGGCCTGACGCTCCAGCAGCGATCTCCGCACTCCATGCACGCTGATGCGCTCGTAGTCGCGCGTGACGCTGGTCAGGAGTCCGGCAACTTCAATATTCGGATCAGCCCGGAGAGCCTGCAGCGCGAGCGCACTGTCCTTGCCGCCACTCCAACTGAGAAGAACTCGCTTTCGCATCATCCAAAGCGATGCTTGGCGATCCCGATCGAGCCGGTCAGCAGCACCATTCCGGTGTTGGTGAGGATCACCGGCCAGTCCTTGATGACGATCCCGTAGATGATCCACAGCGAGCTCGCAGTGACGAGCAGGGCGAACATCCCGAACGAGAGATCCCGGGTGTGTTGAGTCTTCCAGGTTCTGATGACCTGGGGCACGAACGACGCGACGGTGAGGAGGCCTGCGAGATAGCCGAGATAGTGGATCATCGTGGAGTTGTTGATGGATAACTGCAACTGAACAAGATGTCAGCTCAAGCTGACATCTTGTTCAGTTGCAATTCGCTCTTACGCGGCGGGTTCGACAGCCATACCCGATCCATCCCGAATCGTTAGCCAGTCGGTCCGTACGCGGTCCCATTCCTGAATCAACAGTCCCTGCTCCTCGAACACCAGTCGGATCTGGGCCGGATCGTAACCGCAGATCTCCTCGAGGATCGGAATCAGGACGCTGAGCGCATCGTCGCTGATTACCGTGCGCCGGGCGATCTGCGCGATGTGCCTCGCTTCCGAGGCCGCGATCGTGAGTCCATCGCCGCGATTGACGTGAAGCATCACGTGAATGTCGGAGCTTCCGTCGCCGACGTACACGACGCGATCGCTTGGAACGCCGAGACGGAGTCGCAGCGAGTCGACCGCGGCGACCTTTCCGTAACCCGCGGGAACCTGAATGATCGATTCCACTTCGCCGGTTTCAGCGCTGAAATCGAAGTGCGCGCCGATGATGTGATCGGGAGGCACGAGTCCCTGAAGCGCCGAGTGGACGACGAGCCACGGAGCGGCCGATACGACGTAGAAGTCGAACCTGAAGCCCTCGATTCCATCCTTCAGAAACTCGGCGAGCAGCGCGATGTTGCGCTTGAGCCGGATCTGACGGCCAACCTCGACGAGGTCGTCCTGCCGCACGCGGCGAAAATCCGGATCGTGCCGCAGCAGATACGTGAGCTCCGCGCCCGACTGCACGAGGTTGAGGCGCGCAAGGTTGGCGACTTTCTCCTGAAAACCAGGAATGCCGAGCATCTCGGCCAGGACGAGCCCGGAATCGTTGAAGCTCAGGGTCTGGTCGAAGTCGCTCACCAGCAGGTAATACTTCCTCATCTATCCTCCATTCAGGGCGGAGCGTTTCTGACGGTCGTCAGATTCGCGCTCACCGATGATTCAAAAAACGAAAACGCCCCCGCATCGATCCAGGACGCGGGGGCGAATCTTGGCAAGTAGCAGGTGTGTTAACCCCGTCGCCGTCGCGCGCCACGCGTCCCGTCGCCGCAATTAATTGCGGCGCCGAGCATCTTATTCGTGAAGCGGTGGGCGATGAGGATCATTTTGCGATCGTGGATTTGAGTGAGCGCTTGATCACGCTCTGACATGCAACCTAATTGATGCACGGGAAGCGTGTCAACCAATAGACGATTCCTGTGGCGAATTGGTGACTTATATCGTGTCTCAGCTTTGTAACGGTGAAGTTTACTAAGCCGGACGATTTCCAACTTCCGGCGACTGGAGTGAGGTAGCGCTCGATCGGCCGGCCAATCTGCTGGATGTGGATGCGCCCGTCCACCGAAGGCTTGACTTTCCACGTTTCGGGGCGGATAGTGGGTCACCGAACAATTCCCTCCCTTTGCGTCTGCGATGAGAGAGGGACTGCATCAAAGTCCCGATCTTGTGGAGAGCATCGCTTATGGTAGTGCTCCGTCGCCTCCCTATCCTGCTTGCCGGTGCCGTCTTGTGCGCCGCAGCATCCCTTAGTCCTCTCAGCGCGCAGCAACCCACGGGCACCATCACCGGACAGGTGATCGACAGCGCGACCCGACAGCCGATCGCCGGCGTCAATGTCGTGGTCGAAGGGACCCGACTCGGTACGATCACTCGTGATGACGGTACGTTCACCATCACCGGCGTCCCCGCGGGAACGCACACGATTCGTGCGCGCCGGATCGGCTACGGGTCGGTACCGCTAATCGTCAACGTGGCGGACGGATCGACGGTCTCGGTGGCGTTCGCGCTCGAGAAGCGGGCGGCGGTTCTCGATCAAGTGGTGGTCGTCGGATACACCACTCAAAAGAAATCGAGCATAACCGGTTCCGTCACCGCTGTCGATATGGGTGACCTGGCGGTTCGAAGAGTCCCCGATGTGGCGCAGGCTTTACAAGGGCAAGTTTCCGGTTTGACGGTTACACAAAGCACCGGTGCGCCGGGCGACGAGATCAGTATTCGTATCCGTGGTGAAGGAACGATAGGCAACAACAGTCCGCTCTTCATAGTAGACGGAGTCCCTAGTCGCGATATATCCTTTTTGAATCCTGCAGATGTGCAATCCATGACCGTGCTCAAGGATGCTTCTGCTGCCTCTATCTATGGCTCCAGGGCTTCTGCCGGCGTGATTGTGATTACTACGAAGAGTGGAGAAAGAGGGAAATCCAGTTTTGACATCAACTACTATAGTGGCATTCAAAGGGCGACCAATCTTCCGACCATGTTGAACGGCACTCAGTACATGAACAAAATGGAGGAAGCCTGGAACAATTCCGGATATGACCCGCTGCTCCAAAACCCGTATACGGCGGCCAAATTAAGCGGGATGGTTAACGGGGAGGTTTTGGCTAATACCAATTGGTTGGATCAGTTATTCACGTCGGGAAAATCCCAAAACCTGCAGCTGACCGCGAGTGGAGGTAGTGACAGGATCCAATACCTGCTGTCGGGTGGAATTAATAAGCAGGATGGTATTGTGATTTACTCGAATGACGGGTATCAGCGCTTCAATTTCAGGACGAACATCAATGCAGCTTTGACTGATCGGTTCAACGTTGGAACCAATCTCGGACTTTCCTATGCCAACCAGGACAAGCTTTCCTCAAGCGGAGATGCACCCGGAATTATCCGTCATGCCTTGATTAGGCCTCCCGTCATACCTGTTTTTAAAAATCCAACTGATCCGACTTATTCCGCGAGCGATCCGTTTACCGATTTGCCCTTTTTTACAACACCATGGGACAACAACAATAACCGGTATGAGTTTGGCTCCAACCCCGTTGCCCTGGCCTTTTTCACCAATGACAAGAGAAGCAACCTCAAGACTTTCGGCAATATTTACGCACAATACGCTCTTTTGGACGCTCTAAGATTCAAGAGTAATCTTGGGGTCGATCTAAACTTGAGCCACAACAAAGCCTTCAACCTTAATTTCGGCGATGATAACGGAGGAGCGGGCCCGCTTGACCAAGGAACCGGGCGTCAAAATCGTCCGACCGGGTTGAACGAAGACAGAGGGCAGGAAACTACTGTCACATGGAACAACACCCTGAATTATGCCAAGAATAATCAAACGCATGACATAAGTGCGCTCGTAGGCAGCGAGTATATCACCAACTATTCTTCTTCGATTGGTGGATCGAGACAAAGGTTCGATTATGTAAAGGAGAACTTTCAATATCTCGACTACGGTGGAACAACGGATCAAAACACCGGAGGTTCTGCATCTGAATGGGGCCTTTTCTCACTATTCAGCTCGGCAACCTACATGTTCGATACACGGTACATGATTACAGCCAATTTCAGAGCAGATGCTTCTTCCAGGTTTGCACCAAATAATCAATGGGGCTATTTCCCATCGGTTTCCGTAGGCTGGAAAATATCCAATGAGAGTTTCATGCAGAATGTTGGTTGGATATCTGACCTGAAACTGAGAGCCAGCACGGGAAAATTGGGCAACCAGGAGATCGATAACTACGCTTTCCTGACTTTGCTCCAAAGATCGGGAAGCCAATTTCTCATTTCACGCTACGGCAATCCCGATCTGAAATGGGAGACCACTTTACAAAATGACATTGGGCTGGATGTGGGGATGCTGAGCAACAAGCTCTATCTCTCCATGGACTACTTCGTGAGGAAGACGTCTGACATTCTGTTACCCATTTCTTTGCCTTCCATAGCGGGAAATGTTTCTCCAACCATCGTCAACGCGGGTGAAGTGAGTAACAAGGGATATGAGCTTTCTCTGGATTTCAAAAATAGTGGTGGGGCGTTCAATTACGGTATAAGGGGAAATCTGGGCACGGTCAGGAACATGGTAGAAAAACTGCACCCCAATTTACCGAGTATAGCAGGGCCTGTAACCAGAACCGAAGTAGGACATCCGCTTAACTCATTTTATGGTTACGTGATGGAAGGCATTTATCAAAATCAAAGTGAAATCAACGCGCATTTATTCGGCACTGTAAATCCTCCGGACCAGCCGGGCGACATCAGATTCAAGGATTTGAATGGCGATGGAATAATCAACGATAAGGACCGGACGTTCATCGGAAATTCGATTCCAAAACTTAACTATGGTTTGAACCTATCCGCGGACTATCATCGTTTTGATTTTTCCATGTTTTTTCAGGGAGTAGGGGGGGTGGACAAATACAACGATGCCAAGCAGATAACGGATTATGACAGCCGTCCCTTTAACCACACTGTCGCAGTACTAGGGGCCTGGCACGGAGAAGGCACCAGTAACACCATTCCCCGAACCACCTTCAACGACAATGGTAGCAGCAAGATATCGAGCATTTTTGTGGAGGATGCTTCTTATTTCCGCCTGAAAAACCTGGAGCTCGGATACACTTTCGGACCTACCCGACGCCTGTATGTATCCGGCCAGAACCTTTTTACAAAGACCAACTATACGGGATTGGATCCGGAATCTACCGATATCCTGGACAGGGGAACTTATCCGCAAGAGAAAGCATTCCTAGTCGGAATCACTGCGAAATTTTAATCGATTTATTCAGAAATCATAAATCGACAGGAGCAGTCATGAAAACAAGGCATAAGGCAGCTGCATCGATCCTGATCATCTCAGCTTTCAGCTGCACCGATTTACACAAAGATCCTATCGGTTTGCTTACTCCGGAACAGGTAAGCACAGACCCGACACTGAATTCGGTCGAGGTGTCGGTGACATCGTCTTATCAGATGCTTTCCAGTACCCTCAATCTCCTCGGCGACTGGAGATGGGATTTGGGCACAGTGTTCCGAAACGATTTCATTGTAGACGACATCGCTTCGGATGATGTGCAAAAGAAATGGAACCCTGATGGCGACCAGGCGTGGATGGATCAGGTGCAAAGCTTTAATTTCACCGCCTCCAACCAGGCTTTTAATGGTCAATGGAGCTACGACTACGAAGGGATATCGCGCGCCAATCTGGCCATCAGCTATTTGACCGATGACGCAATTACGACAAAAATTGCCATCGATCCGGCCTTGAAAAACCGGCTGTTGGGCGAGGTCTATTTTTTGAGGGCTTTTTACTATTTCGATCTGGTGAACAACTTCGGAGATGTACCGTTGTTGGTAAAACCACTTAAAAGCTTTAGCGATGCCTACAGTGCGGCCAAGAGAGAAACAAAAACCAACGTCTATGCGCAGATCAGCTCAGACCTGGCCCAGGCTAAGACATTATTGCCGAACAGCAAATATTCTGATCCTGCGGAATGGTCGAGAGCGTCTAAAGGAGCTGTCTTGGCTATGCAGGCCAAAGTGGCACTTTACAACCAAAAATGGCCAGAAGTTATTAGTACTGTAACTGAATTGGAGGGCCTGAACTTTTACAGTTTGAACCCCAATTATTTCGACAGTTTCGATGTAACCAAGGAAACAACCGAGAATGAAGTCATCTTTGCCTACGACCACCAGTCGGGTCAAAATCCACGAAAGGGCAATGGACTGTGCGCGCCGTTGGATTGGGGGTTCATTGCTCCTACCGATAATTTTCTCAGTGAATTTGAAGCTGATGACCCAAGGTTACTCTACACGGTAAACGTGGCCGACAAAGCTGTTTACAAGTTGTTGGGCGCAACAGATACGGCGACTGTGAGATTGTATAAAGGAAATGACGATGCGCCAAGCAACAAAATCTATATTCGACTGGCAGATGTATTACTCTGGAAAGCCGAGGCATATAATGAAACCGGGATGTACCCCCAGGCAATTGCCATAATCAATACGATCAGGAGCCGGGCCCGGACGAGTGTGGCGGTTAACGGTACTTTGCCCCCGGTTGGTACCCTGCCTGACAGAGACATTGCCTCCACTGATAAAAACCAGATAAAAAGTTGGTTAATGCATGAAAGAAGAGTAGAACTGGGTTTCGAATCGCAACGATTCAATGACTTAAAAAGGTGGGGTATAGCTAAGCAGGTTTTGACTGCACTTGGGAAAAATTTCCAGGACTACAACTATCTTTATCCAATTCCACAAGGTGAAATTGATAAATCAGGTGGGAGCATAACGCAGAATCCCGGTTATTGATTCACGTTCAAATGAAAATCGGGTTGACTCAACGTTTGCAGGCAAACTTTTGGGTTAATCCTTTTTTACTGAGGGAGCGGCGCAGCAGCGCCAGGCCGCTGCTGGTGAGGATGACCGGCCAATAATGGGAATCGTCAAAGAAGCGGGGAGAACTCTATTTCACTGTTACTGAATAATGATTTCTCTGCGATCTGGAAACGTGCCGCAGATGAATCTTATAGCTCCCGTTGGTTCTTGATTCCGTAATCCCACTGCTGATATAACGACCATTTATCGCAATACTTTGCTTTGCCGTCGGGGATACAACTCCCACCTCGATTAAATGGCCTGCAAAAGACTCGAGATCAAATTCAAGTTTCTTCGTTTCTCTGTCATAGACTGGAGAAATTACTAAAGCATTAGCCGAACTTAGATACGGCGTTCCGGCATCCCCTAATGTTACGCCGATCTTTCTCAAGTCTTTGATATCCTCCGGCACAACAGCTGATGGGATTTCCCTTCCATCGAATGAGATGGAGGATAGCGTGCTCCCCTCTCCCCTGATATCGACACTTACAGGGACGCCCTTGAGGGTCACGGTCAACTGTACGGAATCCACACCTTTGGGAATAAAAGGGCTGAACGAGATATTCCATTCATTTTCCCTCAGGCCGAACAGATTATACAGAGTGTAGAGGTACCAGCCGCCCGCCCACAGGAATTGAGGTTTGTCAATCTTTCCATAAACGGCCGGATCGCTTTTGTCACTTATTCTGTACTCATACAAAGCAGGCTGGCCATTAGGACTATTCATTATTCCGTTTAAGGTCATAGTCCTCTTCATGAATTCAAAAGCATCTTTGTTCAATCCATTGTTGATCAACGCGAGAGCGTACCAGGCATTTCCGTGGGGCCAGATCCCACCATTGGCATAGTGGTAAGGTGCTCCGGCTTCATTACCGGAAAATCTCATGTAATCGATAAGCAGATGCAGGTCCATTGGATACAGCGTGTACAGGCCCAGTCGTTCATCCAATAGCTTTGCCTTGGCAGTCGTTAGCAGCTTTCGATTCCTGGCATCATCGAGCAAGCCAAAATGTGAGGCCAACAGAGATCCCATATATATGTGGCGATCCTCTTTTCCATCCTCGTAATAGCTTATCAGGTAGTTCAGCTGGTCATCCCAGAGCCTGTCGACCAGCTGCTTATTCATTCGAGTCGCGAGATTCTCATAGGCCTCCAATTGCGACCCATCACGGTTCAATGAGCTCGATATAAAGTCGAACTCCCTCAATGCACGAATGGCCAGAATCGTCATGTACGCCCGTGGTCCCACATTACGACCAATGTCCCACCAGTCCGGCCGCGAGGACCACATCAGATCGTCTGCGCCTTTATTCTTCAGCGCAGTCTGAATGCTCTTCTCGATATAGGGATAAAGGCGCGCCAGAAACTCACGATCCCCTGAGTGGCGCAGATAACGTGCAGCCACAAGCGTGAACCAGAAGTGATTCCAGTTCTCTGGTCCCGCATATTCAGTCGTGTACTTTGTATCCTGCCAATAGTAGGCGTGGGGTATGGTTCGATCTGTGTCGGCTAAACTGACTATATATTCCAAGTCGTTCCTGACTCTTGCCAGATCGAAATTCACCGCCGCCAAATCGGTGAGCAATGCATCGTGAGTAAAGTAGAAATTGTATTCCGCCTGGGCAGGCATAGGAACTATTCGGCCATGCAGGTAATGGGCGTTCGTTGCCAGGACTGCCCTTGACCACCGCGAAGTCAAATCCAGATCGTTATCGCCGGTAACGATGTCAGGCCGGGCCAAAGCCTCCTTGATGATGTAATCCTTGTACGCTTTGACTTCACGCTGGTAGTGCGTGAGCAGGAAAGCCGTCTTCGCCGCCGCTTCTGAAATCAATGCTGATCCAACAATCTGGATAATCGTGATTGATGAATCAGGAGGTAACTGTTTCTTGTAAGTGAACGCAGCGAGGGGTTTGTCTGGTTTCTCTCGCGGAATTAGTGTTGCCGGAAGAGGGCTGTCGGTGTTCAACCACCAATCGTCGAGGCTTGAGAATCCAGTATTCTTTGGCTGCCTCGTTGTAAAACTCGACGGCTGCAGCCCTGAGTTCATGACAAATATTTGCGCATTCCCGGTTTCCACAAAAGGATAGTTCGTCCTGATTATTGATCCGCTGGTCTGAAAGTCGGTGTATGCGCTATCAATAAGTTTGTAAGTGTGGCTTGTTCGAAGTGTCGTTTCCAGTCGGGTATACACTTCATAGTCTTTCGTGGTCGCGGATGTATTGGTTATCTCGTAGGTAACCACCATAGCTGGCTCGTTCCTGCAAAACTCATAAGTGATCCTGACGTGACTGCCAGAATCGTTTCCATCGAAGGAAACAGAGTATGGTGTCTGAGAGACTTTATAAACCTGATGCTCGAGAAAGCGTTTTGGGGAACCACCCACCCTTAGTCCGATGGACATGATTCTGAAATTCTCACGCTTCCAGTAATCGTCACTGATATCGATACTGTTTGCTACCGGGTAGTAAAAGCTTATCCGATTCAACAACGGAAAGCTCTTGTGAATCTCGATACCTACATAAGGGCTGCCGACTTCTATTTGACCAACTTCCTTCACGCTTTCAATCGTCAGTAGATCTGCACCTTGCCCCCTGACCGGAGCGCTATCGCCCGAGACGCTCCGGCCTGTCCGAGCGGATGTGACGGGAATAACCTGCGGTGTCCTCTGAGAGATCCTGGCGCAAGCGGTGAGCGCGAGCGCAATCGCGACGAGAGCTTTAGCCCGCAGAGGGCCGAGCGCAGGTGGGAAAGTTGTCAGACGATCTCCGCTGTTCGTCCGATGGCTCTTCCGTCCGCGCCGAACAGGTGTACACGCTCGGGCGGCACGCGAACCACGATCGTCTCGCCAACGCTGGGCAGGCGATCGTTCGAGACCGATGCCATCATGCGGCTGCCGCCACCAGCCACGTCGAAATGAACGTGGCTGGTGCCGCCGAGTCGTTCGACCAGTACGACGCGCCCTCTAAGCACTCCGGCCGATGATCCGTCGTCCACTGATTGAGCCGCGGAAGACTCGACGCGGAGGTCCTCGGGACGTATCCCCAGCGTCAGGGACTGCGTGGGATTTGCCGTTAGTGTTTTCTCCCGGGGCACTCCGATGCTCAGGCCCTCAGTGATGAAGACCGCCTGGCCATTGTTCTCCCGAAGGGTGCCCTCCACGAAGTTCATCGGCGGGGTGCCGATGAAGCCCGCTACGAAGCGGTTGACGGGAGCACGGTACAGGTCTATCGGCCGGCCAATCTGCTGGATGCGTCCGTCAGCGAGCACGACGATGCGGTCGCCGAGAGTCATCGCTTCCACCTGGTCGTGCGTGACGTAGATGGTCGTGGTCTTCAGCCGTCGCTGGAGGCCGCCGATCTCGATGCGCATCTGAGCGCGAAGGCCGGCGTCGAGGTTGGACAACGGCTCGTCGAACAGAAACACCTTGGGCTCGCGCACCATTGCGCGGCCCATCGCCACGCGCTGGCGCTGTCCTCCGGATAACTGCTTCGGCTTGCGATCGAGCAGCGATGCGAGGCCCAGCATGCCCGCGGCCCACGTGACACGCCGGTCGATCTCCTGTCGCGGGATCTTCCTGAGACGGAGTCCCAGCGAAAGATTCTCGCGCACGGTCATGTGGGGATAGAGCCCGTAATCCTGGAACACCATCGCTACGTCGCGCTCACGTGGCGGGAGTGCGGTCACATCGCGCTGATCGATGCGAATCGTGCCTGACGTCACCTCCTCGAGACCGGCAACCATGCGGAGAATGGTTGACTTGCCCGAGCCCGACCCTCCCACCAGCACCAGCAACTCACCATCGGCAACTACGAGATCGAAGTCCTCGACGACCGTAGAGTCGCCGAATCTCTTGCGCACGTGCTCGAAGGTGACTGACGGCATTATCCCTTGATCCCCGACCCGGCCATGCTCTCTATGAAGTTCCGCTGGAGGAACATGTACGCGATCACGACGGGGACCACCAGCACCATCGCCGAAGCCAGCGACACGCCCACTGTTCCCGCTCCTCCACCGAGCGCAAATACCGTCAGCAGCTGCGGAAGCGTCATCAGGTTCTGCTCTCTCACCACGAGCAGCGGCCAGAGCACCTCGTTCCACGCGCCCATGAACGTGAATATCGCGACGATCGACAGCACCGGCTTGGAGAGCGGCCAGAAGATCGTGAAGAGAATGCGCGGCTCGCTCATTCCGTCCATGCGCGCCGAGTCGATGAGCGACTGCGGAATCTGGAGGAAGAACTGTCGCAGCATCAGAATCGCCGTCGCATTGAAGAGATACGGCACGATGAGCGCCGCATAGGTGTCGATCCAGCCTAACTGCACGATCAGCGTGTACAGCGGAATCAGCGTCAGCTGGCCGGGAACCATCAGCACCGCGATCGTCGCGGCGTTGAGCGCGGGCCGGCCGCGAAAGTTGAGTCGCGCCATCGCGTACGCCGTCATCGAGCCGAACACCAACACCGCCAGCGTGATCGTGGTTGCCACGAAAGTGCTGTTCACGAGTGCGCGACCGAACGGAGCACGCGCCCACATGGTGCGGTAGTTGTCGAGCGTGATGTCGTGCGGGATGAGCGCCAGCGAGCCTGCTTCTGCTGCCGGCTTAAAAGTGGCGGACGCCATCCAGAGGAATGGATAGATGAAAGTGATCGCGGCGATTGTGAGACCCGCGTAAAGCGCGATCCGTCTGAGCTGCTTCATAGCGCTTCAGCCCTGCCAATCAAGCGACGCTGAGCGAACACGACGATGCCGATGATGAGCGCCAGTGCGACACCGATCGTCGCGGCATAACCCATCTTCTGGTACGCGAAAGCGTTGTTGTACAGATAGAGCACGACGGAGTAAGTGCGGCGGAGCGGACCGCCTCCCGTCATCACGTACGGCTCGATGAAGAGCTGGAAGCCGTTGATGGTCGAGAGCGTGACTACGAGAATGGTCTGGGGCAGGAGCGAAGGCAGTGTCAGGTAGCGGAAGCGCTGCCACGCGGACGCGCCCTCGATTTCGATCGCTTCCTGGCAGCTCCGCGGGATGTACTGTAGTCCAGCCAGATAAATGATGACGTAGAAGCCGACGTTCTTCCAGGTGACCATCACCGCGATCGCGGGCATGGCAGTTCGTGGATCGGTGAGCCAGGGCACGGGCGACAGCCCGATTTTCACCAGCAGGCGGTTGATCAGTCCGACGTCAGTGGCGTAGAGGTGGCTCCAGAGAATCGCGACGACGGCGCCCGAGATGACGACCGGCAGAAAGAATGCAGCGCGCCAGAACGAGCGACCTGCGAGCTGGCGATTGAGGGCGAGGGCGAGCGCGAGCGCCGTGACGATCTGAAGCGGCACATGAATGCTGAGAAACACGAATGTGTTGGCGACGGCGCGCCAGAATCGCCCATCGTGGAGGAGGAGCCGGATATTGTTGGCACCCGCGAACGTCGGCACCGTGACGAGATCCCACTGCAGGAAGACGAGGACGAGAGCGAACGCGATCGGGTACACCGCAAATACGAGCAGGAACGCTGCGTACGGTCCTGCCATCAGCGAGCCCGATTTCTGCTCAGCGCGCATTCACGATGTTCCTCGCTTCGCGGGCGGCCTTCTTCAATGCATCCTTCACCGGAGTAGTCTGGTAGATCGCGGACTCCTCATAGGCTTCCGAGAGTAGATCGAAAATCTCCACCACGTCAGGATCGAGGTCCAGGTCGCGCGATCGCTCGACATACTCGGCGTACGTCGACAGCGTGGGCCACCGCGCCAGCGGAGCCGTAAATCGCGGATCGGATGCGAGACCGCGCCGGTAAGGCAGCTGGCTCGCCTCCTCGATCAGCATGCGGTCGGCGGCGGGTGACGTGAGGTACGCGACGAAGCGCGCCGCGGCGTCGGGATGGTGGGTCGTGGAGAAGATCGCGATGCTCCGCAAATCGGCGAAGGCGTATTGATTGGCCGGATCCGTACCATCGGCCCCGGGAACGGGCGTGACGGCGTAGTGCAAATTGCGGATCTTGAGCTCGTCCAGCTCCTTCACGAACCACGGGCCGATGATCTTCATCGCGACGGTTCCATCGGTGAATGGATCGTGTCCAAGCTCGAAATTCGATCTGGGGAGCACGCCGTCGGCGAACCCGCGGCGCAACACGTCGAGTGCCGCGACCGCCGCGTCGTTGTCGAAGTCAATTTGCCCGTTCTTTATCAGCGTTCTACCACCCGAGCTGGCGAGATACAGTGGGTAGAAATCGTAGAAGCGCTCGTACCAGGTCGTCTTGAGCGTCGCCCACATCGCCCAGTGATCGAGGCGGCCGTCGCCGTTGGTGTCGCGGGCGAGCTTGTGCCACGCCTGCACCAACTCGCTCTGTGTATGCGGCGGGCCGATCCCCGCCGCCTTGAACAGATCGACGTTGTACATCAACATCTCGGGATTCGTCTTCCACGGGAACGCGTAGATCCCGCTGTCCGGCAGCCGGAGCGACGCGAGCATCGCCGGGTTCGTGCGCTCCTTGAGTCGCGCCGACGTCGCGACGCGATTGTCCAGGCGCACGACGCCTTTGGCCCGAACCAGCCGCGCCAGCAGTGCCGACGAGACGTTCGAGCTGACATCCGGAGTTGCCTTGGCGACGATCGCGGCGAGTAGAACTTCTTCGGAAGAACGACCGGCCGGCAATGGCTGCACACGTACCTGAACGCCGGGGTTCTCCGCGTTCCACTGCGCCGTGAGCCGCATGGCTAGTCGTGTCTCAGGGGGATTTGCAGCGGGCCAGTAGGTCAGTACGATTGGTGCGCTGGGCTTGCCAGCTCCGGCGCCCACTTCTTCCCCGACGGCCTCATCGTCCTGGGTAATCTCCACGCCCGAAGGCCCTCGACGAAGAAAAAGACGCTGTCCCGCGGGGCCGGTGTATTCCCGCCGATCGGGAACGCTGGCAAGCGACGCGGATTGAGCACCGACCGGGCGGTAATGCAGGTACTCCGCGGCATCCGGGTTGCTCGTGACGCGCTGAAGCGCCAGCAGCGCCTCGATTGTCGACTCCGCACCGGAATTTCGATTGACCTGACCTGCGGTCGGACCGTTGATCCCATCGAAGGTCCGACCAGTCTGCTCGTCGTACATGCTGACGCCCGCGGGGTTGGCGCCGAGGAACCAGCTTGCTGCGAGCCCCGCAAACACGGAATAACGGCGCTCGCCTGTCGTTTCCGCCAACGCCAGGTATCCCTCGACGAGCGGGCCGATGCCGTACGCGATCTGCGGGTACCATGTCGCCGTCCCGTCGGGTGCGACCGCTGAAGGGATACCTCCCGCGAGAAGGAATCTTCCCCACAGTCCGTCCGCTTCCTTTCTGGCCGAAGCAGCAAATTCGGGATGACCCAGGGCGTTGCCAGCCATCGCGAGCGCCTCTGGAGATCGGGATCCCCACGCGTGCCAGGCGGCATCCGGGAAATCGATGTGCGCGCCCCATGGGGCGGTCGCCATGCCGCCTGCCGAATGCGCGGCAAGCAACTGGGCGGTGCGCGTTGCCAACGGGACGAGATCCTTCGATCGCTCGGCCCGCTCAACCGCGAGCAGACCGAGCAACGCTTCCGCCGTGGCAGTAGTCGATCCACCAATGAGGCGTCCCGCATCTATCTCACGCGCCATTCGCGAGACGGCGCGATCGAGCACCGGGCGCATGCTCTTCACCAAGGTCGAGTCCTGGGGGCCAAGTACTCGAACCGCTTCGCCCAAGGCCCAGATGCTCCGCGCGGCCCAGTACGACATGCTCTTTCGGCTGCTCGGCGCGTTGCGGTTAAGCCTCCCGGCAGAGTCGATGAAGTTGACGAACTCTCCGTCACCCTGTTCCATCGCGGTGACGAAGCTGAGAAGTCGAACGGCCTCGTCGCGGGCACGGACATCCCCCGTTGCTTCGTATTCCCGGAGATAGACAACCGCGGCGCGCGCGGCATCGTCGAGGCAGGCGATTCCCTCGAATCCGTCGCGCGCGGGAGAGCCTGTCGGACGATAGTCGGGCGCTTCTGCATAGAGGGAGACAACGCGTACCGGCAGTCCCCGCACAACGGCGTCGAGGCCAAGGTGCTGGAGGTGATCCAATCGTACGGTCAGGGGTGTCTCGCCCGCCGGCACGACGTAGTTCTCTGCGCCGCGACCGCAAGCCGCGCTGAGCAAGATCAGAGAAAGAATTACCGGGCGCGCGATCACAACGGAATACCGCCCTGCTTCAATCTGATGGCTTCTCCCAGAGAGGAGATCAGTTCGCGCTTGTTGACCCGCGCCCCCGCTACTGATACGTCAGCGGCTCCATAGTAAACCAGGAAATCTTCGCCTCTCTCCACCAAACCTTGCGGGAACACAACGCGCACACCCGTCCTGAAGTTCGCCATGTCCACCTGCGGAATCGCGTTGCGCTCGATCTCGTACGGCGCTTCAGGTGTGAGTGCGGGCGCATCGGACACGTAGAGAACTGTTTCCGGATTCTTCAGGTCGAGCACGCACCATCCCATCGAGTAGACGTTCCCCTCTTCGATGGAGGTCGCGCCGTGAAATGGCAACAGCCAGCCGATGTCCGTTCGCACGGGCGGCGCGCCGGCGCCGACTCGGGAGCTCCGCCAGGTATTTGGGCGAGGCCCAACCAGCGTTGCACCATCCGCTGGCCATTCTTCTTCGAGTGATGACACCCTGATGCATACTATCCTCGGCATCGGCCGGTGAAGGATCACGTACTGGCCGTCTATCTTCTCCGGAAGGATCACGCAGTTCTTGTTTTCGCCGGCGATGCGGGGACCGTGACGACGGTAGCTGGTCGGAGACAGCAGATCGTCGGTGGTGATCAAGCACACCTGCGGACCGTCGCGCGAGTACCCGGTATAGGTGATGGCGTAGCGCTTTTCGCTTTCGAGATACGTGATGCGGGCATCCTCGACGCCCCAATGCTCGTAAGGCGCATCGCGCGCAATCACGGGGCGATCCCATATCTCGTCGATTCGCTTTCCGTCGGCCGACAGCGCCAGGCCGAGACACGACCGCCGCGAAGCTTCCTCGAATACCCGAACGAGCAGCACGACTTTGTCGCGCGCGCGGTCGACTGTCACTCCAGGATTGAACGTTCCGCTGGCGCGAACGAACGAAATATCGGAGGGGCGAATGAGCGGGTTGGTTGCAAGACGCTCGAGGGGCGCGATCATGAAGGCCTCTGTGCTACCCAATTCGAATAGAGGCGCTCGAAGTGCTTAGCTGGCGCGCGGTAGTACTCATCGGCGCTGACATCGAGCACTCGCGGCACCGCTGACTGCACGAGCATGCCGTCGTCGCGACGCTTCCTGAAATTCCGGAACACCATGGCCGCGGGCTTCTCGCTCCCGTCCGAGCGCACCAGTCCGAAGGTGCGTTCCCGTACTGCTGTCGCCAATGGTGCCCGATCGAAGAGCCGGGAGTCGTAGTCGCCGTAGCACCAGGCGTACGCGCCAGCCGCGCCGGTGCTTACCAATCCTTGCAGGACCGCGTCGTAGTACGCCGCCGCCTCTTCCTCAGACGCCAGATATTGACGAAGCGGCCGTCCCAGGAAATCGTCGGTGATCGTCTGTCCGGGAGCTCCCGGCGGAGCGGTGCACAGTCCGAACTCCTGCATGAGCGGACGACGGCCACGTCCCGCGAGCCCGGCCGTCAGCGCGCAGGAGAACGGCACCAGATCCGGATCGAGAAACGAGCGCGCGACGTCGCAGTAGAGCGGGTACGCGTGCATCAAGTCCTCGTCGGCGACCTCGCCGATATCATCCACGCGCATGTAGTTCTCCGTCGTCAGCGACGGTAGGTGCGCGCCTATCTGAATCGGCGTACCGGGAGCGACGCGTCTTACTGTGTTCGCCAATAGCGACGCCCAGAGCCAGCCTGCATCTCTCGTACGAGGCCGCTGGGCATCGTCGATCTCGTTTGCCAGATCGAACGCGCGTATCGCGTGGTCGCCCGACAGAGCGCGTGCGCACGTCTCGACCAGCAGCGACTGTGAGCGCAGGATCGTTGGATCCGAAAACAGGTCGGCGGGCAGGCCCTGCGCATCAAGCATCCAGGCGGGCCACCAGAATTTACCACTCATGTTTATGACGACGAGCGTGGGCACGACTTTCAACCCGGCGTCCTTCGCCGCGCGGGCGACCTCCACGAGGCTTGCAACCATGTCGGCTGCCACAGTAAGTGGCTGGGGGAGGAAGTCCTGAGCCAGCGTGAACACTCTGACGACGTCGAAGCCAAGACCGGCGATCTGCGCCATCTCGTCGCGCACCTCGCCGATGTCGAGCTCGCGCCACATGTACATGGCGCTTCGGCGCGGCCAGTAATTGACGCCGAGCTCGAAGGTCACGGCTCCACCATTCCCGACAGAATCTCCGCTAATGACAGGTCTGCGACAGCGGTAACGCCGTCGGCTGCGCCATAGTAAACGCGCACGAGATCGCCGTGGGCCAGCGCGCCGCAGGTGAACACGACACTGCCGAAGAACCCCTCGCGCTCGTACGGTGCTTCGGGCTTGAGGATCGGCTCGCGCGAACGCGCTCTCACCCGAGATGGATCGTGCCGGTTGAGCAGCAGGGCGCCGAGCGAATAGGTGGGCGGCGAGCCAGTCACCCCGTGATAGATCGCCAGCCAGCCATCTTCCTTGCCGTAGTGCACGCGAAACGGCGCCGCCCCGCCTCCCACCTTCGAGTCATCCCAGCTGCCTTCCCTCGGGGTCGCGACGAGGCGGTGGTTCCCCCACGATTTCAGATCCGAAGATGTTGCGGTCCAGATCGAATGCTGTCCCAGACCTTCCGGCATGGGTCTGTGTAGCGCCGCGTACAGCCCGCCGATTTTCTCGGGGAAGATCGTGACGTTGCGGTTGGGAGGTGGGAAGATGATGCCGTGCCGCTCGAACGTCCTGAAATCCGTGGTCGATGCGAGACCCGTCCCGATCCCGTAATGCGACACGGCCGTGTAAGTGATCCAGTACGTGCCGTCCAGCTGGGTGATGCGCGGGTCTTCGATTCCGAACGACTCGTACACGGTCGCAGCAGAGAGCGCTGGCAACCCCTCCACGTCGAAGTGGATGCCGTCGGTCGAGCGGGCGACTCGCAGGTGTGACATCGACGTGAGCCAGGTGCGCCCCTTGTCGACCACGAGCCGTGGATCGCTCACATCCGGTCCTTTCTCGGTGATTTGCCACCGCTTAATCTCGATGCGACCGGTGTCCGCATTGAAGATGGGAGCGGCCGCTAGCGCGCTCGACATCTTCCGCGGAGCCTCCGCCACGCGCAGCAGCAGCACGACCTGTCCATCGTGTCGAGCGACAGCGGGATTGAACACACCCAGCACTTCGAAGTCCGGCCTCGAAGGCAGGACCATCGCGGGGGTGATGATCGGGTTTTCGGGCGCGCGGTGTGCCGTCATGCGTCACACACGGCAGAGCCGGACAGCTTCAGCGAGTGAAGCGCGCGGATCGCGTGTGGGTACGAATTCCTGCGCGACGTACCCCGTGAATCCCGATTCGCCGATCGCTCGCATGATTGCCGGATAGTTCAGCTCCTGGGAGGAATCGATTTCGTGTCGGCCCGGCACTCCGCCGGTGTGGTAATGCCCAATATACCGGTGGTTGTCGCGGATCGTGCGGATCACATCGCCTTCCATGATCTGCATGTGGTAGATGTCGTAGAGCAGCTTGAAGCGCTCCGAATTGATCTGCTTGGCGAGCGCCACGCCCCACGCGGTGTGATCGCATTGATAATCCGGGTGATCGACCTTCGAGTTGAGCAGCTCCATGCACAGTGTCACGCCGTGCCGCTCTGCAATTGGGACAAGGGGAGCGAGTCCGCGCGCGCAGACTGCGCGACCCTCATCGTCGCTCTGTCCGGCACGGCTTCCGGAAAAGCAGATCACGTTCGGCACTCCCGCCGCGGCTGCGAGCGGAATCGCCCGTTGATAGGCGGGGATGAGCCAAGCGTGGTTCTCTAGGCGGTTGAACCCCTGCGTCAGACGAGCCTCCGGATTCGGCACCGTCGCGTATCCCATCGCGCACGTGAGTCCGTACCGCTTTGGGACAGCCCACTCATCCGGCTCGAGGAGCTCCACCGAATCGAGTCCCAGCTCGCGCGCCATCTGCGACAGCTCGTCGAGGGTGAACTTATGGAAGGGCCAGCGCGTGACCGAGAGCTTGAACGCCGCCGCCGGATGTAGCGCGTCGCGCTTGATTGTGCGCCGAGCTTCGGCCTCGGCGAGATCCATGCGCCGAGCGTCGGCGGCGATCAGATCTGTGGCTTCAACGCGTGCGGGCCTGAGCCCGATGAGTCCCGCGGCGCCGGCACCCGCTCCCGCGAGAAATGCCCGGCGCTTCACCGGTTGATCTCACTGCTCATTCATCTCTCCGCTGCCGTCGTGGCCAATGTGGGGAGTCGTCCCGCGCCGTGTCAAGGCAACCGATGGGGCTGCATCTGTAGCGCCGAACGACGAAATGCTTCAAATTCTTCGCGGACTCCGCTCTAGAGGTCGCGGAGCGTAGCGCAAAAGAGCTCGGCCGTCCACTTCTCTCTCACCGAAGAAACGCCATGAGCAACCTCAGCATCATCGACATCCTCGTGATCGTCGCGTACTTCCTCGTGTTGACGGGGATCGCCTACTGGGCGGCGCGCCGCGAGAAGAACGTGAGCTCGGACTACTTTCTGGCGGGGCGGGATGTGGGTTGGCTCGCGGTCGGAGCCAGCCTCTTTGCTTCCAACATCGGGAGCGAGCATCTGGTGGGGCTTGCCGGCACCGGAGCGGCGAGCGGCCTGGCCGTCGGCCACTTCGAGTGGCTAGCCAGCTTCATCCTGTTGCTCCTGGGCTGGCTGTTCGTGCCCTTCTACCTGCGAAGCGGCGTGTACACCATGCCGGAGTTCCTCGAGCGCCGGTACAACCCCGCCGCGCGCTCATACTTCACCTGGGTGTCCATCGTCGGTTACGTGCTCACGAAGATCAGCGTGACGCTGTACGCCGGCGGCGTCGTGATGCGGGCGGTGACGGGCTTTGATTTCTGGACCAGCGCGGCAATCCTCATCGTCATCACCGGGCTGTACGTGATTTTCGGTGGACTGCGCGCGGTGATCTATACCGAAGTAATGCAGGCCGTGGTGCTGATCGTCGGCTCGGTGACACTGATGTTCATCGGTCTTCATGCGGTGGGCGGGTGGTCCGGCCTCCAGGCCAAGGTGCCGCCCGACTTTTTCTCGATGTGGAAACCGACGAGCAACAAAGACTTCCCATGGACGGGAATCGTCTTCGGAGCACCGATCCTCGGCATCTGGTATTGGTGTACCGACCAGCACATCGTCCAGCGCGTGCTGGCGGCCCGCAACATACAGGAAGCCCGTCGCGGAACGATCTTCGCCGGTTACCTGAAGATCCTCCCGGTTTTCATTTTCGTGCTGCCCGGGATCATCGCCGCCGCGTTGTACCAGGACGTTCGAGGCAGCGCAGCCGACGCTGCCTATCCGATACTCGTCACCCGCCTTCTCCCGATCGGGTTCAAGGGCCTCGTGCTCGCCGGGATGCTCGCCGCACTAATGAGCTCGCTCGCTTCTGCATTCAACTCGTGCTCGACCCTGCTTACCTGGGACGTTTACCGTAAGTGGAGGCCGAACGCGAGCGAAGCGCGCCTGGTGTTCGTCGGGCGGGTGACCACGGTGATTCTCGTGTTCCTGGGGCTCGCCTGGATTCCATTCATGAAGTACGTCTCGCCGCACCTCTACATCTACCTGCAGAGCGTGCAGGCGTATATCGCTCCGCCGATCGCGGCGGTTTTCCTCCTCGGACTCCTGAGTCCGCGGCTGAATGGGCAGGGCGCTCTCGCCGCATTATGGTCGGGTTTCGTGATCGGTTTTGCGCGTCTATTGCTGGAGCTTGGGAAGGCGAAATTGCCGAGCGGAACGCTGTGGTCCTGGCTTGCGGGGATCAACTTTCTCCACTTCGCTGCGCTGCTCTTCCTTCTGTGCAGCGGAATCCTGATCGTCGTGAGTATGATGACTCCCCCTCCGGCTACGGAGCGCGTCGCGGACCTCACACTCCAGACCGTGGCGCCGTCGGCCGCGGTGGTGGTGAGTCCACGAGAGCGGAGCCTGGAAATCGGACTGTCGGTGTTGCTTGCCGCCATAATTGGTGCGCTTTGGATCGTGTTCAGATAAGGACCGTTTGAGCGCAAGACAGATCCAGCCGCGCTAGACAAAAGGAAGAATACCGGTCCGGGACCATCAGCTTTAAAGCTGGTGGCCCCGGGCCGGTATTCTTCCGTTGCTTTTCAGTTCAGTCCGAGGGCGCAGTCGATGATGCCTGCCATGCAGTAGGTCTGGGGAAAGTTTCCCCACTGCTCGAGAGTGCGGGGATCGAGATCCTCCGCCAGCAGCCCGTGCCGGTTGCGCGCGGTGAGCACTTTCTCGAACAAGAGGCGCGCCTCTTCGCGCCGCGCGCCTCCCATTGCCGCGAGCGCCTCGATGTACCAGAACGTGCAAACGAGAAACGCGTTCTCCGGATAACCGAAGTCGTCGCGCTCGACGTAGCGATAGACGAAATCTCCGTGCTTGAGCTGACTCTCGATCGCGGCGACAGTTCCAGCAAAGCGCGGATCGTTTGCCTCGAGAAATCCCAGTCGCGGCATCAGCAACAGGCTCGCGTCGAGGGAGTCCCCATCCATGGTCGCGGTAAATGCGTTGAGCTTCGCGTTCCACGAGCGCCGTGAGATCACCTCGTGGACGCTCGTCGCGCGCGACCGCCAATACTCGGCGCGATCGGCAAGCTTCAGGCGATCGGCGTACTTCGCGAGCCTGTCGCATGCCGCCCAGCACATGATGCTCGAGAAGGTGTGCACGCGCTCGGCGCCGCGCAGTTCCCACAGTCCGGCGTCGGGAACTTCAAATAGTCGAGCGGCGTGCTCGCCGAATGGCTCGAGCCTCGCCAGCAGCGCCTCGTCACCCGCCTGGCTCGTGCGCGAATTCAGAAAAAGCGGTGCGGCCGTGAGCACGGCTTCGCCGTAGAGATCGTGCTGAGCCTGCTCGCTCGCCTTGTTGCCGACGTGTACAGGTCCCATGCCTCGATAGCCGGGCAGACACTTGGCGACGTGCTCGTCCGGGATTGGTCCGCCGTCGATCGTGTAGATCGGAACGAGATGCGCGTCGTCAGTCGTTGCCGCGACGCCGAGGAGGAAGGCGAGGTAGCGCTCGATCGTTCGCATCTCGCCGAGGCGGGAGAGCGCGTCGGCGGTGAAGTAGGCGTCGCGGGGCCAGCAGTAGCGGTAATCCCAGGTGCGGCCGGTGTTGGGAGCTTCCGGGATCGAGGTCGTCATCGACGCGATGATGGCGCCTGTAGCCTCGTACACATTCAGCTCCAGCGTGATCGCCGCGCGGATCACCGCGTCGCGCCATTCGGGCGGAGCTTGGAGGGAGCGAGTCCAATTGCGCCAATACGCGGTGGTTCGTTCGAGCATTGTGGTGCCCTTGCTGGTCACGTCGCCCACCCCCGCGACGGGGTCGTCGAGCCCGAACATCAAAGTGATGGTCTCGGTGACATGGAACAGCGTCCGGTCGGCGATCGCCTCTGTCGGAGCGTTGGTGGTGAGCCGGAGCGCTTGATCGCCAGCGTAGCTGATGTGACCGGCCCCAAGCGCGTGCTGGCGTTTCGTGCAACCGTAGTCGGCGGCTGGTTCGACGCGAACGCGGATGTTCGGCCTTCCCCCGATCGGCCTCACCTGGCGCACCAGCAGCTTGGGACAAAACAATGCCCCGTCCTTCTCGAAGCGTGGGCAGAAATCGGTGATCTCGACGACGCCGCCCTTCGCGTCGTACAAGCGCGTGACGAGTATCGGCGTGTCGGGGAGATACTGCTGCTCGGTTCTGACCGCCCCCTCCATCTCGATGGTGAAGGCGCCGATTTTGTCGCGCGGCGAGTCGCCCGCGAGCAGCGAGCAAAATACCGGGTCGCCATCGAAGCGTGGGAAGCAGCACCACACGACAGCGCCCTGGGCGTCGATTAACGCGCCGATGCTGCCGTTTCCGAGGAGAGCGAGGTCGAGCGAGGTCACCTACAGGTCAGGGAACGGGTTGGACACTGACATCCATAAAACCGAAGCAGGGAGCTGTTAGCCAACTACGCTGATCGCTGGGAGCTTTCATACAGGCAAAATAGTATCCCGAAATAGGGTCTTGTGCGCGTCGCAACGGTCAATTTCGAGGTCGAGAACTTCATTCTGCAGGCTCTCGGAACGCCACCGGAAAAGCTCCTGGCTAACCAGCTGCCAAGCCATCAGTCCCCTGCTTCGGTTTTGTGGTGGCAAGCCAAAGCCGGACACAGCCCGCCCAAACAACAAGCCCGAGTGCTAATGACGCAACGACTCTAGAGTGCCACATTATCCCGGTCGCGATTCCTCGCGCCCGTTCGAGCGGAGAAGAGATTGATGAGGAAGATGTACGCGTTGACTGCCTGGACGCCCGTGCTTCTTGGTGCTCTCGCGTTGAGCGCGGCACCCGTCGTCGCGCAGACTCGCACCGTACAACCGGTGCTCGCCTTCCCGGAGCAGGGGCTCGACGATCCCGCCGCGTACCAGGGGTACCAGACGCGCTTCTTCCGCGACACGAAGGGGAACGTCGTGCAGGTCTATCTCGATGCGCGGAGCGGGCGCGTCGTGAATCTCCTGCCGGACGCGGTGAACGAGAGCGTCGGGTTCACCGTCCGGGATGGAGCGGGCAAGCCGATCCGGCTCGAGTGGGGATCGGCAGACGCCATCGTGTCGCAGGCAGGTAATCGCCGCACGATCGAGTACCAGCTCGTCGCGAAGGCACCCCAGATCCTGATCGGGTGGGTCTTGCTCGGCTCCATGCGCGTCGAGCGCGATCTCGGTTATTCGGGGCGTCATCTCGAGCTGTTCGACTGGCCTACGTTCAGATTGCGGGAGCAGGAGGAGCTGATCGCAAATCTGGACCGTCTCGATCCGGCCGAGCGGCAGCGCCAGTTGGGATTTCTCAACGCCGGGTTGACGTCGGATCTGAGGGCGAGGCTCGAGCCCGATCTCATCACTACCGGCGTGCGCGACCGGCGCGGCGTCACCGCGTCTCAGACGACGCTCGACGGAAAAACGAATCTTCAGCTAGATCTGAGCCCCGATCCGCGCGATGCCTCGATGGTGGTGAGGGTGCCGATAATCTCGATCCGCGCCAACACCAATCGTCCAATTCGATTCACCGTCCGCGTGACGACTGATGCGCCGGCGCTTACTCCGCTCGGGCGGGATCAGATATTCAACACCGCGTTTCTTCGCTTCCTGAACGACGCGCGCGTCGCCGCCGATCGCGCGCGCGGCAACGCCGCCACAAATGCGGACGCCGCCGCGACGGTCTCCCGGTATCGCCAGCTCGAGCGCGACGTGCGTGGGACCGAGCTCCTCAGCTCCAAAGAGAAGCTGATGGCCGGGCTCCCCAACTACGCGACGTACTTCGGCCGCGACATGATGATGACCTCGCTGATGATGCAGCCGGTCTGGACCGATGCAATGCCCGAGTTCGTGATCGCGAGCGCGCTGAGAAAGCTCGGCCCGGAAGGCGATGTCAGTCACGAGGAGGCGCTGGGCGGGCAGGCGATCCGTGAGAATTCCGCGGAATACAACGCGCACATGACGGAGTATTTCCGTTTGATCCGGCGCGGAAACCGATTGGCGGCCGACACGGCGCTCGCCCACGCGCGCGCATCGCTCGCGGATTTGCAGAAGGTGCGCGAGAACTACCACATGCGCGACGACGAATTCCAGCTGCCGGTGGTCGTGGCGCGCTACCTCGGGAATCCCGCGGTGACGGCGGCGCGAAAGAAAGCATTCCTGATGGAGTCGTCGGACGGGAGAGGGCCGCGGATCGGGCTCCTCCTGAGAGAGCTCGGACTCGTGGCGACGCTTGCCGCTCCCTACGCGCGCGATCCCATCGTTCAGAATCTCATCGCATCGCCGCGTCTCGATTCGACGCATTGGCGGTCGATCAGCTGGCGCGACAGCAACGCCGGCTACGCGAACGGTCGATTCGAGATGGACATCAACGCCATCTGGGTTCCGCGCGCACTGCAGTCGATTGCCGAAATCCTCGCCTCGTTCCGCGCGATCGGCTTCACCCAGAACGAGCTCGCTGCCGTCGCGCCCGAGGGCGTGGGCGACACGCCGCTTGGCGAGTTCGCGCACGACCCGGTGTTCTTCCAGCGCGCCATTCAGAACTGGAGAGGGGTGGTGCGGCACTTCGTGGTCTCGCTGACGCCGGAGGAGATCCAGACCAAGGTCGCGGCAAAGCTCCAGTGGCTTCCAGCGGCGGAGCGCGGGTACTGGCAAGGCGTGCTGTCTGCGACGGGCGCTGACAAGTCGCCGCTCGAGTTTCTCGCGATTTCGCTGGATTCCTCCGGCCGCCCGATCCCGGTGGTGAACACCGATCCCGCCACCTGGCTCTTCCTGAGAGATGGGAGCGACACGACGAGCGCGGCACTGAGCGCGGTGACAAGAGACGTCCGCGCGATCACGCGCGCCTATCCCGTCGGATTGCTCGTCGATCGGCTGGGTCCTCTCGTCGCCAACGACGCTTATGCGCCTCCGAGCGTGTGGGAAGCATTCCGCAGGGATACCTATCACTCGCCCCGCGTGGTGTGGGGGAGGGAAGTGAACCTCGTGCTGCTCGGACTTGCGAATCAGATCTCGGGAGCGACGGATGCGACGGGACGGCCGCGCGATCCGGCGCTGGCTGCGTACGTCACCGAGATGCGCGACGCGTTGCGGCGCGCCAACGCCGCGGTGGAGGCGTCTGGCCTGAAGCACAATGAATTGTGGAGCTACGAGATCAGCGGTGGGACGCTCAAGCCGATACGGTATGGGGCCAGTACCGACGTGCAGTTATGGAACGTCACGGATTTAGCGGTGCAGTTCGTCTTATCCCGGATTCGAGATTGAGGCGCGGTCCGGCATCCAGAAAACTGAAGCAGGGAGCTCTCAGCCTCGCAGCTAATAGCCGGTCAGCTTTCATACTGGCGCTCGCGCTCGCGGGGCCTCTCGCCGCGTGCGCGCCGACCTCCAACAAGGGCGAGACCGTTCTCACTTTCTCCGGCTCCGCGCTCGGCGCCGAGGGGACGCTTGTAGCCAAGCAGCTGAAGCGATTCATGGAGCTGAATCCGGGGGTACGCGTCGAGCTGCAACGGACGCCCGATGATGCGTCGCAGCGGCACCAGCTTTATGTGCAGTGGCTCAATGCGCGCGTCGGGAATCCTTCCATCTTGCAGCTCGACGTCGTGTGGACGCCGGAGTTCGCGGCAGCGGGGTGGGTGCTGCCGCTCGACAGGTACGGACCGCCCCGAGCGGAGTTCTTTCCTGCGACGATCACGGCCAACACTTGGGCCGGGAAACTCTACGCGCTGCCGTGGTTCGCGGACGTCGGGCTCCTCTATCGTCGCACCGACCTCGTTCCGAATGAGCCGAAGACGCTCGAGGAGATGGTGACCGATGCGCAGGCGGCGATGTCGCGTCGCGGTGGACCGCGCTATGGAATCGTCTGGCAGGGCGCGCGCTACGAAGGGTTGATCACCGGCTTCGTGGAATATCTCGGAGCGTTCGGCGGCCGCATCATCGACGATAAGGGCGAAGTCGTGGTTAATCGTCCCGAGGCCGTGCGCGCGCTCGAGTTCATGCGCGACGAGCTGTACAAGACGAACGTCGCTCCGCTCGACGTACTCACCTGGCACGAGGAAGAAGCGCGCTTCGCATTCCAGAATGGAAACGCCGTCTTCATGCGCAACTGGCCGTACCCTGTCGCGGCGATGAGCGATACCGCGCAATCCAAAGTCGCGGGAAAGTTCGCCGTCTCACCGATGCCGGCGTCGGGAGCTGCTCCCAGCGGACACTCCACCGCGGCACTTGGCGGCGCGCAGCTCGCGATCAACGCTTACACCGACCATCCCGACGCTGCCTACAAGCTCATCGCCTATCTCACCGCGCCGGAGCAAATGCTCGAGCGCGCGCAGGCGGTGGGACAATACCCAACGCGTCCCGCGCTGTACAACGACGCGCGGCTCCGCAGCGCAATCGCGATCCCGCTCGAAAACGCTCGGCGAGCCATCGAAAGCGCGACGCCTCGGCCCGTAACTCCGATCTACACGGAGCTCTCCGAGATTCTTCAGATCGAATTGCACCGTGCCCTCGTGCGGCAGGTGGAGCCGAGGGAAGCGCTCAACTCGGCGGCAGCGCGCATCAATGCGCTCATCGAGCGGACGGGGATGCGCAAACTCATGTCGGGTGCCGCGAAGGAATCAGCGCCATGAGAAAGATCTCCCGCCTCGGACACGAAGCCCGCATCGGCTGGTCACTCGTCGCGCCAGCGCTCGCCGTCATCGCCCTCATCGCGATCTTTCCGCTCGGCTGGACCTTCTGGGAATCGCTGCACCTCGACGAGCTGAGGATGCCGTGGCTCGGTAAGCCGTTCGTCGGGCTCGCGAATTACATCGAGATCGCAAAGGATCCGCGCTTCTGGGCGGCGCTCGGTCACACCGCGTTCTTCACGGTAGTCTCGATTTCGCTGGAGCTCGTGATCGGGCTCTTCCTTGCCCTGGCGATGAATCGCGTCTTTCGCGGACGAGGATTCGTGCGCGCGGCGGTACTGGTGCCGTGGGCGATTCCAACGGTCGTGGCAGCGCTCCTCTGGCGCTTCATCTTCGAGTCTCAGGGCGGAATCGCCAACGCTCTCCTGGTCGACGCGGGAATCCTGAAGCAGCCGATGGTCTGGTTCATCCAGACATCGACGGCGTGGGTGCCGGTGATTCTCGCCGACGTCTGGAAGACGACACCGTTCGTGGCGCTGCTACTCCTGGCGGGACTACAGAATATCGACCTGACTCTTTATGAGGCCGCAGCTGTTGATGGCGCCAACGCGTGGTGGCAGCTCCGGCACATCACGCTCCCGCTGCTCAAGCCGGCGATTCTCGTGACGTTGATCTTCAGAACGCTCGACGGATTCCGCGTCTTCGATCTGATCTACGTGCTCACGGGCGGAGGGCCCGGCACATCCACCGAGCCGGTGGCGCTCTACACCTTCAACGCGCTGCTCCAGAATCTCCGCTTTGGCTACGGTTCTGCGCTCTCGGTCGTGATCTTTGCGATCACATTCGGCCTCGCGTTGCTCTACGTGCGTGGGCTAGGCGTGCGGCTCGGGGGAGAGGAATCATGACGCTCGCCAATGCGTCCGGGCCGAGAAAAGGCGGCATGACATCGGAGAACGCGCATGACGCCAGATCAGCCGGATGCAGCGAATGAAATCCGCAGCGACGGCTGGAGTCCGGTGGGGCAGATGGACATTCGGGGCGGCGCTCGTCGTGCTGATACTGTTCACACTCTTCCCGTTCTACTGGGCGATCGTCGCATCGCTCACGTCCGACGCCGCGCTTTTCCGCGATCCGTCGCTGTGGCCGCGACACCTCATCTTCGATCACTACCGGGCGTTGTTCACTGAGCGTGACTTCATCACGCCGATCCGCAACTCGCTGGTCGTGGCGGGAACGACGACAATCTTCTGCCTGATCGTCGGGACGCTCGCCGCCTACGCTCTCGCCAGAATCGAATTCCGGGGCAAGGCTGCGATCATGGGGTTCATTCTCGCGGTAACGATGTTCCCGCAGATCTCGATCGTGAGCCCGCTCTACCTGCTGCTGAGATCGCTCCACCTGATCGACACTTATCCCGGTCTCATCATGCCATACATGACGTTCGCGATGCCGCTCACAGTGTGGGTTCTGACCGGCTCGATCAGACAGATTCCCAAGGATCTCGAGGAGGCAGCGCACGTAGACGGCGCCACGCGAGTACAGAGCTTCACGAAAATTCTGCTCCCACTCGCCGTGCCGAGCCTGGCGACGACTGGAATTCTGACTTTCATCTATTGCTGGAACGAGTTTCTGTTCGCCCTCTCGTTCACGCTCGGGCCAGAGCGACAGACGGTGCCGGTGGCGATCGCGCTCTTCCGCGGACAGTATCAGGTGCCTTGGGGGGAGATTCTCGCCGCCGCCGTTGTTGCGACTGCGCCGGTGGCGGCGATGGTTTTGATATTCCAGCGGCGGATCGTGCAAGGATTGACGGCGGGGGCGGTCAAGGGATGA
>Ga0208080_1000197_pt1 | contig 29202 bp, 27 predicted proteins | sample NGESurdeep092012_3_FD_184476 | JGI IMG/M metagenome (GOLD analysis project Ga0208080, IMG submission 184476) | Arctic peat soil microbial communities from Barrow, Alaska - NGEE Surface sample 210-3 deep-092012 (SPAdes) | ecosystem: Environmental > Terrestrial > Soil > Wetlands > Peat ...
GTCAAGATTGGACAGCCAGAAGGCCGCCTTGGTCAGGCCCTTGAGATGCTCGATGTTATGTTTGATCTCCTCGCGCCGACGAATACCCCAGAAACTCGGTATCAGGCCGACCGCATTGTAGGGCTCGATCATAGCTTTCCTCATCGGATCAAAGTGATGCCGGGATGGCGAAAAAGCGCGGCGAGCGCGGCCGCCTGGTCCGATTAAGCGGACCGGGCGGCCGACGCCTGCTCATGCGGCAACGCTCGGCAAGCCCGCGAGCGCCATCGCCAGTTCTTTCTCGTCGTAGTTTTGGTCGACCAATTTGCCCTCAAAGTAACTAATATAGGACTGCATGTCGAAGTGGCCATGGCCGGAGAGGTTGAAGAGGATCGTCTCCGCTTTGCCCTCTTTCTTGCAGCGCAGCGCTTCGTCGATGGCACAGCGCACCGCGTGATTCGCCTCCGGCGCCGGTGCGATGCCCTCGCAACGCGCGAATTCAACGCCGGCTTCAAAACACGTCGTCTGATGATAGGCGCGCGCTTCGATCAGACCCAGTTCGTAAATATGCGATACCAGCGGCGACATGCCGTGATAGCGCAAGCCGCCGGCATGGAAGCCAGGCGGAATGAAGGTCGAGCCGAGCGTGTGCATCTTGACCAGCGGCGTCAGGTGCGCCGTGTCGCCAAAATCATAGGCATACTTGCCGCGCGTCAGCGACGGGCAGGCCGCCGGCTCCACGGCGATTACGCGCCGCTTGCGGCCGCCGCGCAGCTGCAGGCCGAGATACGGGAAAGCAAGGCCGGCGAAGTTCGAACCGCCGCCCGCACAACCAATAACGATGTCGGGATCGTCGCCCGCCATCGCAAACTGTTCGATCGCTTCCTGCCCAATAATCGTCTGATGCAGCAGCACGTGATTGAGCACCGATCCAAGCGAATACTTCACCGCCGGGTCCTTGGCCGCCACCTCCACCGCCTCGGAAATGGCGATGCCGAGCGAGCCGGGACTGTCCGGATGCGCCTTCAGAATGGCGCGGCCCGATTCCGTCTCGTTCGACGGCGAAGCGATGCAACGCGCTCCATACGTCTCCATCAGCGCGCGCCGGTAAGGCTTCTGATCGTAGGAAACGCGAACCTGGAAGACCGTCACGTCGATGCCGAACAGCGCACCTGCGAATGCGAGCGAGGAACCCCACTGCCCGGCCCCAGTCTCCGTACTGAGCCGCTTGATCCCCACCTGGCTGTTGTACCAGGCCTGCGCGACCGCAGTGTTCGGCTTGTGCGAACCGGCGGGCGATACCCCTTCATTCTTGAAATAGATCTTCGCAGGCGTGCCGAGTTTCTGTTCGAGTCGGCGCGCACGGACCAACGGCGATGGTCGCCACATCCGATAAACGTCGCGCACCGGCTGCGGAATATCGATGTAACGCTCCCCCGACACCTCCTGCAAAATCAGTTCCATCGGAAACAGCGGCTCAAGGTCCGCAGGACCTATCGGTTGCTTCGTTCCCGGATGCAAAACAGGTGGCAGGGGCTTCGGAAGATCAGCCGTTAAATTGTACCAAGTCTTCGGAATGTGTGTCTCGTCCAAGACAAATTTGACCTGGTCACTCACGCAACTCTCCCTTGCTAAGTCCAACACAATCGAACTTGAGGCAACATACATGAGAGAGCCGAAGTTGTGAACTCGGCGTCGCCGAAGACGGTCAACGTGGGATGCTCAACTGCAAGGCCGCAACACCAAACGACCCCCCGAGACAGGAAGTGCCGCTATACGGGGCTCCACAAGACTGATATTAGACTTAGAATTCGCGTTTTCGCGGCGTATCGACGGCAACGGTTGTCTGCCCTGCGGGCCCAGTGCCGAATGAAACGCGCCAAGCGTTCTTTTCCGAGGGAGGGGGAGATGTATCGAGTGTTCACGCCGCTCGCGGCCGCTGCGGCATTGGTGCTTGTGACCACAACCGTTGGTGCACAGGAAAAGCTAAAGATCGGCCTCATCGCTACGCTCTCCGGACCACCTGCGGTGCTCGGCCAACAACTACGTAACGGCTTCGAGCTCGCAGTGAAAGACCTCGGCGGCAAGCTCGGTGGCCGCGAGGTCGAGGTGATTGTGCAGGACGACGAACTCAAGCCCGACGTCGCCGTCTCCAAGGTCAAGGCGCTCATCGAGCGCGATAAGGTTGACTTCGTCGTCGGTCCGATCTTCTCCAACATTCTGCAGGCGATTTTCAAACCGGCGACCGACGCCGGAGTCATCCTGATCAGCCCAAATGCTGGCACCTCCAATTTCGCCGGCACGGAATGCAATCCAAACTTCTTCGTCACTTCATACCAGAACGATCAAGCGTTCGGAGTGGCGGGTAAGTACGCGCAAGATTCGGGGCTGAAAAAACTCTTTCTGATCGCACCTAATTACCAGGCTGGACGCGATGCGCTCGCCGGCTTCAAGAGTTTCTTCAAGGGAGAGATCGCTGACGAGATCTTCGTCCCGCTCGGCCAACTCGACTATTCGGCCGAGCTGTCGAAGATCGCCACCGCCAAGCCGGACGCAATCTATGTGTTCCTGCCCGGCGGCATGGGCATCAACTTCGTCAAGCAGTTCCGCCAGGCGGGGCTCGCCGATAAGACCGTGTTCCTGTCCGCATTTACGGTAGACGAGTCGACGCTGCCGGCCCAGCAGGATGCCGCGATTGGCTTTTTCGGTGGTGCCAACTGGGCGCCCAATCTTGACAATCCGCAGAATAAGAAGTTCGTCGCCGGGTACGAAAAGGAATTCGGTGCGGTCCCGGCGACCTACGCATTTCAGTCCTACGATGCCGCGCTCTTGATCGACGGCGCACTCAAGTTGACGAAAGGGAACAGTGCCGACAAAAACTCATTGAGGGCAGCGATGAAGAAGGCCAACTTCACCTCGCTGCGCGGTGGCTTCAAGTTCAACACGAACAACTACCCGATCCAAGACTTCTATCTGGTCAAAGTCGCCAAGCGCGCCGACGGCAAGTTCCAGACTGAAATCGCAAAGAAAGTCTTTGCGAACTATGCCGATACGCATGCCAAGGACTGCCCGATGAAATAAGATCGGCCGCAGCGCGGCGAAGGCGCCCGAGCCAAGCAATGGAGATTTTCCGACCGCTCAAGCGCGGGGGAGACACACCGTTACGCACCGCGCAGGCAGTTTAGCTTGCGCATTCGGCACGAGCCTGTCTGCGCGGTGCATCGACCTCGTTCCGCAAGTGCAGAAATGCGATGAGCCGGCCCGGCCCATGTCCATGTCGCTTCTCCTCGTCCAGATTCTGAACGGACTGCAGCTAGGTGTGCTGCTGTTCCTAATTGCGGCCGGACTTACGCTGGTATTCGGGGTGATGGACTTCATCAACCTCGCGCACGGCGTTCAGTACATGCTGGGCGCCTACCTCGCCGTCATGTTCTACGCCGTCACCGGTAGCACATTTCTGGCCCTCGTGTTCGCGCTGCTCGCCGCGCTCGCGTTCGGTCTCTTTCTCGAATTTGCGGTCTTTCGTCATCTCTACGAGCGCGATCACCTCGATCAGGTAATCGCGACCTTCGGCATCATCCTGTTTCTGAATCAGGCCGTGAAATACGTGTGGGGGGCCGCCCCATTAAGTCTGCCGATACCAGAATTCTTTTCCGGATCCATCGTCTTGCTGCCTGGCTTGGCTTATCCGATCTGGCGCCTCGTCATTATCGTCTCCGGCCTCGCTGTTGCGCTATTCCTATATGTCCTCGTGAACCGTACGCGCCTGGGCATGCTGGTGCGAGCGGGCGCAAACAATGCTCCGATGGTCTCTGCGCTCGGCGTCAATATCCGCCGATTGTTCATGGTCGTGTTCGGATTCGGCACGATGTTGGCAGGCTTTGCGGGGATCATGATCGCGCCGATCCTATCGGTCGAACCCGGCATGGGCGACACCATCCTGATCCTCGCCTTCGTAGTGATCGTGATCGGCGGCATCGGCTCGATCCGCGGTGCATTCGTCGCTGCCCTACTAATCGGTCTTGCGGACACGCTGGGCCGCTCGTACTCGGTCGATATCCTGCGCCTTGTAATGGCCCCCTCACCGGCGCGCACGGTCGGACCGGCCATCGCGTCGATGCTAATCTACCTGATGATGGCGATCGTGCTCTATTTCCGACCGACGGGCCTCTTTCCGACCAAGGGGCGGTGAGATGACCCAGCTGTCTGCTCCAGCACCGTTGCCGCCCTATCGCGACAGCATTCTGGTGCACGAAATCCTGCCGATCGCGATCTTCCTCGCCTTCGCCTTGCTTCCCGTGGCCGCAGCCTTCGGAGCAGAAACCTATCTGCTCGGTCTGTTCATGCGGGTCATGATCTTCGCCATTGCCGCCCTCGGTCTCGATCTGCTCGTCGGTTATGGCGCACTCATCTCTTTCGGCCATGCCGCCTTCATTGGGATCGGCGCCTACGCGGTCGGCATCCTCGCCTCACACGGCATCGGCGAGGCATCGATATCGTTGCCGGTAGCGCTCGCCGCCGCAACGTTGTTCGCCTACCTAACCGGCGCGATATGCCTACGAACGCGTGGCGTGTATTTCATCATGATCACGCTCGCGTTCGGACAAATGGCGTTCTTTTTCGCGAGCTCGCTTGCGCCCTATGGCGGCGATGATGGACTGACCATCCACGCCCGCAACACGATCTTCGGCTTTTCCCCGTTCAAGTACGAACGTCTATTTTACTACATTGTGCTGGGTTGCCTTGCCGGATGCTATTTGCTTTGCCGCGCGCTTGTGGTCTCACGCTTCGGCCGCGTTTTCCGCGGCGCCCGTGAGAATGCAACCCGCATGGCCACGCTCGGCTTCGAGATCCACCGTTATCAACTCGCGGCCTACGCGATTTCCGGGGCGCTCGGCGGCCTTGCTGGTTTCCTTCTCGCCAACGCCACCGATTTCATCAGTCCGGCTTACATGTCATGGCAGCGTTCGGGTGAATTGATCATCATGATCATTTTCGGCGGCCTCGGAACGCTGCACGGCGCAATCATTGGAACCTTGGCCTTCCTGCTGCTGGGCGAATGGCTTTCCGGCCTCACCGAACATTGGAAAATGATCTTGGGACCTCTGCTCGTGCTAATCGTCCTGCTCGCACGCGGCGGCCTGCTCGGACTGGCGGCGCAAGTGGCCGCTTGGTGGCGCCGTGAAACGATTCATTCAATATCCGACTTCACCTGGACGTTCGGCAGACTTGTACGCAGCCTCGCCTCGTCAATCGGCGAGCGGCTAAGTTTCAATGGAATCAAATTTGCAATCCAGCTCTTTTGGAGCCGCATCCGTGGCTGAACCAGTGTTGCGTCTCGAAGCGTTAAATAAGAGCTTTGGTGGCCTCACTGTGACCAGCAATGTGACCTTCGAGGTGGCCGCCGGCGAACTGCATGCGGTCATCGGCCCGAACGGCGCGGGCAAGACCACATTGATCAATCAAATTTCCGGTCTAATCGTCCCCGATTCCGGCCGCATCTTTTTTTCCGGCTGCGACGTGACCGCTCTATCGGCGCCCAGGCGCGCTGCGCTCGGATTAGCGCGCACGTTCCAGATCACGTCCATTCTTCCGGCTTTTTCGGTCATCGAGAATGTCGCATTGGCGGTGCAAGCGCGCATTGGTTCGAGCTTCCGCTTTTTTGGTCGCGCCAGCGCTGAGGAGGCTCTCAATACACCGGCGATGGTGGCGCTTGCCGAGGTCGGTCTCGCCGATCGCGCCGATGTACTCGCTGGTCATCTCTCGCACGGCGAAAAGCGCGCGCTCGAACTGGCAATCGCTCTGGCAATGAAGCCCAAGTTGCTATTGCTCGACGAGCCGATGGCGGGCGCTGGCCGCGAGGAGAGCAAACGCCTCATTACGGCGCTTTCCCGACTCAAGGGGCGCTTTCCCATGCTGCTAGTCGAGCACGATATGACGGCGGTGTTCGCGCTTGCTGACCGCATCTCGGTGTTGATCTACGGCCAGATCCTCACGAGCGGCACACCGGACGCCGTGCGTGCCGATCCGCAGGTCATCGCTGCCTATCTCGGCGAAGAGATGGAGTGAAGCGATGCTAATCGTCGATAAGCTGCAAGCGGTCTTTGCGGTCATGAGCGACCACGACGTCGGTTTCGGGAAGCGTGTCGCCGCGCAACACGGTCTTTGCATTTTCTACCGCCCGCGCAACGATCCCGGAAAAATTGTCGAGCGTTGCTCCCGCCAAGTGTGACGTTACCACGGTGTTTTCCAATTCGAGCAGCGGACTGCCGACCGGCGGCTCGACCGAAAAGGCGTCAATGCCGGCCCCGAAAAGCCGTCCATCTTTCAATGCTTCCGCCAGGGCAACTTCATCGACTAGGCCGCCACGCGCGCAATTGATCAAGACGGCACTGGATCTCATGGCGCGAATTCGCTCGGCATTGATGATGCCCAACGTTTGCGGCGTCAGCGGCAAGTGCAGCGAAACAATGTCGGCGGCCCGCACGAGCTCGTCGAGATCGGCATATTTGACGCCAAGGTTTTGTTCTACGTTGCTGGGAGCCCGAATCTGGTCGTAGTAAAGAATTGTGACTTCGAAACCGCGCAGCCTTTTCGCTACTTCTTTTCCGATAGCGCCGAAACCGACCAGCCCGACCGTCTTATGTTGGAGCTGCCGATGCGTGCCGCGGGCATCCTCCTTGCTCCAGATGCCGGAGCGCGTGCGGCGGTCGATCTGCGGAAGCTGGCGATAGGTTGCAAGCATCAGAAGAATTGTGTGCTCGGCAACCGGGATGCTGTTGCCGGCATGCAGTCTCGCGACCGCAATGCCATGCTGCCGGCAGACATCGAGATCAATCCTGTCGACTCCTGCGCCAAGCTTTTGGATGAAGCGAAGCCGCCGCGCCTCGGCCAGCAATTCTTTTGGCAACGGTGCCGCCATGACAAAAGCGATATCCGCATCGCGCAATACCGCCGCCCGTGCGGCCAAGGTGTTCTCGGCGGTGAACCGCAACGTCCAGTTTGCGGGGACCGCCCCCTCGATGGCCTTCATGATCTGCGGATCGAATTTATCGAGAACGGCAACCGTAACGTCGGGCATATCCGTATCCATTCTGCGAACCGGTTTGTGCCTCTTCTTCATACAACCGTTAGCCGGAGCGCCGGAACCATAGTAATGCATGTTGTGAATTGCTGCTATCTTGCGAGGCGTTCGAGCAATTGTTGGCGGTCGCCGCCACTCCTGTCATAGTACGTTCCGTTGTTGGATAGTCCGCGGAATTAATTGAGAGGCTTACGGATGACCACCACCGTCGAAGTGCTTGCAGCGGCGTTCAAAGACGCCGGCACACCCTTCATTGTGGGGCATCCGGGCGGCGAGTCGGTCGAACTGATGGAAGCTGCGCGTCAGCGCCAGATGCGCTTTCTTCTGATGAAACAGGAAGTCGCGGGCGCCATGCTGGCAGCGACCTGGGGCGACCTGACCGGCAGCCCTGGAATTTGCCTATCCACGCGCGGCCCCGGGGCCACCAACATGGTCAATGGCGTGGCGCACGCTTTTCTCGATCGCTCGCCACTCATTGCGATCACCGATGCCTATTCCCGCCCGACCTACGAGACCGGTCTGCGCCAGCGCATAAATCAGCTTGCGGTTTACGAGCCGATTGTGAAGTGGAGCACAACGATCGACGCAAAGACCGTGCGTCAACAGGTGCGCCGGGCCATCCGCACCGCCACCGCGACACCGCCCGGCCCCGTTCATTTCGAATTTCCGCAGAGCGAGACCACGCGCGAGGCCGGTGAATACGCCGCCGAGCCGCCGCTGTTGCCAAATTGGATCGTGCCCGGCCCCGATCGCGCCGATCTCAAACCGGCGCTGGATATGCTCAATCGGTCCAAACGGCCGATCCTGATCGCCGGGCTCGGTGTGTACTGGTGCGCAGCATCGGCTGAATTCGTCAAATTCGCAGAACGCCTCGGTGCGCCGGTGCTGACCACCACAAAATGCAAGGGCATGATCCCGGAGGATCACCCGTTGCGCGCAGGCTGCATCATCGGCGGGCTGATCGAGCGTAAGCTGGTCTTGGAGTCAGACCTGATCGTCACCATCGGTCTCGATGCGGTGGAACTACAGCCCAAGCCTTGGCCCTATACACTTCCGGTGCTGGCGCTGTCCTCGATCCCAAGCGTCGATGCGCTGGTACCGGCCGATCCGGAGATCATCGGCAACCTGAAGACGCTTCTGGCCGGCCTCGCGCAATGGGCGCCGGAGGGGACGAATTGGGGCGAGAAGGCCGCCAAGACGTTCCGCCACGAGGTTCGCGACGCGCTCAATACGCCGAGCACCGGGCTATCGCCGCAACGCGCGATGGAAGTCGCGCGTGCGGTGCTGCCCCGCGACACGATCGCCACATGCGATGCCGGCGCCAGCCGGCTGCTGGTCGTGCAGAAATGGGAATCTTACGGACCGCGCGACTTCCTAACCTCCAACGGCCTTGCCTCCATGGGGTATGCGGTTCCCGGCGCACTGGCGGCGCGCCTGGCGTATCCGGATCGCCCGATAGTTGCTTTCACCGGCGATGGCGGCTTCCTGATGACGGTCGCGGAATTGCAAACCGCTCAGCGCGAGAACCTGCCCATTATCGTGATCGTGTTTGATGACCGCGAAATCGGCCTCATACGCGTCAAGCAGGAGATCAAGGGCATTCCTCTGTATGGCGTGCAGCTCGGCGGCGTCGATTGGGAAAAGCTGGCGCAATCCTTCGGAGCCGACGGTGTCGTGGTGGAAACCGAACAAGCTTTGAGCAACGCGCTCAGCGCAGCGCTCAAAACCAAACGTACTACCGTCATCGGCATCCGGATCGATGCGTCCGGCTATGTGGCCCAGTTCAACGCGCTGCGTGAGCTGTAAGCGACCTCAAGATCGAAGCGCATCGCGAATGCCGGTAGTCCACTTCGACGCCGCGGCCGACAGGAACCCGATATCCGACTGGGTCGTGATGAACTGACAGCCTTTGCGAATAATCTCAACTTGACGCTGTATGTCGCGGTTACCGCCACAACCGGCAAATTTTCCATGCTTGCGGGTGGCGGCAATCAGACGTTCCTGTGCAGCGACAAGGGCCGGATCGTCGAATTTTCCGGGCTTTCCCATATTGGCAAGTAGATCGTTGCTGCCGAGGTGGATCACGTCAACGCCATCGACGGCCGCAATGGCCTCGACGTTTTCCAGACCTTCCACGGTTTCGATCATGCAGACCAGAAGACAGCTGTCGTTGAGCTGCGGAACGCCCGTCGTGAGCGGCACGGACCGGTAATCGAAATGTGGATACCCGCCGGTGACCGAGCGCTTGCCGATCGGAGAAAATTTGCAGACGTCGACCGCCTTGCACGCCTGCGCCGCATTATTCACGTCCGGATAAACAATGCCCATCACACCGTTGTCGAGCAGGAGCGACACGTCGGGATCGTCGATCCCGCGAACACGCACCAATGGAGCAATGCCGCAGGCAAGCGCCGTGCCCGCGATATGACCGATTGTCTCGAGGTTGAAGAGCGAATGCTGACAATCGATAAAAATAAAGTCGTGCCCCGTCGCCTTGGCGAGGCGGGCGACATCGCCGGACCGCCCCAGCCGCACCGGCATTCCGAGCGAAACATCGCCGGTCTGCATGCGCTCCTTCACTGGGTTTACGAGCTTATCCGCGTACGACGACATAGCCTCACTCCGATATATTGTTTGAATCTCGACCGAAAAGACGAGCCATATCAGGCGACGCAGCCGAGCGGTTCCCGGCCGGCCAGCGCTTCGAACAATTGCTCAGCGACCAGCAGGGAGCTCCGCGCCTGAGTTTCGTAGGTCCCACCGCCAGCGTGGGGCGTGGCGACGACGGTGGGAAGCCGCGTCAGGGGATTGTCGGCCGTCGGCGGCTCGATGTCGAAGACATCGAGGCCTGCGCCGAACAGCCGGCCGGAGGAGATAGCCTGGTAAAGCGCGTGCTCGTCCACGATCCCGCCGCGCGATGTATTCACCACGACCGCGCTCGGCTTCATGAGCGCAAGCGCCGCAGCATCAATCATACCGTTGCTTTCCGCGGTGAGCGGAAGATGCAGCGTCAGCACGTCGACTTGCGGCAGAAGCTCCGCAAGCGAGCCGGCGCGCTGATGCGGAATGTCGGCCCAGACGTCAGCGGCCACATACGGATCATAGGCAACAATCCGCGCATCGAAGGCCGCGTGCCATTTGCGAGCAACAAGTGTTCCGATATTGCCCATGCCGACGACGCCGACGGTCTTTTGCCACGATTCCAGACCGAGGAAGTTCGAACGTTCCACGATCGCGCCGGAGCGGATCTGGCGGTCGAACTCCGCCACGCGTCGCGTGACGCTGAGCGCGAGGGTGAGCGCCAATTCGGCGACCGCTTCGCGATTGACTCCGGGCGTTCGGCAGACGGTTATGCCGTGGGCGCTGGCCGCCGCAAGATCGATATTGTCGACGCCGACGCCTTGTTTGGAGATAACGCGGAGCTTTTTGGCGCGTGCGAGATCGTCAGCCTTGATCCGTGTCATGCGGACCATCAGGCCGTCGGCATCCTCGTGCCAGTTCTTCACTTGCGGATCATCCCAACGGACGATCTCGGCGCGTTCCGCCGCAAATTTAACGCCGGTCGGGAAAAACGAATCGAGCACATAGATTTTCATTCACCGGCATCCCGACCGCATCTGCGTTCCTCAACTTATCGATTAGGCTCAGCTGCCTTTGAGTTCGTGGCACTCCGGCATGTAGAGGTCTTTCCACGATGCGGGTTCCCGCTTCATGGTGCCGACTTTGTGCATGAATCCGGCAAAGGTCATCGTTTGTTGCGGCGCCGTGGTCCAGATATTGTCGGGGTCGGCAATGAATTTGACCATCTCCGCTTGACTGCTGCGCTTTTCATTGGTCGTCTTGATGTAGATCTGCGCCGCCTCGCCCGGATTTTTGTTGATGAATTCCTCCGCCTCGGTCAGCGCGCCGTAGACCGCGATGGTCACTTTTGGATTCGCATCGCGGAACTTCTTCGACATGATCATCACGCCATTGGTCGCAGGCCCGCCCAGTGTGTCGTAGGATTTGAGCACGTTGTGCACGCCGTTGGTCGCCAGCTCATAGTAGTAGTAAGGCGCGACGGAATAGTGGCTGTTGATTTCGGTCGCTTTCGATATCACCGACGTGGCGGCTTCCGGATGCGAGCGTGTGATCGTGAGCGGATCGAGCTTGGCATACTGATCATGGCCCCACTCCTTCGCGGCCGCCATTTGCAGACAGATCGCCTGGCTCGACACCTTGACCGCCGGCACGGCGATCTTATCATGCTCGTTGAAATCCCTGATCGACTTGATCGTCGGCCGGTTCGTCACCAGCATGAACGGCATCGACTGCACGGCGGATAGCGCCCGCACCTCGTTCGGCGTGCCGGCGGTCTTATCCCAGAGCGTGTTCAGGCCCGGCACGCCGGTGACGCCGAAATTCATTTGGCCGCTTAATAGCGCGTCGATCAGCGATTGAGTGCCGCCCAATGTCTTGAATTCCGGCTTGAGCGATCCGACGCCGAGCTTCTGGGCATGCTTATCAATCAGCTTGAGCGTGTCCATCACCATCATCGGCAAATAGGGAAGACCATGCTGGCTCACCAGCACGATGCTCGGCACCTCGTCGGCAAAAGCTGAGCGCATCAGCGCGGGCATTGCCAAAGCAGCCGGTGCGGTCGCGAGCGCTTTGCAGAACTCTCGCCTGTGTATCATATGTCCCTCCCGTTGATTTATGCTGGGCTTGTCATGCAACCAGGTTTGCAATCAGGTCTGCATGCCCCAGCGTTGGACTGTTCGCTTCTCGATAAAACGAAACACCACGTTCTCGACCGCGAGGCCGATCAGAATGATGGTAAGCAGACCGGCAAACACTTCCGGAATGTTAAGCTGATTCTTGCTTTCGAAGATGTACCAGCCGAGACCGCCTTGGCCCGACGACACGCCGAACACCAGCTCAGCCGCGATCAGTGTTCGCCAGGCGAAGGCCCAGCCGATCTTGAGGCCGGCGAGAATGCTTGGAAACGCCGCGGGGATGAGAATTCTCGCTACGAAGCGCAGGCCGGTTAGATTGTAGTTATGCCCAACCATTCGCGCGGTCGTCGAAACGCCGCGGAATCCAGCGAGCATATTAAGCGAGACCGCCCACATCACCGAATGGATCAGCACGAAGACTAGGCTGCCCGCACCCAATCCGAACCAGATCAGCGCCAGCGGCAGCAATGCGATGGCGGGTAACGGGTTGAACATTGCCGTCATCGTGTCGAGAAAATCGGTGCCGAGACGGCTGCTGATGGCGAACACGGTCAACAGCCCGGCGAGCACGGTGCCTGAGGCAAAGCCGACCAGCAGCACCTCGATGGAACTCAACGCACGGTTTGGAATCGTGCCATTGGCAATGTCCGTCACCAGGGCGCGCACCGCGTCGCTGAACGGCGGCACCAGCAATTCATTGTCGAGCCAGCGCCCGTACAATTCCCACGCCAGCGCGAGAACCACGAGAATTGCAATTTTCCGCAACCACGCCTGATTGTAGATCTGCTCGACCAGGGTCAGCGGCTTTTCGATGATGCCAAACTGATCGGGCCCAAGCGTCTCGCAGTAGATATTCGGGCGCTCAACCGCCTGAAGCATTGGGGGCCTCCTCGATTTGATCGGCGAACAGCATCTCGTGAATCTCGCGGCCGAGTGCCGCGGCCTCATTGGAGTTTTCCTGGCCGCGCGGCACGCTGTTGATCTCGGCCTTGACTTGGCCGGGGTGCGGCGACAGCAGCAGGATGCGGCTACCGAGCTTGATCGCCTCAGGGATCGAATGGGTGACGAACAGCACCGTGAAACGTATTTCGTCCCACAGTGCCAAGAGCTCATCCTGCATGCGCGTACGGGTGAGCGCGTCGAGCGCTGCGAACGGCTCGTCCATCAGCAGAATGTCCGGCTCCATGGCCATGCCGCGTGCAATTGCAACGCGTTGCTTCATGCCGCCGGAGAGCGTGTGCGGATAGCTATGGGCGAAATCGGTGAGGTTGACCTTTTCGATGTAGTGCATCGCCCGCTCATCGGCGGCTTTGCCTTGCAGCGTTCCGGTCGTCTTGAGCGGAAAGGCGACGTTCTCGAAAACCGTCTTCCACGGGAGCAGCTGATCGAACTCCTGGAACACCATGATCCGGTCCGGGCCGGGTTTGGTAATCAAGTCGCCCTTCAACCTGATCTCGCCCTCGGTCGGCTGCAGATAGCCGCCGACAGCCTTCAGCAATGTCGACTTTCCGCAGCCCGACGGTCCGACCACGACGAAGCGGTCGCCCTGCAGCACTTTGAAACCAACGCGATAGGTCGCGGTGATGAGATGGTGCTGTGTTTTGTATTGGACGGTGACGCCGCGCACGTCGAGCAACGGCCGGCCGGCATCGGAATCGTTAAGTGCGCGACCGCGAATCGTCGCGGCCGACGAACCCGCCTTGAGCTCCCCCCTGCCCGGTAAGGCAGATTTCGATGCGAGTATAGTGCCGCTCGCCATCAGCTATTCCTCCCAGCTACTTCGCTTTTTTTATTGAGACCGCGGGTGTCTCCCGCATCACCGTCTAATAATAATTTGGACGGTTTCCGTAAGCTTGTCTATGCTCCTGATGGGACGCCCGCGCCAAGAGCCGTCCATGCTCACGCAAAACAACAATGGCGAAGTGAGGAAACGCGGGATGAAATCGCGAGACGCAATACGCGTCGGCTCCGGTGCCGGCACCTCGGATGACCGAATGGTTCCGGCGTTGGAATTGGCTGAGCGCGGCGATATCGACTATCTCGTGTTCGAATGCCTCGCCGAGCGGACGGTTTCACGAGAAAATCTGTCGCGCAGCAAAAACCCGGAACTCGGCTATTCACCGTCGTTGCACGCGCGATTGCGCATAGTGCTGCCCACCTGCATGCACAAAGGCATCCGCATTGTCAGCAATATGGGGGCCGCCAATCCGCTCGGCGGTGCGCGCGCCGCACGTAAAGAGGCCGCGGATTTGGGCCTCGGGGATGTTGCTGTCGCCGTCGTGCTCGGCGACGACGTGTCGAGCATTGTGCGGCATCGGCCCGCGCTCGAGTTGATCGAAAACGGCGAGCCGCTAGAATCCATTCTGCCGAAGATGATTTCCGCCAACGCCTATCTCGGCGCCGACGTGGTCTGTGAAGCGCTCAACACCGGCGCGCCCATCGTGCTGTCCGGCCGGGTCGCCGATCCGTCCCTTTTTTTGGCGCCGATGATGCATGAATTCGGCTGGACCTATGATGACCTGCCGAAGATCGCGCAAGGCACCGCGGCCGGCCACCTGCTCGAATGCACGGCGTCCGTCACCGGCGGCTGCTTCGGCTGGCCGGGGAAAAAAGATGTGCCCGACCTCGCCCGCAACGGCTTTCCGTTCACGGACGTCAACTCCGACGGCTCCATCGTGATCGGCAAAACACCGGGCACGGGCGGCCGGCTCGATGTCATGACCTGCACCGAGCAACTGATCTACGAAATCCATGACCCAACGGCTTACATCACGCCGGACTGCGTGCTCGACATCACCGGCGTGGCGCTAACCCAGGAGGCACATGATCGTGTGCGTGTCGAGGGCGCCAAGGCCCGGCCGCGCACACCCACTTACAAGGTAAATGTCGGCTATGCTGACGGCTATATCGGCGAGGGCGAGGTATCTTATGGCGGCATTGACGCCGTTCCGCGCGCCAAATGGGCGGCGGAGATCGTCAAGGAGCGGCTGAAGTTGCAAGGTTTCGTCTATGACGATTTTCGCGTCGACCTGATCGGTATGTCCAGCCTGCATGGTCAGGTGGACATTCGGCTGGAGCCCTATGAGGTCAGGCTGCGGATGGCCGGACGCACGCACGACCGCAAGGCCGCCCACGCAATCGGCTTCGAGGTCCGGGCTATGCACATGCACGGCCCTGGCGGGGCCGGCGGCGCCTGCGAGCCGCGCGTGCGCGACGTGCTAGCAGTCAAATCTGTGCTGCTGCCCAAAAATCTGGTCAATGCTCAGGTGCTGGTGGAAGGTTCGCTATGAGCGTCCGTGTCTACGATCTCGCGCATTCGCGCGCCGGCGACAAAGGCAACACGTCGAATATTTCGGTCATCTGCTACGATGCCAAGCATTGGGATTTCCTCGAGCGGGAGCTGACGCCGGAACGCGTCGCCGACGCGTTCAAGCACCTCGCCAAAGGACCGATACGGCGCCACCCTTTGCGCAATCTCAAGGCCTTCAATTTCGTCATCGAAAATGCACTGGGCGGCGGCGTCACGATTTCGCTGGCGCAAGACATTCACGGCAAGAGTTACAGCAATGTGATGCTCGCGATCGAGCTCCCGGACCCCGGGAAGTGACGAAAGCCAACGTGCTCAGCCAAGAAAAACGTTAAGGGGGGAAGTCACGTGCGGGCGAATGAAATTGTACGCAACGTCGTAAAAGAGAAACTGACGCGGGGTGAAGTCGTCGCCTCGATGACCATCCGCTTGACGCGAGGCGTCGAAATCGCGCGGCTCGCCAAGACCGCAGGCTTTGACATGATCTATATCGATATGGAGCATTCGACTATGACGCTCGACGCCACCGGCCAGATCTGTCTGGCGGCGTTGAGCGCGGGCATCACCCCGATGGTTCGCGTTCCTGCCAATACGCCCGAATATATCCAGCGCGTGCTGGATGGCGGCGCGCTCGGCATCATCGCCCCGGGCATCGGATCGGCGGATGAGGCGCGCGAGGTGGTCAAAGCCGCGAAATTTCCCCCGCTCGGCGAGCGCGGTGCCGGCGGTGCCCTGCCGCAACTGGAGTACCGCTCGTTTCCGACCGCAGAGGCCAACGCCGCGATCAACGATGCGACAATGGTCATCGTGCAATTTGAATCCGCCGACGCCCTCGAAAAAGCTGAGGAAATTGCCGCGGTCGAAGGCGTCGACATGGTGCTGATCGGGGTGAACGATATGCTCGCCAGCATGGGACTTCCGGGCCAGTACGAGCACGCCAAGGTGCGGGATGCCTATGCGCGGACCATCGCGGCCTGCCGCAAGCACGGCAAACATGTTGGTGTCGGCGGTCTTTCAACGCGGCCGAAGCTCGCCGCCGAATTCATCGGCATGGGCGCACGCCTGGTATCGACCGGAACCGACATTCAGTTTCTGCTCGCCGCCATGACCGAGAAAGCGAAGCAAGTCCGCGAGATGTCCGAGTGATGCCGATGCAGCCGGCGGGGAAAACGGTTCTCGACGTTGCGCATACGCCACCCTCGTTCGAGGTGCCGAGCGGCGCCTGCGATTGCCATACACACATCTTTGGCCCGGCCGAACGGTTCCCCTTCTCAGCCAAGCGGCTCTACACGCCCGGACCGGCCTCGATCGCCGACCTGGAAGCCATGCACCGGGCGCTGCATATCGAGCGGGTCGTGGTCGTGCATCCGAGCCCCTATGGCGCGGACAATTCCTGCACGGTCGACGCCGTCCGCAAGCTGGGAAACCGCGCGCGCGGCGTCGCGGTCATCGATGACACGATCAGCGATGCGATGCTCGCCGATATGCATGCGGCTGGGGTCCGCGGCGTGCGGGTAAACCTGGAGTCTTACGGCGAGAGCGACCCCGCGAAAGCCCGCCGCCACCTGCAACATGCGGCCGAGCGCGTGGCTCCGCTCGGCTGGCACGTGCAGACCTATACAAATCTTGCAATCCTGGCGGCGTTGCACGACACCATATTGAAGCTGCCGACGACGCTGGTGGTCGACCACTTCGGCCGCCCGCAGGCAGCGCTCGGCATCACGCAATCTGGGTTCGAGCAGTTTCTGGCCCTGCTTCGCAGCGGCAAGATCTACGTGAAAATCTCGGCGCCCTATCGCATCTCGCAGCAGCCGCATTATAGCGACGCCGCGCCGATTGCGCGCGCCATAATCGCGGCCAACCCGGATCGCATCGTCTGGGGCAGCGATTGGCCGCATCCCGGCGCTGCCAAGCGCGATCCGGCGGTGATCGAGCCGTTCCGACCGGAAGACAATGGCCAGGCGCTGAATCGGCTCGCGGAATGGACCAAGGATCGCACGGAGGTACAGAAGATCCTCGTCGATAACCCGGCACGACTTTACAAATTTTAATTATAAAACACGGAGGAAGCCATGTGGAGAAAGCTCGCAGCCGCCGCCCTGGTCGCAGTGGCAATCGGCGGTGCCGCGCAAGCTGAGGTCACAGAGGTGCGGATGTCGAAGCAATTCGGCCTGCCCTACCTGCCGATGATCGTTATCGAGGCGCAGAAGCTCATCGAGAAGAACGCCGCGGCCGCGGGCCTCGGTGAGGTCAAGACCTCGTGGACTCAGCGCGCCGGTCCAGCGGCTGAACTCGACGCACTGCTCGCCGGTCAGGCCGACTTCATCGGGCCAGGTGTTCCCACGCTGGCAACCATCTGGGACAAGACGGTCGGCACGCCCCAGGAGGCCCGTGCGCTCATTGCCATGCAATCGATGCCGTATGTGCTGGTGACACGCAATCCAAACGTGAAGACGATCGCGGATTTCACCGACAGGGACAAGATCGCGCTGCCTGCGGTCAAGCTCACCGGCCACGCCATAGCGCTGGAAATGGAAGCCGCCAAAATCTGGGGCTTCGAGCACTACGACAAACTCGATTCGATCACCATCACCCGTTCGCATGCCGATGCAGCGGCCGCGTTGATGTCCGGCATATCCGAGATCAATTCGCATTTCGCCAGCTCGCCGTTCTACTACTACGAACTGGCAACGTCGGGCATCCATCAGGTGCTCAAGTCCTATGACGCCGTCGGCGGCAGGCATACCAATGGTGTACTGGTGGCAACAAAGAAGTTCCATGACGCCAACCCGAAGATCTGCGGCGTAGTCGTTGCGGCGTTCAACGAGGCCAACGCGTTCATCAAGGCGCATCCGCGCGAGGCCGCGCAAATCTATCTGACTGCGACAAAGGACAAGAACTCGGTCGATGCCCTCGAAAAGATGGTGGCCGATCCCGACGTCGACTACACCACGACGCCGGCCAATGTGATGAAATTCGTCGACTTCATGCACAAGGTCGGACGCATCAAGAAGAAGCCGGCATCCTGGAAGGACATGTTTTTCCCCGAAGCCTATGGTTTGAACGGCAGCTGAGAAAGTAAGTAATGACCGCAGCCAGTGACACGAATAAAGCTGAGGCGGCGAAAGGCCCGGTATATGCCACGGTGGAGGCGGCGGAGGCGTTCGGCCGCCGTCTGCTGGTCGCACATGGACTGTCGGAGCAAGACGCGGCCATCGTCGCCGGCTGTCTGGTGCGTGCCGACTTGCGCGGCGTCGATACCCATGGACTGCAATTCCTGCCGCAATATCTCGATCGGGTGCGGCGCGGATTGGTCAATCCAAAGCCAAATTTAGTCGTCGAGCGCGTCACGCCGATGGTGGGCTCGCTTGACGGACAGAATGGCTTTGGATTCGTGGTCGCGACCAAGGCCATGGCCGCGGCCATCGACATGGCGCGCGAATTTGGCGTCGGCATCGTCTCCGCTCGGCGCAGCACGCATTTCGGCATGGCGGCCTGTTATATGCTGCAGGCGCTCGACGCTGGATATATTTCGTTCGTCTTTACCAATGCATCGCGGGCTATGCCGCCCTGGGGCGGGCGCGAGGCTTTCCTGGGGACGAGTCCGTTTGCCGCCGGTGCGCCCGCCGGAAACGAGGTGCCGTTCGACCTCGACATGTCGCCGGCGGTTGCCGCGCGGGGAAAAATACGACGCGCCGCACGCCGCGGCGAAGCAATCCCGCTCGGCTATGCGCTCGATGCGCAGGGCCATCCGACGACCGATCCGAACGCGGCGCTCGACGGCGGCGTCGTCCTACCGATCGGCGGGCCGAAAGGTTCGGGGATATCGATGCTCATGGACATTATGGGTGGCGTCATCTCGGGCGCCGCCTATGCCGGCGATGTCCGCAATCAGTTCCTCGATTACGACCAGCCACAGAATGTGGGCCATTTCTTCCTCGCCATGAAGCCCGACCTGTTCGTGACGAAAGACGAATATCTCAAGCGCATGGATAGGCTTGTGCAGCGCGTCCATGCCTGCCCAACGGCGGAAGGCTTTGATGAAATCCTGATGCCTGGAGAGAAGGAACGCCGTTTCGAAGCGACGCGCCGCCGCACTGGCCTGCCCTACCACTCCAAGGAAGTCGCTGCGTTGCAGAAGGAGGCCGCCAAGGCCGGACTACCAGCGCTGCCGGTCTCAAACGCACCGCTGATGTCGAACACACCATGAAAATCGACGACTACGATATCGACATTGTCGTTCAGGGATTTCCCGGCAAATCGGTGTGCCATGGCGGGCTGGGCTGGAGCTCGGTGGTACTGCTGCGCGCGCACGGCCGTATTGTGCTAATCGACACCGGTGGGTTCAGCATGCGGACCATGCTGATCAAGCGCTTCGCCGAACGCGGCCTGAAGCCGGCCGACATCACCGATCTTCTGCTGACGCATTCGCATCACGATCATTCGGTGAACTGGACGATGTTTCCCAATGCCCGCATTGTGATCGGCGCCCATGAGCTCGACTGGTCGCTGACAGTGCCGTGGGGCGAAACGCCGGTACCCGAGCTTTATATGCGCGAGCTCAAGTCCTGGCCAACGCTGCACACCGCGACCGAAGGCGAGGAAGTATTTCCCGGCATCACCGCGCATCTCGCGCCCGGCCACACGCCCGGCCATCTGGTCTTCGTGTTGCGCGCTGGCGAGCGCGATGTAATCTTCACCGGCGATGCCGCCAAGAATCGCGCCGAGCTGGTCTCTGGCACGACCGACATGACTTACGACGCTGCGATCAGCAAAGCGTCGATCGAATCGATCTGGGCGATGTGGCGGAAGCGGCCCGGCAACATCGTTGTGCCGGGTCATGACGTCCCGATGGTGTTGGAAGGCGGGCAGACGAAATATATCGACAAACGCGAAGCCGCCATCAGCGCCTGGTTCGGCGACGACATGGAAACCACGATGCTATTCAAGCTGACGACGTAAGCGGCGATTTCGGCCTACTGGAAGCCGAACAGCCGCGCCGGGTTGTCCGCGAGGATGCGCTTGCGCATTGCGGCATCGGGGGCCCATTCGCCGAGCAGGTTAAAGAGCTGGATTGTGCCGACGCGATCGTGGAATGACAAATGCGGGAAGTCGCTGCCCCAGATCACCTGGTCCGGCACGGCTTCCATCAGCGCCTGCGCAATCGGCTTAACATCGGTGAAGCCCGGCGCGCTAGAAAAGCGATAAATTCCGGTCAGCTTCACCCAGCAGCGCTTCGAGCCGTCGCCGACAAGCTTGAGAAATTCCTGAAATCCGGGCTGCGCCGGCCCGTCCTTGGCGGGAAACAGGCCCATATGCGCCACCGAGAACTCAATCGGCAGGTCGCGCAAGGTCGGCATCAACTCGTTGACCAGCCAGCCCGGCGCAAGAAAATCGAGATGCCAGCCGAGTTCTTTGCTGAGCTTGGTCAGCCGCGCGATGCGAGGCAGCATTGAGGCGGCGAGCCCGGCCTCCGGCTTGCGAACCGGTGAAACGTTCACCCGAATGCCGCAGACACCGAGCACATTGAGCTCCGCAAGTTGCTTGTCGCTGGTCTTTGTCTCATCGAGATCGATGATGCCCCGCCGGATTGCCGGATCGAGTTCGCGCATGGCATCGAGCATGCAGGAATTGTCGAAGCCGTAGGCGCTCGGCTGGACGAAGACGTAGCGCACGAATCCGATGCGCCGCGCGAGCCTGAGATAGGCCTCGAGCGGCTCAAAGGGCGGCTTGTAGCGGATGTCGGTGCCATAGGCATAACGCTCGGCCGGTCCGAACACGTGAAAATGCGCATCACACGCGTGCGGCGGCGCTGCAAAAGCCGGCTCAAATCCAGCATCTGGATCGTGCTTGGTCGTCGCGTTCATGGTTATTTCCTCATGGAGCGTAGGCGTCGGCCATCAACCGCACCGGCAGGCCGTGCGCCGTTAACGCGCCGGTGCCGGCCCACGCCGTCGCCTGAATCGACGACCAGACCGGAATGTCGAGTTGGGCGCGCAACTTCGCCACCACGTTCAGCGTCGGCAATTGCGAGCAGGCGATAAACAAACATTCGCTCTGCGGCGTCACCGTGCGCAGCGCCATGTCGAGCACTTGCTGTTCGGTGATCCCGCCCAGTTCCGCGGTGGTCGCACAAAGGAAGCTATTCAACGTCTCGACCCGGATACCGGATGACTCAAGATAGCCGCGCAAGCCGTCGTTGACCGGCCGCAGATATGGCGTCACCACCGCGGTGCTCGAAACGCCGCCGCTGCGCAAGACGTCCACCATCGCACCGGCCGTACTCACCACCATCGCCTGCGTGCGTTCGCGCAGCTTCTCTACCATCTGGGCATTGCCGGTGGGACCGCCGAGGAAGCCCGCCGCCGTGCAACCATAGATCACCAGGTCGAATTGCCGCGCAGCAAACGGCTCGATGGCGGCTAAGGTCGCGTCTGTGTATGCGGGCAGATCCTCAAGCAGCAGCGTGCGGGCGGGACGCTTCACGCGTGCGACTGGAATCGGCGCGAGTTCGGGACAGAGCGCGGAAATCTCCGGCTGCATTGTGGTGTTGTTCTCCGGCACCACAATCAACGCTTTGATTTTTCGCTGCATGAAAACATCGGCCTGGATGTGAGTTCCGGCCCAGCTCACCGATCGCCAGCAACAGTCCACTTGACAACCATATGCCCCTAATTGTGGGATGAGTTCAATAGCAAACCGCCGGCGACGACTTGCATTCGTTGCGCGATTCAAACGATGCGGCTGCATAACAAGAAACAACGATCGGGAGGATGACGTGAACAGACGTGAATTCGTCACTGCGCTTGTTGCGCTTCCGGCTTTGGTCCGGCCGGCCTCGGCCGAAGTTTCAACCATCAAGCTGGGCAAGCAATACGGCCTGCCGTTTCTGCCTCAAATGGTCATAGAGGATCACAAGCTGATCGAAACGCACGCCGACCGGCTCGGGGTTCACGGGCTGAACGTCGGTTGGCAGACGATGGGCGGTCCGGGTGCGTTGAACGACGGATTGCTGAGCGGACAGATCCATTTCGTCAACGTCGCGTCACCCTCGCTCGCCACGCTTTGGGACAAGACATTCGGCACGCCGCAGGAAGTGCGCGCGGTCTGCACCGTGCAATCGATGCCTTATGTGCTGGTAACACGAAATCCAGCGGTGAAGACGATCGCAGATTTTTCCGAAAGCGACCGCATCGCCGTGCCTACTGTCAAGATTTCCGGCCAAGCCATGGCGCTACAGATGGCGGCCGCCAAGCTGTGGGGCTTTGAAAAATACGACAAGCTCGACGCGCTCACGGTGACAATGGGTCACCCTGACGCCATGCAGTCGGTGCTCACGGGACAGACGGTCAACAGCCATTTTACCGTAGCACCGTTTAATTATTACGAACTCAGAAACCCCGGTATCCATACGGTGCTCAAGAGCTACGACACGGACGGCAAGCATACCAACGGCATTCAGGTCACGACCAAGGCCTTCCACGACGCGAATCCGAAGATTTGTAGCGCGGTACGCGCCGCGCATGAGGAAGCCAATGCGTTCATCAAGCGCGAGCCGAAGGCCGCAGCGGAAATCTATCTGAAACTCACCAATGACAAGAAGAATTCAGCCGACGATCTGGTGGCAATGATCACCGATCCCGACATCGACTACACGACCGCGCCGGCCAATTTGATGAAGCCTGTCGAGTTCATGCACAAGGTCGGCCGCATGAAGCACATGCCCGCGTCCTGGAAGGATATGTTCTTCGCCGAGGCGAGCGATCTTAAGGGGAGCTGACGCGCCGTTCCGATCAGCTCGCGATCACACGTATCGGATTACCTGCGACAAACGCGCAGATGTTTTCAACAATCTGCCCGTAGTTCAGACGATAATTGTCCTCCGTAACGTAGCCCAGATGCGGCGTGATCTGAGCACGCGCCAAGGTACGAAACGGGTGATCGAACGGCAGCGGCTCTTGATCGAAGACGTCGATACCGGCACCGGCGATCCGATTCTCGCGCAGAGCGTCGACGAGCGCCGCTTCTTCCACGATCGGCCCACGCGAGGTGTTGATGAGAAAAGCCGAACCCTTCATGCGGGCGAGATCGCCGGCGCCAATCAGCCCTCGTGTCCGTTTGCCGAGCACCACATGTATGGAGATGAAGTCGGACTGCTCCAGCAACTGCTCCTTGCTGGTATAGGTCACGCCGACTTCCTCGCATTTGGCCGCGGTCAGGTTTTGACTCCAAGCAACGACTTTCATTCCAAAGGCTTTCGCGACGCTTGCCACTCGCGTGCCGAGCCGACCCAGTCCGACGAGTCCCAGCGTCTTACCGCTCAGATCTCGCCCGACGCTGCTTTGCCACGTTTCCCCGGTCTTCAGTCGCGCGCTTTCGAAGCCGACCTTTCGCGCAAACTCGAGCATGTGCGCAAAAACCAGCTCAGCCGTCGGATGAGCTGCGGAATCCGTGCCGCAAACCAGCACGTTCTTGTCCTTTGCCGCCTCCATGTCGATGGTGGCGTTGCGCCTTCCCGTCGTTACAAGCAAACGCAGATTCGGCAGCGTCTCGATCACCTCGCGCGGGAAAGGCGTACGCTCGCGCATCAAACAGACGACTTGGAAATCTGCGAGGCCTTTCGCCACATCCTCGTTGTCGCCCAGCGACCGATTGAAGACCGTGACGTCCACGTTGGCTGCGCATCGGGACCAGTCAGCAAATTGCAAAGCCACGTTCTGATAGTCGTCGAGGACCGCGCATCGATATTGCATCTGTTCATCCTTTGCTCCCCATATCTGCGGGTAGATTTGCGGGTAAGCTGCACGCGCTTTCGAAAAAATAATAAGGAACAATCATTTAGTACCGCTTTTTAGTACCGCTTTTGGCGGAGGCTGTCTCCGCCTCAATGAAAGTGCCGGCCTCCGCCGAGGTAGCATCGGACGCGATGTTCCATTATGGACCTTAGTTCCATAATTGACCTTTCGCGCGTTTGGAAAACCTGTCGAGTGCCGTGATTTCGCGGCTGAGAATATGTCGGAATACAGTTTTACTCCCTCCGCCGCGAAACAACATTCTCGGGCTTACGGGATTTCAGGCCGTTAATTGGCTTCGAGTGCGGCCCGAAGCTCCGCAATCATCTTCTTGCACGTTGGCAGATGCGTTTCCTCTACATCCAAAATCCGAAGTACGGCATTCCTCTTCAGCGCCGCCACCGCAGCTCGATTTAGACTATCCGGGCCGGCTACGTCGCAGACGATATCGATCAGACGTTCAACTGCGTGCAGACGACCTAAGAGGTAATCATTTTCGCGATACGGGCGCGACAAAAACGCTGCAAACTGATTGAAGGCGGCGCCCTTCAGGCGAAATGGTCCAAGTCGCTCGATGCCGGTGGCATCCCGTGTGCTGATACGGTCGACTCGGATTTCATCGAACTCACCGGCCTCCCGCCACGGCAGGACAGGAAACGTCAGGGTGTCCCAGAATGGAAATCCGAGATAGTTCACGAGCACCTCATGCAGCCCGCCAGACGGCCACACTGCGGTTTCGGCAAGAAGAGCATCGATGTCTCGTGTACTGGCCTTGAGGTCGATGTCCGAGCCAAGGTGCTCGATGAGCAGATCAAGCTGATCCTTGTGCTGCGCAGCGACGGATTGAGCATATTTTGCGATCTCCCTGACCTCAGCAGGAGACGGCGCCGACCGGAAAATATCTTCAACAAGATTTCCCGTCGCTGCGTTGAGGGACGTGGCCGCTTCCCGCCGTTCCAGCGGCTCGACACATTCGTAGAATTTGCGCTTGAGTCGATCAATAACAGCGGCATCGAGATCTTCAAACCCTTTTGAACCGAGCATTTGATAAAGCCGGTTCTGGCCTTCAATTAGAAAGTGCAGCCGGCGCTTGCGATAGTCGACGTCGAACGTCAGCAGAAACTCCACCCATTTCGATGTGATTTCAGACTCTGTCGCAACTTCCGCCTGCAGCGAACGACTATCCGTGGGCCCGTATGTCACTCCGGCCTGGGTTGCCCAGGCGTCGACGATTTCTGCGATTGCACGTGCGAACGGGGATCCGGGGCGCACGCCACGGATATCCATGATCAGTTTGCTGACGAAGCTGCGCGCCGAGGCGAGTTTCAGACGTACATAAGCCTCGTATGCAAATCCTGAATCATGGGCAGCCTTGATATTGGCCTGTTCGCGCCAGCTTCGGATTCGATCTTCGGTGACCCGCTCAGCGCGGCCGGTGGCCGTCACCTCGGCAACTAATCGACTGATATGCGGACGCGCACTTTCGATGATAGCTCTGAGCCGGCGTGCTCGTTCGTTGAAGCGGGCAATCCAACTAAGTTCATCTGTCAGAGGCTCGGTCAATGGAATGTCCGACAGCGCACCCTTTAGCGTCGCGAAGAACCCCGGCATTCCATGATGCGTGGGTGAGCCTGCTGGCGCTGGACTAGGATCAATGTAGACCAGCCTGCGATCAACCTCGCGATACGCGGGGCGGCCGCGGATTGCGGTGATCGCCTCCCGGAATGGCCTGCTGTTTAAGACGCTGCCGTCAATAAACGGAACGGAAGCCACATCGACATTCATCTGGGCGTACTGTTCGAAATTACGCGCAATGAACTCCGAGCGGCGCGGCCAGATGGCCGACCTCGCTCTGACAAGCTGGTCCATCTCGACAATCCGCGCGGGTGGAAAAGCCCCGGGAACGGAGGACGTCGCGCGCGCGGCAAACGCCAGCGCCGGTGCATTTTCCAGGTCGAAATCGCTGTCGACGGCTCCGCTTGTGCGGCGGCGATATTTGAAATGAAGCACATGACGGTGCTCAAGCTCGTGGATAACGGGCGGATCGTGAATCTGCATGAGCTGTTGAGAACCATAGAAATCCGTCAGGGTCACGAACAAGTCGAGCCCCTGACCCGATGGAAGCAGAGATGATGCCGGTTCGCGGTGTGCTCCCATCGCGTTGACCGCGTCGTACATCAGCGCGGCCATCTTCAGCCCATCGAGTGGCGGCTGGAACCAACGTGACCGCATGAATAGCGACAGCTTGGAGCGCACCTCCGGGTCGCTAATCAGTTGCGGGCCCGCCATGCCGGCAGCCCAGAAGAACGGCCGAATAAACCACTTGCTCCATATGCTTGCTTTCGCTTCTGGTGCCAGGAGTTCGGTGACATCGGCGTTTTCGAGCCAGAGGTCGCGTAGCCGGCCCATGGGCAGGTCATGACTCAACGCCCGTGCCAGCATAACGCTATTAATTCCGCCCGCCGAAGCCCCTGCGACGATGTCGACAATGACCCGCAGCTCAACCGTTCGGCCAATGTCGCGCAGCAAATCGAAATAAATTGCTTCGGTGTCGTATTCGGGATCGGAGCGGTCGCGAGTATCGAAAAATTCTGCGGTTGACCGCTTAGCCCGATTGGTGATGGCATGAAGGACGCTCGACGCTCGGACTAGCTTCAGGATCTCCTTGGTGATCCCATGCATGTAGATCGCGAGCGAAAGGCCGCCGAAGCAAACAAGTGCTATGCGGAGTTCCTTTTCGCGCAATCAAGTCCCCATCCCGAAAGGACGCTGAAGTGAGCGACTAAGGCGAGCAACAAGCGACTCGCACCATTTTTGTTCACCCAAAGATGGCGACGGAATCTTGCCCATGTCGCACGCCTTTAATACGTTTTGGATTTATCGATTGTGTGCGTGTTGCGCCCAGTTAGTCAGATTAGTCAAGTTCTCCGCCGCTTCTCGGCTTTTTTTATCCGCTTCTCGGCTGCAACTCGTCGCTTATCGTAGCCTTCCAAGAGGTGTTCCAACACTGAAACAATTCGGACAAAAGCGTCAAGGGGCTTTAGTAGGTCAATAATCTTCTGATTGATTTCAACTACCTGCCCCGGAGCAATCACTCCGGTAGGTTGCCCGGATTTATCAAAATCATAAAGGGAACGGTGGATGTGTATCTTGATAAACGGCAAGGTGCGTTTATCGGCGCGTGGCTGACGTGGCGCTCTCCAATTTTTCCGCCAACTCCGTATTAAGCTGGCAGTCGCAGCTGGATTGATTACAGGCTGTGGCCTTTTCGGGCGCTTCCATTCGGCTTCGGGTTGGGTAACCGATGTGCGTGTGTATTTGTTTTCTAAACACAAACGTAGTTCGTCAGGCTGCAACAAGGCAATTTCATAAAGCGAATCACGAGTTGTCGGAAGCTTGTTGGCGTATTGCTCAAATTGAGCACGAACTTTTTCTATTGCTTCGCCAGCCCGATACCATTTTGTCCAGTTGCCCCGGCTCCCAAAAACATTGTCCAGCCCGTTGGTTTTCCACCACACCTCAAAATCTTTGTCGTATTTTCTTTCCGTGCGTAAGTAATGCTCGCTGTGAATCTGAAACGCCTCTTTGGCAAGCTCGATGGTGTTCCGTTTGACTGTCTTGAAAAGCTCTTGGAACTGTTCCTTTAGTCCGGCATCAAGCGGGACGAGATTGCCAATCGTTATTACCATGCGAGCCTCCCAAGCCTTTACGCAACAGGGTGTATTGCACACATCCCTCTCGCGATTCGCCAAGGTGCCTAATAGTAAATGACTCGGAACACTTAGCCGCATTGACTAGGATCAATCAGGCGGCGACAGCACAACCGCACAGTGTGTCTCCACCACATCTGATGGCGTCGGGGTTCACATGTTTCTGGTCAATAGTAGGATGGCTCTGATAACGGCGTCTGTTGTGTTTGAGATGAGATGCGACACAAAGCCAAGGAGCCGAGGTACTACGCCATAAATGGTGAGGCTTTAGACCGCTTGCCCACGAACTAGTAGTTCTTGGCTCAATCAATCCGAAAAGACCGTCTTTTTCGCGTTTAAGTAGGCAACACAAATTTGGAGCATCATCTGTGACTGAGGCCGATCTCATTCACTTCGTGAATGCCCAGGCTCAAGTCTATCGCCAGGTCGTTGAGGAGTTGACCGATGGACACAAGCGGACCCACTGGATGTGGTTCATCTTTCCGCAACTGTCCGGTCTGGGGCACAGCGCCATGGCTCAGCGGTACGCCATCCGGGATATAGATCAGGCTAGGCGTTATCTTGCTGATCCTGTTCTTGGTGACCGATTGCGCCACGACGTACGCCTCATGGTACGCCACAAGGACAAGTCGGCGCTCGAAATTCTGGGATCGCCCGATGATTTCAAGTTTCGGTCCTTCCTCACCCTGTTTTGGGAAGCTGCTTCCGATAAATCTGACAAATCGTTATTCGCAGAGGCTTTAAAGCAATTCTACAATGGCGTGCCGGATTCTCGCACGCTGGAATTGCTCCGGTCCGAGTAATCCGTGCCCCGATGATGCGCGAGCCGTGATGGGGTAAAGTCTGATTGAAACCAATGACCGGAAGTCGAACCATCTACATCAACCGCGCCCCAGTCTTGACCTTGTGGGCTGCCGTCGTCGCGGAGCGGCTGGGTTTTCTTCACGATGAGGCTCTGACTCTCGGTCGGGCGGTTGCCGGACTTAATGCCTATTCTAAAGGGGTATCGCTAGGGCTGTTCCGGCCATCGCCAAAATCCGTGAAAGACCGCCGCAAAAAACTGGCACGCGGGCGACGATTGAAAGTCGATGTTTTGGACCGCGCTGTTCCCGTGGTCCGGACGCCAAATGGCCTTCGCGCGTTGAGTGGTAGTTGCCCGATTTCACCCGCGAGCGTGGACAGATATTTGCATGGCAAGTTCGGCGATCACTTTGCGCCAGCACGGGTCGCCATGCGGGGCCTTGCCCGCTCGATGCCACCGAAGAAATTGGCCGCCAGTGGATACGCGCTCTATGCCAAATTTCGTCCCGGCGTGCCGGGTGGGGTCAAGGGCTGGGGTGCAAGGGGCAAGCTCGATCTAAGTTTTATCCGCCGCCTTACTAAACCAAGTCGAACCCGGCATTAAAGGTCGGCGCCTATAGCCAAGGCGAGGAACTCATGAGGTTTATCTCATTCTCTACTCAGTCGACGGCTGGGTAAAAAATTTGCATGTTTGCAATCAAGTTAGGTCTTGTATGGCGGAGAGCGTTATCTGCTCGGCACCAAACCTCTTCTTCGGCATGACCAGCTCCTTTCCAAGCTATTCTCTCACATCGCTTGGTCCAAAAAAGCCAGG
>Ga0208080_1000198_pt1 | contig 29199 bp, 25 predicted proteins | sample NGESurdeep092012_3_FD_184476 | JGI IMG/M metagenome (GOLD analysis project Ga0208080, IMG submission 184476) | Arctic peat soil microbial communities from Barrow, Alaska - NGEE Surface sample 210-3 deep-092012 (SPAdes) | ecosystem: Environmental > Terrestrial > Soil > Wetlands > Peat ...
CGCCGTGCTGGATCACGACCGTCCTGCCGTATGTGCCGAAACTTTCGTCGACGAGCGCGACGACGCCCGCCGCGACGGCCTTCACCGGCGTCCCCTCCGCCGCGGCGATGCCGATCCCGTTCCACCGCGTGGTCGTGTTGTTGGGGTTCACGAGACGGCCGAACTGGTAGATGATGTTGCCCTCGACCGGCCAGTCGAGCCGGCCGAAATCGGCGGTCTTCAGCGTGCTGTTCGAGGGGAAGTTGCTGCCGCTGCGTCCCTCGGCGCGCTTGCGCTCGACCTCGAGCAGGGCGATGACGTTGCCGAGGCGGGCCTCGTCCCTCGCGATCTGCGCGAGGCGGCTCTCGGTCTGCTTCTCCTTCGCCTGCGCCTGCGCCAGGCTCCGCGCGCGCTTTTCGTCCAGAGCGCGCAGCTGCGTCTCCTCGTCCGCCTTCTGCTGCCTCGAGATCTCGACGTCGCCACGCAGCGTCACCAGCATCTGGCGCTGGTTGCCGATCTGCTGGCCGAGCGCCTCCACGCGGTGCACCAGCGCGCGGTCGCGCTGCGCGGCGAGGTGCAGGTACTTGTAGCGCGACACCAGCTCGCCGAACGACTGCGCCGAGAGCATGGCTTCGACCGAATACAGCGCTCCGCGCTTGTAGATCTCGCGCACGCGGTTGCGCAGCACCGCGCGCTTGATCGCGAGTTCGTCCTGCGCGCGGATCAGGTTCGCGGTGGCGTCGTTCTCCTCGTCGGCGAGGACGTTGAGCTGTTTGTCGAGCGTGTGCACCGCGCGCGCCGTCGCGTCGGCCTGGCGCGCGATGTTCGTGCGCTCCTCGGAGAGGTCGTGCACGGTGGACTGCAGGTCGCGCATGCGGCGCTGCAGGTCGGCGCGCTCGAGACGGATCTTTTCGAGCTCGTCTTTCTGTGCCTTGAGGCGTTCGGCGGCGTTCTGCTGCGGGGCCTGGGGAGGCGCGGCCTGCTGGGCGCCAATGCGCTGCGGATTGAGCAGCGCGACCGGGAGCGCGATGGCGAGCAGTGCCGTGCGGCCGTACTTCACTACACCTCCCGCAAGTGCCGCCCGACCGAGAACGCGCTGCCGAGCAGGCCGATCAGTGCGCCCGCGGCCACTCCGGCCACGGCGAACTTCGTGTCGAAGAATTCCGCGCTGAACACGAATTTCCCGATCAGTGAATTGGCGAGCCATGTGAGCAGCAGCGCGAGCAGCCCGCCGAGCGTGCCCTTGAGCAGGCCCTCGATCAGGAACGGGCTGCGAATGAACCCGTCCGTCGCGCCGACGACGCGCATGATCGAGATCTCGCGTGATCGCGCGAGCACGGCCATGCGGATCGTCGATCCGATGATGATCACCGCCACGCCGGCGAAAGCCAGGCCGAGCACCGCGCCGGCGATCGTCGCGATGTTGCGAATGCGATAGAGCTTCTGCACCCACTCCTCGCCGAATCGCACGTCGTCGATGAAGTCGTAGTTCTTGATGCGGCCGGCGACGGCCGACACCGTGGCGGGATCGCGGTACCCTTCCTTGAGCCTCACGTCGATCGACGCGGGAAGGATTCCGGCCTCGAACACGTCGCTGAACTCGCCGAGCTCGCGGCGGGCGCGCACCAGCGCCTCCTCGGGCGACACGAGCTTCACGGACAGGACTTCCGGGAACGAGGCGATGTCGCCGAGCGCGGCGCTGGTGGCCTCGGCGTTCGTGCCGTCCACCACGAAGGCGCGGATCTCGACGCGTTCTTCGAGCTGGCTGAGTTGGCGCCGGATGTTCAGTGCCACGAGGCCGAACAGGCCGAACGCGAAGAGCGAGAACGCGATGGTCGTGATGCTGAGGATGCTGAGCACCGGGGCGCGCTTGAAGGCGAGGAAGGCCTCACGCCAGGCGAGCCTCACGGCGAGTTCGCTCCCGGGGCAGGGTGTGTGGAGGCTTGGTCGGCGGAATCGAACACGATCGCGCCGTGGTTCATCTCGATCGTCCGGCATTCGGCGCGGCGGATCAGCTCGAGATCGTGCGTCGCCAAGATCACCGCCGTGCCGTTCGCGTTGATGTCGCGCAGGAGCTGGAAGATACCGCGCGTGGCGCGCTCGTCGAGGTTGCCCGTGGGCTCGTCCGCGATCAGCACGACGGGATCGTTCGCGAGCGCGCGGGCGATCGCCACGCGCTGCTGTTCGCCGCCGGAGAGCTCGCGGGGCAGCGACGTCGCCTTCGACGCGAGCCCGACCTGTCCCAGCAGCCGGCTCACCTTGGGGCCGATGGCGGACGGCGGCGCGCCGGTGACCTCGAGCGCGAACGCGATGTTCGCCTCGACGCTGCGGTCCTCGAGCAGGCGGAAATCCTGGAAGATCACGCCCATCTTCCTGCGCAGGCGGGGCACGTCGCGGCCGCGGATGGTGACCGAGCTCACGCCGCTGACCTTCACCTCGCCCTTGGTCGGCCGTTCCTCGAGGAAGACCAGCTTGAGGATCGTGCTCTTGCCGGCACCGCTCGGGCCCGTGAGAAAGACGAACTCGCCCTTGGCCACGTGGAACGACACATCCTGCAGCGCCAGCCCGGTGCGGGGGAATTCCTTGAAGACGTGCGTGAAACGGATCATTCCCTACTTCAACGCCTGTTCGATGTCGGCGATGATGTCGTCGGCATCCTCGATCCCGATGCTGAGGCGCAGGAAGCCGTCAGGAATGCCGATGCGCGCGCGTTCCTCGCTCGACATCGCGGCGTGCGACGTGTACCGCGGCTCACAGATGAGCGAGTCGACGCCGCCGAGGCTCGCCGCGTGCGTGATCAGCTTCAGGCGGCGCAGGAACTTGTCCGTGGCCTTGCCGCCGCCCGCGAGCTCGAGCGCGAGCATGCCGCCGAAGCCGTCCAGCATGGCCCGCGCGATCTCGTGATCCGGGTGGTCGGAGAGTCCGGGGTAGTGGACGCGCTTGATCTCCTTCCGGTCCGAGCACCAGTGCGCGATCCGCATCGCGTTGTCGTTCTGGCGGCGCACGCGGACGTCGATCGTCTTGAGGCCGCGCTCCAGCAGCCAGAGGGCGAAGGGGTCGGGCGTCTGTCCCCAGACCATCTCCTTCTGCAGCACTTCCTGGATGTAGCTCTCGGTGCCCGCGACGACTCCGGAGAGCACGTCGTGGTGGCCGTTGAGATACTTGGTGGCCGAGTGGATCACGACGTCGGCGCCGTGCTCGATTGGACGAAAATTGACAGGACTCGCGAACGTGGAGTCCACGACGAGCGCGAGACCCACTTCCTTCGTGAGATAGGAGATGGGCCGCAGGTCGAGCACGCGGCACGTCGGGTTCACCGGCGACTCCACGAAAATCGCGCGTGTTTCCTTGCGCAGCCGCTTGCGCCACGCACGCGGCTCGAGCGGATCCACCAGCGTCACGTCGATGCCGTGGCGGTTGAACTCTTCGGTGAGCAGCCGGTGAGTCCCTCCATAGATGTACGCGCTCGCCAGCAGGTGGTCCCCCGGGCGGAGCAGCGCGAGCATCGCGCACGCCGTGGCGCCCATGCCGCTGCTCAGCACGAGCGACGCTTCGGCGCCCTCGAGCATGGCGATCCGCTTCTGGATGCGCTCGGCGTTCGGGGTGTTGCCGTACCGCGTGTATTTGAGGCCGGCGCCCGTGCCGACTTCCTGCACGTAGTTCACCGACTGGACGAGCGGCGCGACCACCGGATCGCCCGCGTGGCGCGTTTCGGCTCCGCCGTGGATCGCGATCGTGGACAGGGACTGCGACCCCTTCTTCTTGCTCATCGGAACGGTCTCCTCAGGGCTCTATTTCGCGCGCGGCGGCGTGGCGAGCACCGGACGGTCCGTGTCCACCTTGATCAGCCGGACGATCTCGGTCGGTGCGAGGCCTGCGATGTCGCGCACGACGACGCCGCCTCGTGGAACACTGTCATCGATCATTACGGGCGCCAGGTCGTGGCGCCGCGGTCCGTACACCCACACCAGTTCACCGTCGTTGACCAGCCGTTGGCGCGCTTCGTCGGCGTTGAGCATGACCAGCGGGCCGCGTTCGGCGTCGGAGACGCGAGTACCGATGAACCCGACGACTTGCAGCGGCGGGGTGTGCGCCATTACTGCACCGGGCCGAGCGGAGCGTACGTGACGCCGTCGTGCCGGAGCAGCCGGCGGCGCAGCAGCGACTCGAGGATGCGCGCCATCTCGGCGGGCTCGCGGCCGGCGACGTCGGCGACGTCGTCCGCCGCCGCGGATCCGCGCGCATACACCATCTCCCAGATCGCGCGTTCTTCGTCGCTCACCGAGCCGACGAGGCGCGCGCCGCCGTCGGCGAACTGCACGACGAGGGCGAGGCCGTGGTGGTCGAGCACGACTTCGATCGCTTCGAGGTGCGCGTCGGTGATGCCGTGGAAGACGATGTACCCCGCGTGCGCGTCCTGGCCCGCCAGCGCAATCAGGAGTTTCGCGACCACCTCGTCGGCACACGAATAGTCCATCATGCCGATATGCGAGAAGTCGAGGAGAGCCACGTCGCCTTCGCTGAGCGCGGCGAGCTCCGTCTGGATGCACCGCCTCACGGCCGCGCCCGTCGGGCGCGTGACAAGATCGGAGAACGGAAGGTTCGCCGAATGCCTGAGGACCGAACCGACATCGATTCGCGTCACGCTACAGCGCTCACTTTTTCTGGAATGGTGATTTGTAACTGCGCGCCCGGAAAGAATGCGAGACCCTCGCGGCGCGGCACGTCGTCGTCCCAGCTCGGGATGAGCGCGATCCGTGCCGTACCGCTTCGCACCGAAAGCTTTCCTTCCCACCGATGCACATATCCGCGAATTCCCTTGAGGCCCTGGCCGCGGCCCGGATCGCCGTAGCGGCTCACGCCGTTCACCACCGCGGCTTCCAGCGCGACGGCGTCGTCCCACCGATCGGACAGCGGGCGACGCTGCCCACTCTCAAGTGACGAGCGAAACCCCACGCCGGCATCGCACACCGCGATCACCACCACGAACCGTCCGCCGAGGCGCCGGCGATAATTGTAGGCCTGCACCATCACCCATCCGCCGCGCCCGGCATGCTCCACGATGTTCTGGCACGCCTCCGACAGCGTCATCGCGAAGCCCATCGTCGCGCGCGATTCGAGATGCAGCTTGTTCAATAGTATGCTCGCGGCGCGCTCCTGGATGCGCTCCACCACCCCGTGGACGTCGTCGCTCTTGGTGACGGGTGTCACCTCGAGCAGCACGTCGCTCTCGCCGGCAGACCGCGGACGCGGCACATGCCCGCGCACGTCGAACAACTCCTCGGCGTAGCGGAAGAAGCCCGCGCGCGCCCAGTACGAAACCGTGTCGGGATTCTCCGGCGGCAGGAACTCGGCCTTCTCGGCGCGTGTCTGCGCGAGCGTCAGCAGCGCGGTGAGCCCGTACGGCGTCGCGAACGTGGCATGGCGGGCGTCGACGATGACCTTCGCGTCGGCGGGGTGTTGCGCCAGTTGGTCGAGCACGCTCTCGAACGTGAGGTCGTCCAGCGATGAGGGAACGGCAATGACAACGGTCACGTGGGACTCAATTCTCTGCGCAGGTAGTGGGCGAGCCCGCTGGCTCCGCGATGTTCGACGTTTCGTGCGGCGGCTTCGAGCGCCGCCCTCATCGCGTCCGGAAAAATATCTCCGGCTGCGAGACGAGAGAAATATGTTGCGCCCCATACGTCGCCGCATCCAGTGGGATCGCCGCCGCCAGCCACTTGCGCAATGCGCGAAGGCACCAACTGTGTTCTGATTGCCCCGAGAGATCCCGCGCGTGCCGTGCGCGGCGCACTCGCCGCATCGCGGCGAACATCGCCGAGTTTCTCGAAGTCGGGCGCCGCGAAATACACGATCCCGCGCGCGCCGAGCGTGACGACGAGCGAGCGCACGCCGTTTGCGAGCGCCGTCGCGGCGAGCGCCAGCCCGTCCGGCGCGATCATCGCGAGCTCGTCCTCGTTCACCTGGAGCAGGTCGAAGCAGCGGCACCACTCGGCGATATCCGGAAGCGGACGCGGCGTGCGGAGTCCGTCCGGCTGCACCGCGAGCACGATCGAGTGGAGGTCGCAGTAGATCGGCCCCGTGAAATTCTGGCGCAGCAACTGTGCCGTCGGGAGGTCGAGCTCGAACCCGCTGATGAGGTTCACGTACAGCGCGTCGAGGTCGCGCACGAGCGGCGCGAGGCCGAGCCAGCTCCAGCCCGGGACGCCGCCGGAAAGCACCTCGCTGCGCCGTTCGGCATCGGTGTAGAACAGTTCGACGCGATTATTGCGGTAGGGCACGACAATGGGACGTGCGTCGGGTGCGACGCGCCGGAGGCTGCGCAGGAACTCGCGGGCCTGCGGAGCGAGGTCCTCGCCGACCTTCACCAGGGGAACGAGCTCCCAGTCGGGCGGCAGCGCGGCGTCGAACGCGCTCAGCGCGTACGTGATGCCGCCCCACTCCTGCACCGGTGCGCTCAGCGGATCGCGTCCGTGGATCACGTCCCACACGAACGTGCCGATCACACCGAGGCGTTTGCGGCGGCTCACGCCTCCGCCGGGTACTGCGCGAGATAGGTCGCCACCGCACCGACCACGCCCGCCGCAACCCCGAGCTCGCCGGGCACGATGCGGCACGCCTCCACCGCGGGCTTGAACGCGCGCCGTCGAACTTCGGCGCGAAGCGGGCCGAACAGGTCTTCGCCGGCCTGCGCGACTCCGCCCGCGAGCACTACGACGTTCGGATTGAAGATGTTGAGCAGGTTCGCGACTCCGGTGCCGATGAAGCGCGCAGTCTCGCGCACGACTTCGCGCGCCACGTCGTCTCCCTTCTTCGACGCTTCGTAGACGTGCTGCGCCATGAGATGCTCGAGCCGGCCCTCGACCATCGTGGTGAGCAGCGAGTCCTCTCCGCCGGCCAGCGCCTCGCGGGCGCGATCGGCGATGGCCGGACCCGACGCATACGCCTCGAGGCATCCGTAGTTGCCGCACTTGCAGCGGCGACCGGTCGAATCGATGGTGGTGTGACCGATCTCGCCCGCGGCGTCGCTCGCGCCGTGGTAGAGCTTGCCGTCGAGAATCAGGCCGCCGCCGATCCCCGTGCCGATCGTGATGCCGACGACGTTCTGCGTTCCCCGGGCGGCGCCGATCCACCACTCGCCGAGCGTCGCGCAATTCGCGTCGTTGTCGAGCGTCGCGCGAAGCCCGACATCGTTCGAGACCCTGTCGCGCAGCGGGAAGTTGTGCCAGCCGAGGTTCGGCGTGGTGATCACGAGACCCGCCTCGCGGTCGAGCGGGCCCGGACTGCCGATGCCGACGCCGAGAAAGTCATCGCGCGCCGCGCCCGTTTCCGTCATGGTCTGCGCGATCGCGGTCTCGATCATCGACGCGATGCGCTCGACGACCGCGTCCGCGCCCTCCGCCGCGAGCGTCGGCAGGGAGTGCAGCGCATGCTGGCGGCTGCCGTCCGCCGCCATCGCGCCAACGGAGATCTTCGTGCCGCCGAGGTCGACGCCGAGGACGAATCGTGTGCGCGTCATGGGAGCAATAAGCTATTCAACGCGCGTGAGACCTGCTCGACCTCGAGCTCCCGCATGCACTTCCAGTGTCCGAGCGGGCACACCTCGGGTCCGTGAGGATGGCACGGCCGGCACGTCAGCAACTGATTGCCGACGGTCGCGTGGCGGGGTGCCAGCGGGCCGAATCCGAATTCCGGAGCGGTCGGACCGAAGATCGAGAGCGTGGGTGTGCCGGCCGCCGACGCGAGATGCTGCGGCGCCGAGTCGTTGGTCACCAGGGCTGCGCACCGCGAGAGCAGCTCCGTCGATGCGAGCAGCGAGAGCTTCCCGGTCGCGTTGATCACGCGTTCGGGTCCCGACGCGCGCGCGATCTCCGCGGCGAGCGCGTTGTCGTCGGCCCCACCAACGACGACGAGCCGATAGAGCGGCGCAAGGCGTGCGGCGAGCGCCGGGAAATGCGGCCACCGCTTCGTGCCCCAGATGCTCCCGGGCGCGAGCGCGAGGAGCTGTGCGCCGTCGCGCGGCACGTCCTTGAGCAGGGCATCGACCGCCGCGCGTTCCCGTTCGCCCGGATAAAGCCTCGGCCGGATCACCTCGGGCGGGGGATCGGGTGCCTCATCGCCCGCCGCCAGCCGCCACAGCCGTTCGGCGTGATGACGGCTGCCGCGATAGCGCGAGCGTCGCGTGTACAGCATACGGCCCGCCGACGAATCGAATCCGACCCGCTCGCGGATCCCCGCGAACAGCGCGAGCGAAGCGCTGCGCATCGATCCCTGCGCGAGATACGCCGCGGCGATCTCTCGCGTCGTCCCGTCGGACCGCTTGCGCAGTCCGCGCGCGAAACGCCACAGCCCGGCCATGCCGTCGTCGGCGCCGCGCTTGTCGAACACGAGCAGGTCACGCACCGCGGGATGATTCGCGAGCAGCGCCGCCGCCGCCGGCGTCACCACGACATCCACGGGCCCCCGCGACGCCAGCTCCGCGAGGAGCGGCGTCGTCAGGACGACATCACCGAGATAGCTCGTCTGGATTACGAGTGACGACATGCGATGGAAGATCGAAGATGTAAGATGGAAGATAGAAGATGCTCACCGAAGATCGCGCACAACTTCCATCTTCGATCTTACATCTTCCATCGTTTTACTCCACCTGCAGCACCGCCAAAAACGCCTCCTGCGGAATCTCGACCGACCCAACTTGCTTCATCCGCTTCTTTCCCTCTTTCTGCTTCTCCAGCAGTTTCCGCTTGCGGGTGATGTCTCCGCCGTAGCACTTGGCGAGCACGTCCTTCCGCAACGGCTTTACTGTGGTTCGCGCAATGACCTTCATTCCAATGGCCGCCTGGATCGCGACCTCGAACAGCTGCCGCGGGATCAGCTCCTTCAGCTTGTCGGCGATCTTGCGGCCCCACTCGTACGCCTTGTCCTCGTGGATGATCACGCTGAACGCGTCGATCGAGTCGCCGTTGATCAGCATGTCCAGGCGCACGAGCTTGCTGCGGCGGTACTCGAGCATTTCGTAGTCCAGCGACGCGTATCCGCGCGAGATCGACTTCAGCTTGTCGAAGAAGTCGAGGATGATCTCCGCGAGCGGGAACTCCCAGTCGAACTCCACGCGGGCGGTGTCGATGTAGTGCATGCCCTTGTACTCGCCCCGCCGTTCGGTGCCGAGCGTCATGATCGCCCCGATGTACTCGGTCGGCGCCATGATGCGCGCCTTCACATACGGCTCCTCCACGTGGTCGATCACCGCGGCCGGAGGCATGAGGGCCGGATTCTCGACGAGCATGAGTTCGCCGTCGGTCTTGTGCACGCGGTACTCCACGCTCGGGACCGTCGTGACCAGGTTGAGGTTGAACTCGCGCTCGAGCCGCTCCTGCACGATCTCCATATGCAGCAGCCCGAGGAATCCGCAACGGAACCCGAAGCCGAGCGCCGTCGAGGTCTCGGGTTCGTAGTGCAGCGAGGCATCGTTGAGCTGCAGCTTCTCGAGCGCGTCGCGCAGCTCCTCGTATTGCTGCGTGTCGGTCGGGTAGAGACCGGCGAACACGAACGACTTCACCGCCTGGTAACCCGGGAGCGGGGCGGCGGCGCGATTGTCGGCGTCGAACACCGTGTCGCCCGCGCGCGTCTCCTTCACCGAGCGCACGCTCGCGACGACGTATCCCACCTCGCCGGCCGTCAGCACGTCGGTCGGCACCTGCCGGAGCTGGTTGTAGCCGACTTCCTGCACTTCGTAGATGCCGTCGTTCGCGCCGAACGTAATTCGCGTTCCCTTCTTGATGGTACCGTCCACGACCCGAATGCTCGGCACCGCTCCGCGATACCGGTCGTAGTACGAGTCGTACACGAGCGCGCGCAGCGGCGCCTTTGGGTCGCCGTTCGGCGGCGGCGTCTTCTCGATGACCTTCTCGAGCAGCTCGACGATGCCGATCCCTTCCTTCGCGCTCACCAGCAGGATGTCGTCCGGATCGCATCCCAGCAGGCCGACGACTTCCGCGCGGCGCTTCTCCGGCTCGGCGCCCGGGAGATCGATCTTGTTCAGGATCGGGATGATCTCGAGCCCGGCTTCCATCGCGAGGAAGAGGTTCGACAGGGTCTGCGCCTGGATCCCCTGCGACGCGTCAACGACGAGGATCGCTCCCTCGCACGCCGCGAGCGACCGCGAGACCTCGTACGTGAAGTCGACGTGCCCCGGCGTGTCGATCAGGTTCAGCTCGTAGGTCACGCCGTCCTTCGCCGTGTAGCTCATGCGCACGGCGTTCAGCTTGATCGTGATCCCGCGCTCGCGCTCGAGGTCGAGCGTGTCGAGCACCTGCTCCTTCATTTCCCGCTTCTGGAGCATGCCGGTGGCCTCGATCAGGCGGTCGGCGAGGGTCGACTTGCCGTGATCGATATGCGCGACAATACAAAAATTGCGAATGCGGTCGAGCTGCACGTCGGTCCTTGTTCGGGTGTGCTTTCTTCCAATCATTAAGTATAGTCGCGCGCGAGCTTCTCCCCTAACGTTCTTGAGCTGCGCGCGGTGCTCCCGGCGCGCGGGATGGTATTCGCCCAGGGCGAACACCGTCCCGCGCGCCTCGCTGTTTGCGCCAAGTGAAGGTCGGATCGCGAGCGTGTGTCGGCGCGCTCCGATACGGGTGTGCCCGCACCCATCTCGCCAAGGCGGGGGATCTCTCCCCCAGTGAGGGCGCGCGCGGGCGTGTCCCAAAGGGTCCGCCCGGGCGAGCGGCGCGACAGCGCCGCGATGCGGAAGGCGGAGCCCGTGGGACATGCCCGCGCGCGACCGACGACAGCTGAGCGCAAACCGCAGTTGACGCGTAGATGCAGTTACATTCCGCATCGCAATAATGGCCGACACACGCTCGCGCGCCGACCTGATCGACCCTGCTTCGCTGGCGGCCCTCGGCCGCATCGAAATTATTGCGCGTTGGGTGGTGGAAGGATTCCTCACCGGACTGCACCGCTCGCCACGCAAGGGATTCTCGGTCGAGTTCGCCGAGCATCGCGCTTACCAGCCCGGCGACGATCTCCGATTCCTCGACTGGAAGGTGGTCGCCCGGGCCGACAAGTGGCTGATCAAGCAGTTCGAGGAGGAGACCAACCTCAAGGCCACCATCGTCCTCGACGTCAGCAAGTCGATGGCGTGGAGCGGCGCGCCGGGGCGGTTGACGAAGCTCGCTTACGCCGAGCAGGTTGCCGCGGCCGTTGCGTGGCTCCTGCTCCGGCAGCGCGACGGCGTCGGACTCGTTCGATTCGACGACGAAGTGCGCACCGTGATCCCGCCGCGCGGCCGCTCGGTGCAATGGCGCCGGATCATCACGGCGCTCGAGGACCCGGGCTCGGGCAAGGGCTCCGACGCCCCCGGCGCGCTGATGAAGGCCGCGCAGCTCGTGACGCGCCCCGGCATGGTGGTGGTGATCTCGGACCTTCTCGTCGACGAAGAGGAGATGGCCAAGGCCGTCTCCGTACTGCGCGCCGTCGGACACGACGTGACGGTGCTGCACATCCTCGATCCCGCGGAGCGCGACCTCGCGATTGCGAAGACGGAGACCGAGCTCATCGACACCGAGACGGCCGCCTCGGTGAACGTGATGCTGAGTGAAGTGCGCGACGCCTATCGCGACACGGTGCAGGTGGCGATCGGCGAGTGGCGCGACCGGCTGTCGGCCACCGGCGCTGCGTACGAAGCCGTCTATACCGACCAGCCGTTCGGCGTGGCGCTGCGCCGCGCGTTCGCCGCCCGCCAGCACCTGCCCTAAGCACAGAATGAACTTTCTCGCGCCATTCGCGTTGGTACTGGCCGGTGCGGCGGCCGTGCCGCTGGTGCTCCATCTGCTGCGCCGGCGCACCGGCGAAAAGGTGGATTTTCCGGCGATGCGCTATCTGCTTCGCGCCGAGCGCGAGCACTCGCGACAGCTCAAGCTGCGCAACCTGGCGCTCATGATGCTGCGCGTATGCGCCGTGCTCGCGCTGGCGCTCGCCGCCGCGCGTCCGATCGGGCGGCTCGCCGGCAGTTCCCACGCGCCCACGGCAATCGCGATCGTCCTCGACAACTCGCTCAGCACGTCGGTCGTCATCAACGGCGCGCCGGTGCTCGCCCGGCTGAAGGACGCGGCGCGCGGCGCGATCGGCCGCGCGAACGCGAGTGACCGGCTCTGGCTCGTGACCGCGGATTCCCGCGTCGTGGGCGGAGGCGCGGGCGCCGTGCGCGCCGCGCTCGATCGCACCGAGCCGCTCGCGGGAGCCGGCGACCTGCGCGCCGCCGTCGCGCGCGCCGCGCAACTCGTGCGCGGTGGCGGACTGCCGTCGCGACAGATCGCCGTCCTCACTGACGGACAGGCCACGAGCTGGTCTTCGGCCGTACCGCTCGACGGTGTCGCGGCGACGGTATTCGCGCCGGCGCTCGCGCCGCCGCGAAACCGATCGGTCGTGAGCGCACTCGCCGAGCCGCCGCACTGGACGCCGCGCGGCGCGGTGCGCGCGACGACCACCGCGACCGATTCCGTCACGTTCCGTGTGGCGCTCGGCGCGCGCGCGGCCGCTCGCGGCATCGTCGCGCCGGGCGAGGACATCGTCGTGCGGCTCGCTCCGTCCGAACGCGGCTGGATTTCCGGCGCGGTGGAACTCGAGCCCGATGAACTCCGCGGCGACGACGTGCGCTGGTTCGCCGTTCACGTCGGATCGGCGCCCGGCGTCGTCGCCGAACCCGGAGCCGGCGCGTTCGCGCGCACCGCCGTCGATGCGCTCGCGCAGGAAGGCCGCGTCTCGCGCGGCAACGATATCGCGATCGCGGGCGCCGAGTCGGCCAGGCGGCCGGGAGTGTTCTTCGCGCCGTCGGACCCGGTTCAGCTCGGCGCCGCGAATCGCGCGCTCGAACGCGCGGGAATTCCGTGGAAGTTCGGCCCGTCGCGAAGCGGGCCGGCGCCGGTCACCGGAACGGGACTCTCGGGCGTGAGCGCGTTGCGCTGGTACGCGATCGAACCGCGCGGCGCGCAGGAGCAGGGAAGCATCGATACCGTCGCGAAAGTCGGCAGCGATCCGTGGGCCGTCGCGGGCGACGGCTACGTGCTGGTCGCCTCGCCGCTCACGACGGAGGGCACGGACCTCCCGCTCCGTGCGAGCTGGGTTCCGTGGCTGGGATCCGCAATTGCCGATCATCTCGCGGGCGACGCCGGTGCGATAACCGAAGCCGCGCCGGGTGCGAGCATCGCGCGGCCCGCGTGGGCGCGTGACCTCGAGGAGCCGGACGGCACGCGCCGGCCGGTGCTGGAGTCACGCCTCGAGGCGCCGTCGCGAGCGGGCGTCTATTTCTGGCTTCGCGGCACTCAGCGCGCGGGTGCGCTCGTCGTGAATCCCGAGGTCAACGAGTCGGATCTCACCCGGTTGCCGATTGCGCAGCTGCGCGCGCGCTTTTCCGGCGCGGAGGTCGCCGCGACCGACGACGCGGGCCGCTGGACGGCATCGGCCTTCTCGCTCTCCGGGCGGCGCGCGCTCGACGGCGCGTTCATCGCGCTCGTCTTGCTGCTGCTCGCCGCGGAAGCCGTCGTGACGCGCGCGATCGCACCGAAGGCCGACTGATGGTGGGTTGACCGTGGCGCTTCCGTCGCTGGTCGAACGGCTCTCGGAACTTCCGGCGTTCAAGCGGCTGCTCAGCACGCTCCCCGCCGGGCGTGGGTCTCAGCGCGTCGCGGGGCTCGCGGGCTCCAGCGACGCCGTGCTCGTGGCTGCGCTCGCCGAACATGCGCCGAACAGGATGCTGACCGTCGTCGCCGATCAGCTGCCGGAAGCCGAACGCTGGCTGGCCGACCTGCAATCGGTGCTCGGCGAGGAGTTCGTCGCGCTCTATCCGCCGCGCGAAGGATTCGGCGAAGTGGAGCCGCACGCCGAGGTCGCGGGCGAGCGCGTCGAGACCCTCGAGCGCATGACGCGCGGCGAGGTCCGCATCCTGCTCACGACCGCGCGCGCCGTGCTGGAGCGCACGCGGCTGCCCAAGGCCCTCGCGTCGGCCCGTCTCGAGCTCAGGCGCGGCGACGTCTGGCGGCTCGACGCGCTGGCGGCACATCTCGAATCGGTCGGCTTCGAGCGCGTGGAGATGGTCGAGGACGTCGCGCAGTTCTCGGTGCGCGGCGGCATCGTCGACGTGTACGGATTCGGGATGACCGAGCCCGTGCGCCTCGAATTCTGGGGCGACGAAATCGTCGAGCTGCGCCACTTCGACCTCATGTCGCAGCGCGCATCGAAACCGGCGGAAGTCGCGCTCGTCCTCCCCGTGGACGTGAGCGGCGACGCGGAAGCCGAGGAGCGATTCGAGCGCACCACGCTCGCGGCGCTCTTTCCCCCCGAGACGCTCGTGATCGTGCCGCGCGGCGTGCACCTCGACCCCGAGATGCGGCGCACGTGGGAAGAGGCGGCGCACCACATCGACCTCGCGCGCCGCCGCGGCGAGGATGCGGCCTCGCGCGACGAGCTCTATCAGCCGCCGCAGGACGCGATAGCGTCGTTGTCCGCGTTCCCGTCTCTCGAGATCGTCGGGTCCGCCGGCGACGACGACGTCGTCGCTTTCCCGCTGCGCGAGCCGGAGACGATCGACCGCGACATGAAGCGGCTCGCCGCGCTCGTGCGCGGGAGCATACCGACGATCATCCTCTGCGACAACGCGGGGCAGGCCGAGCGCCTCGATGAACTGCTCGCGGCGCGTCCCGGCGAGCCCAGCCCGGCCGCGCTCGCGATCGGCGTGCTCGGCGGGGGCTTCGTCATTCCATCGAGTGGATCGACGGCGGGACTGCGTGTCCTCACGGATCACGAGATCTTCCGCCGCGAACGTCGCATTCGCCGTTCGCGCCGCTACGCCACCGGCGTCGCGCTCGAGGCGGTCACGGCGCTCAAGGTCGGCGATTATGTCGTCCACCTCGAACACGGCGTCGGGATCTACCGCGGCATGAGCACGATCTTCGCCGGCGAATCGACGATCGAGGTGATCGTCATCGAATACGAGGGCGGCGATCGCCTGAACGTGCCGTTGTACCGGATAGACCAGGTCGAGCGGTTCCGCGCCGTAGGCGACGTGTCGGAGGACGCGCCCCCGCCGCACCTCCATCAGCTCGGCGGTTCGAGATGGACGCGCCAGCGCGATCGTACGCGCGGCGCGATCCAGGAGATGACGGTCGAGCTCCTCGACCTCTACGCGCGCCGCAAGGTCGCCAGCCGGCCGCCGCACTTCGCCGACACCGCCTGGCAGCGGCAGCTCGAGTCGAGTTTCCTGTTCGAGGACACGCCCGACCAGCGCAAGGCCACCGACGACGTCAAGAAGGACATGGAGAGCACGCGCCCCATGGACCGCCTGCTCGTCGGCGATGTCGGCTACGGCAAGACCGAGATCGCCGTGCGCGCCGCGTTCAAGGCGGTCCAGAGCGGGAGGCAGGTGGCCGTGCTCGTGCCGACCACCGTGCTCGCCGAGCAGCATGCCCGCGTGTTCGGTGAGCGCTTCGCCGATTTCCCGGTGCGCATCGAGGTAATGAGCCGCTTTCAGGGGCCGAAGGCGCAGCAGGAGATCATCGCGGCGCTGAAGACCGGCAAGGTGGACATCGTCATCGGGACGCACCGGTTGCTCTCGAAAGACGTTGTCTTCGCGACGCTCGGGCTGATCATCGTCGACGAGGAACACCGCTTCGGCGTGAAGCACAAGGAGCGCCTCAAGCAGCTCAAGCTCGAGACCGACGTGCTGACACTCACGGCCACACCGATCCCGCGCACCCTGCATCTCGCGCTCGCCGGCCTGCGCGACATGACGCTGATGCAGACGCCGCCGCGCGACCGCTCACCCGTGCTCACCTTCGTGGAGCCGTGGGACGACGGACTCATCGACGAGGGCATCTCGCGCGAACTCGACCGCGGCGGACAAGTGTTCTTCGTGCACAATCGCATCGAGACGATCGAGGCGATCGCCGATCACGTGCGCCGTGTCGTGCCGCGCGCACGAGTCGGCGTGGGCCACGGCCAGATGCACGCGCGTGCACTCGAGAAAGTGATGGAACAGTTCGTGAGCGGTGAAGTGGACGTGCTCGTCTCCACGCTCATCGTCGAGAGCGGCCTCGACGTGCCGAACGCCAACACCATGTTCGTGAACCGCGCCGACCATCTCGGACTCGCGCAGCTCTACCAGCTTCGCGGACGCGTGGGCCGCTCGCATCGCCGCGCGTACTGCTACCTGATGGTGCCCGACGCCGTGGACGAGGACGCGGAACGCCGCCTCAAAGTGCTCGAACATCACACCGAACTCGGCGCCGGCTACCGCGTCGCCCTGAAGGACATGGAGCTTCGCGGGGCGGGGAACCTGCTCGGTCCGGAGCAGTCCGGCTTCGTGCAGGCCGTCGGTTTCGACCTGTACCTGCGCATGCTCGACGAGACGGTGCGCCGCGTCATGCGCGGCGACAACGCGCCCCCGCCTCCGCCGGCCGACGTGTCGCTCGACCAGCCCGCGTTCCTGCCCGACGACTACATCCCCAGCCAGGACGCGAAGCTCGACGTCTACCGCCGCCTCTCCGCCATCGCCGAATCGGCGGCGATCGAAGACGTCCGCCTCGAGATCCGCGACCGCTTCGGCCCGCTCCCGGCCCCTGCCGAGGCCTTCTTTCACGTGGCCCAGCTGCGCGTGCTCGGCGCCTCCCTGGGCGTAGAAGGAATCCTGGTGCGCGGAGATGAAGCCCGTGTTACCTTTCGAGACGATGCGTTGCCGCGCATGAAGCCGCTCGCGGCCTCCTTCAAGGACGTGCAATTCCAAGTCGACGTGCGGCGCGTGCAGCCTCTGTCGCTGAAGCTCACGCGACTCGGCGGATCGCCCATTCTCGAGGGCTTGGTCCGCGCGCTCAGAACAATTGTCCTCCCATGACGGTAGTACTGCCGTCCGCCCCTGTCCTCTGCCATCTGTATAAATGACTCGCATTCGTTTCCGCGCAGCCGCGCTCGCCGCCATGTTCGCCCTCACCGCCTGCGCCGGGCTCAAGGACGCGCTGACCGGGCACACGAACACCGTCGCGCGCGCCGGCGGACAGGAGCTGACGGTCCAGCGGCTTTCGCAGATGATGGCCGCCGCGCACGCGCCCGCCCGCAAGGACGTCGCGCTCGCGATCACCAACATCTGGGTGAACTACCAGCTGCTCGGCGAGGCGGCCGCGCGCGGCGACTCGCTGACCGACCAGAAGCTCATCGACGACGGCATGTGGGCGCAGGTGGCCCAGATCAGGCTCAAGAAGCTGTTCGCCGCGGTTTCCAAGGCCGCGTCCGCGCCCGACGCGGCGAGCTACGAGAAGCACTACAACGACGGCGACATGCTGGCCGCGCGCCACATCCTGTTCACCGCGAAAAAGAACGTCGCGAAACCGGCCGAGATCGAAGCCGCGCGGAAGCAGGCGGAATCCGTCGCCAGACAGTTGAACGCCGGCAACTTTGCCGCGATGGCGAAGAAATACAGCTCCGATCCCGGCTCGAAGGAAACCGGCGGCGAGCTGGGTGTTTTCGCGAAGGGCCAGATGGTGCCGGAGTTCCAGGCCGGTATCCTCGCGCTCAAGCCTGGTGAGATCTCGGGTCCCATACAGTCGGATTTCGGGTACCACATCATCATGCGCGAGACCTGGGCAGACGCGAAGGACAAGTTCATAAAGGCGTACGCGCAGGTCGCGCAGCAGTCGGCCGAGAGCACCTATGGCGCCAACCTCGAGAAGGCCGCGAAGGTCGAGGTGAAGCCGGCCGCCGCCAAGACCATCCGCGCGGTTGCCGCGGATCTCGACGCGTTCCGCGATGACCGCACCGAAGTCGCGAGCGCGAAGGGCGTCGACATGACGGCCGCCAAGGTCGCGAAGTGGATGGCCGCGTATCCGCCGCAGACGCAGATCCGCGAAAAGCTCCAGCAGCTCCCCGATTCGGTGATGGGACTCTTCGCCAAGCAGCTCGTCGTCAACGAACTGATGCTGAAGGCGGCCGACAGCGCGAAGATCGAGCTCGACTCCAGCGAAAAGGCGAACCTTCGCCAGGTGTTCACCTCCTCGGTGTCGAATTCGTTCAACGGCCTTGGCATCGCGCCGGCCTCCCTCGCGGACAGCGGCAAGAGCGTGTCGGCGCGCGAGAAGATCGCTGCCGCGCGAATCGAGAGGTTCATGAACGCGCTGCTCAGCAACACGGCGCAGTTCGTCGATGTGTCGGAGCCGGTGTCGAGGGTCCTGCGCTCGAAGTTCGAGGCTCGTGTGGTGCCGGCGGGAATCGACCGCGCGGTCACCGAGGCCCAGAAGGCGGTCGCCAAGGCCGACTCGGCCAAGGCGAAGAACATGCCACAGTCGGCGGTCCCGGCTCCCGGCGCGCCTGCACCCGCTCCGTCGGCCCCGGCGAGTCCCGCCCCGGCACCAGCCAAGAAACCGTAGGGAGGTCGCATGACAGGCACGCGGGCGCTCGTTCGAACAGTTCTCTGCATCTGCGTCGCAGCTCCACTCGCGGCGCAGCAGCCCGGATCTGTCACCGCGCCCGTTGCGCCGAAGCCGGCGACGTCCACGGGTCTCGCGCCGATCGGCATTCCGATCGACCGCGTCGTCGCGATCGTCGGGCAGAAGCCGATCCTCTGGAGCGAGATCATGGACGCGATCTTCTACCTCAAGGGGGCAGGCGCGCAGATCCCGGAGGACAGCGCGGGCCTGATGGCGTACGCCCGCGATTCTGTCCTCAGCGACATGATCAACCAGGAAGTGTTGATCGCCGTCGCGAAGCAGTACAAGTCGGAGGTCGACGACAAGGAAATCGCGCCCGACGTCGACAAGCGTCTCAAGGAACTGCACGGCCGGTTCAAGTCGGACGCCGAATTTCGTGCCCAGTTGAAAGCCGAAGGATTCGGCTCCGAGACCGAGCTTCGAACCTCGCTGCTCGAACGCCGCCGCCGCGACCTGCTGCAGGTGATGGCGAAGGACTCGCTGGCCGCGCATGGAAAGCTCTCGGCGCCGGTGAATGTCACGGAGGCCGACGTCACGGCCGCGTTCGAGAGGGCGAAGGGCAGGATCGGCAAGCGTCCGGCGCTGATCGCGTTCAAACAGATCGTCGTCGCGCCAAGAGCAAATCCCGCCGCGCGCGCCGCCGCGAAGGCGAAGGCCGAGTCGCTGCTCGTGGTGATCCAGAAGGGAGGCGACTTCGAGACGATCGCGAAGAAGGAGTCGATGGACCCGGGCTCGCGGGATCAGGGCGGCTCGATGCCGTTCACCCGGCGCGGGCTGATGGTGGAGCCGTTCGACCGGGCGATCTTCTCGGGGGCGCCGCCCGGCACGGTCTTTCCAGTCGTGATCGAGACGACGTTCGGGTTCCATATCATCCGCATCGATCGGGTGCAGCCGGCGCAGGTGAAGTCGAGCCACATCCTGATCATCCCGCACCTGGACTCGGCGGACGTTGCGCGCGCCCAGCTCGTTGCCGACACCGTCGTCACCAAGTGGCGCTCCGGTACGCCGTATGACTCGCTCGTGAAGTATTATCACGACCCCGCCGAGCTGAAGACGGTGCCGCTGAGTCCCAACGACACCACGATTCCGGTGGAATATCGGAATGCCTTCGAGGGCGTAAAGAAGGGACAGCTCACGCAGCCGTTTCAGATTCCGAATCCGCAGACGGGCTTTCCGAAGTTCGTCATCGTGCTCATCACCGACCGCGTCGACGCCGGCGACCTCACCGTGGCGGATGTTCGCGACAAGATCCGCCAGCAACTCGTCGAAGAAGGCCAGTTTCACCGCATGATCGACCAGCTGCGACGGGAACAGTTCGTCAAGATCATGATGTGATGGGCTCGCGCGTGCGGCTCGCCATCACGCTGGGCGACCCCCGCGGCATTGGCGCGGAGATAGTTCGCAAGGCGCTGGGCGATTCGCGCGTCGCCGCGGCGTGCGAGGCCGTGATCGTCGGTCCCTCCGGCCTCGAAGTGCGTCCCGACATTTCCGTGGGTTCCTGGCGCTCGCCCGGCGAGATCGCCGATGCGGGCCGCATCGCCGGCGCCGCCATCGAACGTGCCGTGGCGATGGCGTCGGCCGGCGAAGTCGACGGCATCGTCACCGCACCCATCGACAAGGCTGCGTTGCTCGCGGGCGGATACGACTTTCCCGGGCATACCGAGATGCTCGCCGCGCTCACGGGCTCGCGCACCGCGATGATGCTCGCGTCGGATCGCCTACGCGTGGTGCTGGCCACGACGCACATCGCGCTGCGTGACGTTCCCGCCGCGGTGACGCCGGATGCCCTCGCCTGGGCGGCCCGGCTCACGCGGGAGGGACTGCGACGCTGGTACGGAATTGCGGAGCCCCGGCTGGCGCTCTGCGCGCTGAATCCGCACGCGGGCGACCATGGCCGCTTCGGCGACGAGGATGACCGGATTCTGCGTCCGGTGGCGCTGGACGAAGGCATGTCCGGCCCGTTTCCCGCAGACACCGTCTTCGTACGCGCCATGCGCGGCGAGTTCGACGCCGTGATCGCCCCGTATCACGACGTCGGGATGACCGCCATCAAGGTGGCGAGCTTCGGCCATGCGGTGAACGTGACGCTGGGGCTGCCGTTCCCGCGCACGTCGCCGGATCATGGGACGGCGATCGATATTGCGGGGCAGGATCGCGCGGATGCGGGATCCATGATCGAGGCGATCCTTCAGTGCGCGCGGTTCGCTGAAAGGAAGAGTGAGGGGTTCTAAAACGGCGACGGGCGACGGGTGACCAACGGCGATGAGCGCCGTTCGCCCAGCCCCTCACCCGTCGCTCGTCCCCTTTGCTTTTTCGAGCGCCAAAGTCTCGATCCGTCTCCCATCCATGGCCCTCACGATGAATGTGGCCCCGCCCCCAGTCACCCGATCTCCAACGAGAGGCAGCCGCCCGAGCACGCCGAACACGTACCCCCCGAGCGTCGTGTAAGCTTCCTCCGGCACCGACAACGCGAACGACTCGTTCACCTCCCGCACGTTCGTGGCCCCCGCAACCAAAGTCTCTCCACCAGGCGCCGAAGGCGTCCGCACCTCGACCGTCTCGTCGTACTCGTCCAGGATCTCCCCCACGATCTCCTCGAGCAGATCCTCCATCGTGACGAGCCCGGCCGTCCCCCCGTACTCGTCCAGCACGATCGCCATGTGCTCCTTCCGCTTCTTGAAGTCCGCGAGCACCTCCTCAACCTCGCGTGACCCCGGCACCACGTGCACTTCCCGCATCACGTCCCGCACCGTGAACTCGTCGATCTTCTCGCGCAGCACCCCGAGAAGGTCCTTCACGTGGAGCATCCCGATGATGTTGTCGATCGACTCGTCGAACACCGGATAGCGCGAGAACCCCGCCTCCTCCACCACCTCGAGCGCGTCGTCGAGCGACGCATCCGCCGTCATCGCCACGATATCCGTGCGCGGGGTCATGACGTCGCGTGCCTTCTTCTCCGAGAATTCGAACACCTTCCCGAGCATCGTGGCGTCCGTCGTCTCGAGCGCGCCCTGTTCCTCGCTCTGCTCCACGAGCATGCGCAGCTCGTCGGGCGAGTGCACCACTTCGCGCTGGATCTTCGAGCTCTGCCCGAAGAGCCTGAGCGCCCCGCCCGCCGACACGTTGAGCACCGCGATGAACGGCGACGCGACCCACGCGAACGCGAGCAGCGGCGGCGCGAGCCACTTGGCGATCTGCTCCGGGTGATTCAGTGCCACCGCCCTCGGCGCCAGCTCCCCGAAAACCACTTGCAGGTAGGTCGCCAGCAGCAGCGCGACTATGGCGCCGATGCTGACGCGGAGCGATTCTTCAATCGGGAAGGGGAGCGACGTGAAGAATTCCCCGAACGAGTGGCCGAGGGCGCTCTCGGCGGTCCAGCCGAGTCCGAGCGAGGCGAGGGTGATGCCAAGCTGGCTCGCGGAGAGCACGCGGGCGAGATTTCCCGAAGCGGAATAGGCGAAGCGGGCGAGGGGATCGCCGGCGCGCACCATCGCCTGCAGCCGGGTGCGCCGCGAGCGCACGAGGGCGAACTCCACCGCGACGAAATAGCCGTTGAGGACCAGCAATACGACGATGACCGCGATGCGTGCCAGCACGAATCCAAGTTACGCAGACTGTTCGGCGCCTCGCCAGCGCGGCTTGGCTGGCGCCGGTCACTCGCACGGCGACGGGGACGACCACGGTCACGATCATGCCGGGCACGCCGGGTCGCGCGGGCTGAAGGGCGCGCTGATTCTCACGACGATCTTCCTGATCGCCGAGGTGGTCGGCGGCCTCGTCTCGAACTCGCTCACCCTGCTCGCCGACGCGGGCCACATGTTCACCGACGTCGGCGCGCTCGCGTTCTCGCTGTTCGTGGTCTGGCTCGCGCGCCAGCCGGCGACGTCGAGCAAGACGTACGGCTATCTGCGCTGGGAAATACTCGCTGCCCTGCTCAACGGCGCGGTGCTGCTCGCGGTGTCGGCCGGCATCGTGTGGGAGGCGATCCAGCGGCTGCGTTCGCCGGAGCCGGTGCAAACGGGGCTGATGTTCGTGATCGGCGTGGCCGGCCTCGTCGTGAACGCGCTTTCCGCTCGCCTGCTGCACCCGGGATCGTCCCACTCGCTCAACGTTCGCGCCGCGTATCTGCACGTGCTGAGCGACCTCCTGGGCTCCGCCGCCGCGATAGTTGCCGCGTTGTTCATCCGGTACAAGGGCTGGTTCGTCGCCGATCCCATCGCATCGATCGTGATGACGCTGCTGATCGTCCGCAGCAGCTGGGGCCTGGTGCGGGAGAGCGTGGACGTCCTGCTCGAGGCGACGCCGTCGCACATCGACCTGAAGCAGGTTCACGATTCGCTGCAGGCGGTGAGCGGCGTCGAGTCGGTGCACGACCTGCACGTCTGGACGCTGACGTCCGGCGTGGTCGCCATGAGCGCGCACGCGCTGGTTCCCGACGCCGCCACGCATCAATCGTCGCTCGAAGAAATGACGCGTGTGGTGGCGGCGCAGGGCATCCACCACGTGACGATCCAGCTGGAAGGAAAGACCCTGGAAGAGTGTGAGCCGGAACACTCCCACTCTCACTGAGTACCGTCACCCGCATTCCTCTTCTGCACTCTGCCTCGGGTCGAAATTCCGAATCCCGCATCCCACCCCGCATCCCGCATCGTCTTATGCCCCAACTCGATCGCCTGTTGAACGTGATGATCAGCAGCCGCGCCGACGAGCTGCTCCTCCGCGAGGACGAAGGCACGATCCTGAAAGTCGACAACGTCGAGAAGCCCGTCACCAAGGCGCTGACCGGTGCGCAGGTGGTCTCGCTCCTCAAAGAGGTCGCCACTCCGGCCGCCGCGCAGCAGATCGACGCGAAGACGCCGTCGAAGTTCCGCTACGATTGTGCCGAGGGCGTGTTCTCGGTGCGCGCGATGCTGCAGAACGGAAAGTGGAACGTGTCGATCGTCGTCGATGATAAAGGCGACTTCGTGCGCCGCACCGGCATGATCAACGCGGCTTCGATCCAGCTGCCGCCGGAAGATGCCGCACCGGCGCCGCGCGCCTCCCGCAAGAGCGTGAAGATGGACGCGCAAAAGCCGGAGAAGGCCAAGCAGGCGATGGAAACGCTGCTCCGCACTCTGGTGAGCGCAGGCGCATCCGACCTGCACATGCGCGTGGGCGAACCGCCGATCCTCCGCAAGCACGGCGAGATGGGGCGGCTCGAGCACGAAGGAAAGCTGAACAACGAAGACGTGGAGTCGCTCCTGTTCTCCATCATGCCCGAGCGGAACAAGAAGGAATTCGCGGAACATGCGGATACCGACTTCGCGTACGAGATCGAGGGCATCGCGCGCTTCCGCGCGAACGCGCTGAAGGATCGCAAGGGAATGGCGGCCGTCTTCCGCGTGATCCCGAATACGATCATCACGGCGGACCAGCTCGGCATCTCGAAGGAAGTGCAGAACCTCTGTTTCCTCACGAAGGGACTCGTGCTCGTCACCGGGCCGACCGGCTCCGGAAAGTCGACGACGCTGTGCGCGCTCGTCGATCTCGTGAATCGCTCGCGCTCCGACCACGTGATCACGATCGAGGACCCGATCGAGTTCGTGCACGAGAACAAGAGCTGCATCCTCACGCAGCGTCAGGTGGGGGTGCATACGGATTCGTTCAAGAGCGCGCTGCGCGCGGCACTGCGCGAGGACCCCGACATCATTCTCGTCGGCGAGCTTCGCGATCTCGAGACGGTCGCCATCGCGATCGAAACGGCTGAGACCGGTCACCTCGTGTTCGGCACCCTGCACACGACGACGGCCGCGAGCACCATCGACCGCCTGATCGACCAGTTCCCCGCCGACCGTCAGGAACAGGTGCGCACCATGCTCTCCGAATCGCTCAAGGGCGTGGTGTCGCAGGTCCTCTGCAAGAAGATCGGCGGCGGCCGCGTGGCCGCGCATGAAATTCTCCTCGTCACGCCCGCGATCTCGAACCTGATTCGCGAGGGAAAGACGTATCAGATCCCCAGCATCATGCAGACGTCCAAGCGGATCGGCATGATTACGATGAACGACACGCTGTACGACCTGGTCGAGCGGAAGATCATCGAGCCGAAAGAGGCGTACATGCGATCGGTCGACAAGGGGTCGTTCCTCAACAAGCTGAGGGAGAAGGGGTTCGATACGTCGTACGCAGACACTGATCCGCTGAATGCGCCGGCGAACGCCAGTGCGCCGGGGCAGGGTGGGGCTGCTGGTGGCAAGTCGGGTGGGGCGCCAGTTCGCCGGTAAGGCAGCGGGAAGATTTGCAGGCGAGTAATCGGTCGTTGGTCGTTGGTTCTTGGTCATTCATCGTCGCCAATTACCAACGACCAACGACCAATGACCTTCTACTCGTTTTTCGCGATCGCCCCGCGCAATGATCCCGTCTTCGGCAGAACGGTCGGGTCCACATTTGAGCGCCCCGATCCGTTATACTACACAGGCTATGGAACTCCGCAACATCGCAATTATCGCCCACGTCGATCACGGCAAAACAACGCTCGTCGACCAGATGCTCCGTCAGGCCGGTGCCTTTCGTGAGAATCAGGTCGTCGCCGAGCGTGTGATGGATTCAAATCCGCTCGAGCGCGAGCGCGGTATCACGATCCTCGCGAAGAACACCTCGGTCCGCTGGCACGGCGCCAAGCTCAACATCGTCGACACTCCCGGTCACTCCGATTTCGGCGGTGAAGTGGAGCGCATCCTGCGCATGGTCGATGGTGTGCTGCTGGTGGTCGATGCCTTCGACGGTCCGATGCCGCAGACGCGCTTCGTGCTTCGCAAGGCGCTCGCGCTCGGTCGCACCCCGATCATCGTCATCAACAAGATCGATCGTCCGGGCGCGGACCCCATGCGCGTGCACGAGGAAGTCCTCGACCTGTTCATCGAGCTCGAGGCCAACGAGGCGCAGCTGAACGCGCCGTACGTATACGCGTCGGGCCGCCTTGGCACGTCGACGCTCGATATGGAGGACGAGGCGAAGGACCTGACGCCTCTCTTCCAGACGATCATGGATCACGTGCCCGCGCCGCCGCACGACGCGGTGGGGCCGTTCCAGATGCTCGTCTCGACCATCGATTATTCGCCGTACCTCGGCCGTCTCGCGATTGGCAGGATCGAGCGCGGCACGGTGCATGTCGGTGATGTCGTTTCTCTGTTGCCGCTCGATCACGAGGCGAAGGCGGCGACGAGCAAGGTGACGAAGCTGTACGCGTTCGAGGGGCTCGAGCGCACGGAGATCGCGAGCGCGTCGGCCGGTGAGATCGTCGCACTCGCGGGTCTCGAGGGTGTGGAAATTGGACTCACGCTCACCGATCCCGCGACACCCGAGCGTCTCGAAGGCATCGCCGTCGAGGAGCCGACGATTTCGGTGGACTTCCTGGTGAACAACTCGCCCTTTGCCGGCAAGGAAGGGAAGTTCGTCACCTCGCGCCAGATTCTCGAGCGCCTGCACAAGGAGCTTGAGAAGAACGTCGCGCTGCGTGTGGAAGAGACGGAATCGACCGATACCTGGACCGTGAGCGGGCGCGGCGAACTGCATCTGTCGATCCTCATGGAGACGATGCGCCGCGAAGGATATGAGTTTCAGGTTTCGCGGCCGCGTGTGATCACGCACCGCGGGCCGAACGGTGAGAAGCTGGAGCCGTACGAGGAGTTGGCGATCGACGTGCCCGAGGAATTCATGGGCGTCGTGATGGAAGAGCTGGGACCTCGCAAGGCGCAGATGATCGAGATGAAGAACCCCGGGCAGGGATTGATACGGTTGCTTTACAAGATTCCCGCTCGTGGCCTGTTCGGATATCGGTCGCAGTTCATGACGGACACGCGCGGCACGGGAATCATCCACCACCGGTTCCTGGAGTACGGGCCGTGGGCGGGTAACCTCGAGGGTCGCGGGCGCGGCGTGCTCGTGTCGATGGAAGCGGGGACGATCATCGCGTTCGCGCTCGGGAATCTTCAGGAGCGTTCGACGCTGTTCGTTTCGCCGGGCGAGGTGGTCTACGAGGGAATGATCGTCGGCGAGAATTCACGTCCGGGCGATATGGACGTCAATCCTACGAAGGAAAAGAAGCTGTCGAACATGCGGTCGAAGGCGACCGATGATAACGTGAGCCTGGAGCCGCCTCGGGTGTTGACGCTGGAGGTGGCGCTGGAGTATATCGAGGATGACGAGTTGATCGAGATCACGCCGCAGTCGATCCGGCTCCGCAAGCGGAAGCTGGCGGTGAGCGATCGCAAGAAGATTTCGCGCGAAGCAAAGAAGGAGCGCTTGGAAGTGTAGTTTCGGTCTTCGGTCCTCCATCTTCGATCTTCCATCGTTTTTTCTCCAATCGGAGCGCAGTTACTATGTCGGGCAGTGGTGGTTCGTCGGCGTCCAAAGGACGTGACGAGTTCGGATTTGACCTCGCGGCTGATGACGCCGAGGTCGGCGATCTCGATGCGGACGATGAGGAGCTCGACGACGCGGACTTGGAGGACGACGAGGACGAAGATGGTCTGCTCGACGCAGACGAGCTGATCGATTTGGACGATGAGTATGACGATGCGGACGAGGGGGACAAGCCGCATCCGGGGCACCGGTACGACGACTGACCCTTCAGGTGCTTTCGCGTTGACTGGGCGGCCCAGTCCCGCTTTATTTCGAGACTGTTAGATAGGGCCATTAGCTCAGGTGGTTAGAGCGCACGCCTGATAAGCGTGAGGTCCGAGGTTCAACTCCTCGATGGCCCATTTGCAAGATGTTGGTGCGCTTCATGTTCCACGAAGGGCCGATTTTCCATAGGTTGGGCGTGTGCTGGAATGCGCCGGATCGTGCTTACTTCGCGCACCGCTGCGCCCGATATTATTGAAGGATGGATACCCCCTTCGCGCGCCAAGCCGAACGACTCCGCGCCATGACGGCCGACGAGAAGGTGCGCCTGTCACACGCCCTCTGGATCGAGGCGCGGAACGTGACAACCGCCGGCGTGCGCGGAACGCATCCCAATTGGTCCGACGAACAGGTGGCCACGCGCGTGCGGGAGTTGATGCGTGACGCGGGCGCCTAGCCTCATCGGCCTCTTCGTCGCCCCGCTCAACCGCGCCGACATCGAGTACATGGTCACCGGCGGCCTCGCCGCGGTGGTCTATGGCCATCCCCGGCTTACGCTCGACGTGGACTTGGTCATCCGGCTCACGCCGCCGGGCGCGCTCGTTTTCGCCGCGCTCTGGCCGCCCGATGAATTCTATTGTCCGCCGATCGAGGTGATCGCGGAAGAGCGCGAACGGCCTGCCCACGGCCACTTCAACGTGATCCACGCGGAATCGGCGATGCGCGCCGACGTGTATTTCGCCGGGACGGACGAGCTCAACGCGTGGGCTCTGCAGAATCGCACGCTGCGCCAAGTCGAAGGCGAAGCCGTGCAGTTCGCGCCGATCGAGTATGTGATCGTGAGCAAGCTCCGCTATTTCAGGATGGGCGGATCGGAGCGGCATCTGCGCGACGTTGCGAGAATGATGCAGATCAGCGGGCCGGCAGTGAGCCGGCCGACGCTCGACCGCTGGGTCACGCACCTTGACCTCGGCGACGAGTGGGCGAAGGCCTGCGCGTTCGAAGGCCGCGAGTGACCTGAGCGTGGTCCGCGATCGCCGAGCGTCTTCACTCACGCGTTGTGTCCATAGCGAGGCCGTGGGCTTCACCTGCTGGAGAACGGACAGGGCATCACCCCAGATGTATGCGGGCGCCACCGGGGCGTGAATCGGCCCGTGCACCCGTGCACCCGGGCGGCGAAGGCGACGTAGTCGGTGGCTCGCTTGACGTAGTCCTCGTTCAGCTCGGGTTTGCTCGGCGTCGGGAGAATCTGGTCGACGCCTCGCCCCGTCATGACGTCGCCGGCGAGAAAGATCGTTGTCGGGACCGGCGCGGAAGGGACTGTCATGAGTGGAAGAGCTTAATCCGACAAGGGGCGGCAGAGTATCAGGCGAACCATCCGCCGCCATCAGGATTCTCCTCACGCATGCGGCGCGCGCCGCGCACACGTTACCGCACGCGCACCGCGACGTTCACCTTCTTCGGCAGCCCTGCCTCCGGCGGCGCGTCCTCCGGACCGATGCGCAGCGTGAGCATCCCCGCCTTCTGCGGCGTGAACTCGAAGTCGTGGATCTCGCCGGGGTTTCGGTCTTTCAGAGTGCACCGCGAACTCGACAGGCTCGCCGATGCCGCGTCATCCTTCGGCGACCCCGCCACGGAGCTGCGACTGTCCATTTCCGCAAGGATCGTGAAGTAACGACTGCCATCGCGTTCAGGATATTCCCTACCTCCCTACGGAATCTTCCGGATGGCTCGGCCGTGCTCCTCGTCATACCATGCATGGTCGGACGAAGCAATCACCGATGTCTTGAACGAGCGGGCCGCCGATGGGGCAGAAGACCACGATTCTCGATTCCCTCGATGAGAGGGCGCTGTTGCTGCCCAGTCTGGTCAACCGGGCGCTGGCGGCCAACGACCGCGTCAAGTACCGCTTCGCGCTCCTCCAGGCGGCACAGTCGTATGCGGAAAGGCCGGATGCTTTGATGTCGAACCTGCGCGCCGAGCGGCTGGCGGCCGGCGTGCAGGACAGCGATCTCGACCGCGTCGTGGGTGGATCCACGCTGATCGGCACGGGCCGCTACCAAATTCCGGAATCTGCGCGGATCGTTCGCGACGCGCTCGCCGACGTCGGCGAAATGTTAGAGCCTCTTCGGACCGCCGGACATTC
>Ga0208080_1000199_pt1 | contig 29119 bp, 28 predicted proteins | sample NGESurdeep092012_3_FD_184476 | JGI IMG/M metagenome (GOLD analysis project Ga0208080, IMG submission 184476) | Arctic peat soil microbial communities from Barrow, Alaska - NGEE Surface sample 210-3 deep-092012 (SPAdes) | ecosystem: Environmental > Terrestrial > Soil > Wetlands > Peat ...
GGGGAGCGCCGCGAGCAGCTCGAGCCGCTCGCGCGCGCGATCGGCGGCGAACGCCTGCGCGGCGGCCAGCTCGCGCAGCCGCCGGTCGCCGGTGAGCGCACCGACGAGGCCCGCGGCCGCGACGCCCATCAAGATGAGCGCGACGAGCACTTCGATGATCGTGAATGCGCGGCGTGCGCGGCGTGCGCGACTTCGATGCATGCTGCACAACGTGCGAGTCCGCGGCTTCGGAAGCGTCACCGCCGCAGTGCGCGGCGAAGCGAATCAGCGCGGCAGCCGTTCGTCGCTCGCGTGCACGGGAAGCACGATGTGAAACGCCGCGCCGCCCTCTCGGGAACGCTGGACCCACACGAGCCCGCCGATCGTGTTCACGATGCCGCGCACGATCGCGAGACCGAGGCCGGTGCCGTGCTCCGCCGCCTTTGTGGTCACGAACGGCTCGAAGATGCGCTCCTCGTGTCCCTGCTCCACACCGTGGCCGCTGTCGGCGACGACGATCTTCACCACCTGCGCCATCTCGTGCGACGCGAGCCAGCGCTCCAGGCGTTCATCGCGCCGGAAGGGAACGGGTGCCGGATCGTCCCCAGCGCGGCGCAGCGAGCCGTCGACGAGCGTCGTGCGCGGCAGCCGCCGGGTCCAGAGGGCGAGCTGTCCGCCCGCCGGCATGGCATCGACGGCGTTGAGGAGGAGATTCGCGAACGCCTGTTCGAGCTCGAGCGCCGTGCCCTTCACGGGGAGCGCAGCGGTGTCGAGGCGCTCGTCGATCGAGATGCGGCGGAGCACCCCCTGCTCGCCGAGGAAGCGCAGCGTGTCGCGCAATGCGGCGTTGACGTCGGCCCCGAGCGTGCCCGCCTCCCTGGGACGCGAGTAGTCGATCAGTCCGTCCATCATGCGCTGGATGCGCGAGACCTCGCGCTGCAGGGACTGCATCGTGGGCCGCAACTCGGGCGCGACCTTGTCCTCGAGCGAGTGCGCGTAGTTCGTGATGGCGCACAGCGGATTCCCCACTTCGTGCGCGAGGCCGGCTGCGACGCGTCCCGCACCGGCGAGGCGCTTGGCCGCCTCACTCTCGGCGCGCGCCGCCCCGAGCTGCGACTCGAGCGAAGACACCCTGCCGCGAAGCCGGCGGCTGCGCAGCCAGCCGGCGGCCAGCACGACGGCCGCGGCTCCCACGGCGGAGAGGACCGACGTGCCGGCGGTGTTCATGTGCAGCAAATTACGACGCGGGCCGGGCAAGATCGCCCGGCCCGCGGCACATCAGACTGCGGTGTCGAAACGCCTACGGGGTGCAAATCGGATCGCCTTCGACCGTCGAACCGCCGCCGAGCTGGATCGAGCAGGTCCTCGCCGTCGAGTTGCTAATCGCGGTCGCGTTCCAGCCGGTGTTCGATACGGTGCCTATCGTCACCGTGATGCCGCTTGACGCCTTGTAGTTGGTGCCCAGACCGCCCGTGCCCACGGTCGTCGCGTACGTGCTGTTGTTGTCCGAGAAATACGCTTCCTGCGCGGTGATCAGGTTGCGCAGGTCCGACTTCATCGAAGCGACGTACGCCTTCTCCTTCGTGTTGGCGAACTTCGGAATCGCGATCGCGGCGAGAATGCCGATGATGACGACGACGATCAACAGCTCGATCAGGGTGAAACCCTTCCGGTTCTGCGGCATCGCGAGACTCCTGTTCAATGAGAAAAATCGTGCATACGGCGGGACATCGGTGGTCCACACGACACGGTACAATGCAAACCCCTTGCCAGAGCTTTCGGAACCAGCTTAGTGCAAGGGAAGGAACGATTTAGGTACGGCATCCTTCACCGCCGGGGGACCGGTCGGACGGTGGAGTGCGGGACTGGTTGCAGATTGCGTGGTGAGGTCAGGACGACCGATTCGGTCATGTTGTCCGGAACTGCCATACCTCAGGGCTTCCGAGTGCGGTGCTTGCCGGTCCACTGGTTGATGCCGCCCCCGGAGTCCGTCGCGACCAGCGCGCTGTCGGCAATCTCGGTCGTGAAACGGAACGCGCGCGGCGAGTAGCCCTCGGACCGAGCCATCAGCGCGGTGAGCCGCGCCTTCCGGAACTGCGCGAGTTCCAGATAGCACGCAACGAGCCCGATGCGCGCGAGCGGGAGTGCCGGCTCGATCTCGAGCGCCTTCAGATAGAGCGGGACCGCGGCCTCACAGTGATGCAGTTCGCGATACTTGTGCGCGAGGTCCACGCGGACGGCGTAGTAGTCCGGCATCAGCCTGATCGCGATGAGCCAATGGATTTCCGCGTCCCGCGCATGGTGCTGCTCCCACAGCATCCCGCCGTACACGTAGTGCGCCTTGAAGCTGAGCGGCGCGTCGGCGATGAGCGTGTTGAACACGGTATCGCTGTCCTTCCAGCTGTAGGTGCGCTCGACGCTCCGGCCGATGCCGAGCGTCAGCAGGAGCGCGAACGCGCCGGCGGCGGCGATGCGTACGATGCGCGTCTGCTTGTTCACGCGCTCAAGCACCCACGGCACCAGCATGCCGACCGCGAGCACCACGCCCACGCTCGGCACCAGCAGAGTCCGCTCCGCAATGAGTATCCCGCTCGGAATGAGGATATTGGCCACGGGCGAGATCGCGATCACGAACCATGCGATCCCGAAGGCCACCACGGGGGTCCGGCGCCATGAAACGAGCAGGAGGAGCGCGACGCACAGCAGCAGCACCGCGCCGGGAATCAGTCCGGCATGCCAGCCGCTGTACCCCGGAATCATCTGCGGTGAGTAGTCGGCTGAGAGATGATCGGGCCACACGAGCAGCCGCCCGAACTCGGGCACCAGGCCGAGCATCAGCAGCGAGCGCTGTCCCATCGAGAGATGGCTCAGCGCAGGGTGCTCCGTGTCGCCGCCGATCTCGCCGGTAACGCGCAGGCGCACCCAGAGGTACGCCATGGCGAACATCGTCATCCACAGGAGCAGGGTGAAGAGCTTGTCCGCGCGCTCGCGCCACGGGCGCGTGTCGTGCACGAGGAACAGCTCGGCGATGACCAGCAGTGCCGGAAGGACGATGGCGTTTTCCTTGATCAGCATCCCGGCGACGAACAGCGCGACGATCGCGATCGCGGATCCGCGCGGGATCGTCACGCCGCCCTGACGTTCGCGAACGTAGATCAGCACGGCGCTGAGCAGCACGAGGCCGGTCCACAACTCGGCCTGGCCCACGACGTTGGCGACCGCCTCCACGTGGACCGGATGCACGGCAAAGAGTGCCGCCGCGACCCATGCCCCGCTGCGCGGCAGGCACTGCAGTCCCAGCAGCAGCACCAGCACGGCATCCACCACGTAGAGCGACACGTTCACGAGATGGTACAGGAACGGCGCGCCGCCGCCGAACACCCACTGCGCGGCGTAGATCAGGATCGTGAGCGGGCGGTACAGGGAGGCGCCGCGGCTCGTCGGCCAGTACGTGGAGCCGAACAGCTCCCACGGCCTGTTCAGCGAGTGCGCGTTCGCATTCTGCACGATGATCCAGCGGTCGTCGTACGCGAATCCGTTATGGAGTCCGACACCGGACGCGAGCAGCGCGAGCGCGGCGATGGTCAGTCCGAGCCACATCCAGCCCCGCGGATCGTCGGCGCCGGCGTCGTACGGCCGCGACGCGGCCCTCACGCGAGCAGGTTGAAGCGGAGGATGTGCCCGATGGCGGCGACACCGTCCTTCCAGCCGATCTTCTTGCCCTCGGCGTACGTGCGGCCGGAGTACGAGATGGGCACCTCGAAGATGCGGAGCTTCGCCCGCGAGAGGCGCGCCGTGATCTCGGGCTCGAACCCGAAGCGGTCCGACGTGAGGCGGAGGGCGCGCGCGACGTCGCCGCGAATCGCCTTGTAGCACGTCTCCATGTCGGTGAGGTTCAGGTTCGTGAGCATGTTGCTGAACGTCGTGAGGCACAGGTTGCCGACGGAGTGCCAGAAGTAGAGCACGCGATGCGGGCCGCCGAGGAAGCGCGAGCCGAACACCGCGTCCGCGCGGCCGTCGAGGATCGGTTCGAGCAGGGTGGGCCAGTCGGCGGGGTCGTACTCGAGGTCGGCGTCCTGCACGATCACGACGTTGCCGGTGCTCGCGGCGAGCGCGGTGCGGATGGCGGCGCCCTTGCCGCGGTTGAGATCGTGGAAGATCAGCTTGTCGATCCGGCCCGCGTCCTTCATCCGCTGGAGCAGCTCGCGTGTGCCGTCGGTGGAGAAGTCGTCCACGCAGATGATTTCCTTGCGGACCGGCACCGCGTGCACCTGGTCGAGGATCAGCTCGATGGTGGCGCGCTCGTTGTACACGGGGATGAGCACCGAGAGCACGAGCGCCGATGGCGCCATCGGCGTCCGTCCGCGCAGGCGCGGGAGGGCGTCGATCGCGTTCGTCGGGGTCAAGCGGGAAGGAAAAGTCATGTACGGGTCTGGCGGACGGGAATCATGGCGACGTGGGAACGTACAGCAGGATGCCGGCTGGCGAGATGCCACCGAAGCGGATGCGCGGCACGCTGGCATGCGCGAGGAGTCGCGCAGCTTCGAGCGCCTCGCCGGTACCGACGAGCAGGAAGCGGGGATGGTAAGCGTCGAGCATGTCCGAAAGCTGGTCGGCCGCCTCACGCGGGGTTCGCTTCCGGAGATAATTCGCGGCCATCAGCGGCAGCAGCGGGATGGCCTGGCGGCCGGTATAGAGGCTGACGAGCGCGTCGAATTCGCTTGCGACCAGACCGTCCGGGAGCTGGGCCGCGGTCTCCGACTCGGCGATCGCTAATTTCGCATTGTCGCGCGCGTACCCCTCCCAGGTGCGGGAGCCGTACGTCCCGACGTTGTACCGCACGAAGAGCAGCGCGCATCCGGCGAGGGCGGCGAGCGTGCTGTTGCGCGCAAGCCGCCTTTGCGCCGATGACGGCCTCCACTTCGCGATCTCCGACGCGCTGCGCGCGAGCCGCACGGTGCCGACGGCCAGCGCCAGGAGCAGCGGCACGGCGACGATCGCGGCCATCGTTCCGCTCACGCCGAACAGGATGAGAACGGCGGAGAATCCCGTCAAGTTGGCCGCGAACACGCGCGCGAAGAATCCTGCTCCCTCCGTGTGAAGCGCCGTCCCCAACCAACTCAGGTACGTGCCGTAGTCACCGCTGAGGATCGGGGGGATCTCGCCCCCGTGCCGCATCGTCCAAAGTTGCCAGGGCACGACGACCAAGGCGATCCCCGCCATCGAACTCGCGAGCTCACGCCCCTGCCTTCGAATGATGAGCGTGACCGCAATTCCGGCGTCGACTGCTATTCCGAGCGTGCGGATCATCGTGACGCCGCCGATGGCGAGTCCGGCGGCGAAGGCGATATGAGCGATCGGAGGTTTGTCGGCGGCCGCCGACTCCCGGGGCCGGATCGATCGTTCCGACACGATCAGCGCACCGCACATCGCGGCGATAAAAAACGGTTCGGAAAACAACACGCCGTCGAGGAAGAGGACGGGAGCAGAGCCGGCGAACGCGAGGGCAACGCCGGTCGCAGCCCAGGACGCGAGCTTCGCTCGGTCGCGCGCGAACGCGAATACCGCAGTTGCCGCGAGCCCGAGCATCAGCGCGTTCAGCGCCTTGAAGAGCGTCACGTTCGCCGGGAACGCTGGCGCGACTTTCCAGACGGCGGCCAGCACGAGCGGAAACGCGGGTGGAAAATGCGTGCCGGCCGGCGAACCGGGCAGGAGCATGAAACGATAGCCCGTGCCTTCGGCGATCGAGCGCGCGAGCAGCAGGTAGCGCGCATCGTCGCGAACGATGCCGATCGGCAGCGGGTTCATGGCGAACACTCCGAGCGCCAGCGCGAGCACGACCGTGACGACCGCGGGCCAGCCGATGGCCGAGCGGTTCACTGTGCGAGCACCACGCGATAGGCGGCGCCGCCGCCGGGAAGCGCGGTGATCCACTCGAGCTTCGGCGTGCCGTTCCGCCCATCGAGCATCGGCGCGGCGTCGCGCTCGCCGGCAGCCGCCGAGAAGACGGCGTACGCCGGTCTTCCAGCGACAATCAGCGCACGCAGGTCGGCCGCCGCGCGCTCGAGCGGCGTGCCGGCGAAGTACTCGTCGGGCGAAAGAATGTGCACGGGAACGACCGTGCGGCCCGTGTGCAGGTAGATGAACGGTTCGCCGTCGACCGCGACCACGTCGTCCGGCCTCGTGTTCGCGTTGATCCAGTCAGCGACCGGGAGGAGCGCGTCGGCGTTGTTGCGCGCCGCGGCGTCCCACCAATGGCGTGAGGCCCCGCGAATCGAATAGCCCGCGTGCCCTCCGAGAGCGAACACGCCGACGGCACATGCGAACGCGCTCGTCACGCGCACGCTCGGCACCGCGCCGTGCCGCGCGCCGAGGCGCCAGCATTCGACGGCGCCGCTCGCGAGCAGCATGCCGAGCAACGGCCAGATCGCCCACAGGAAGCGGTCCGGCGCATACGGCCACGCGAAGACGAGCGCGAAATAGAACAGCAGGAACAACAGCGCCGTCGTCGCGCGCCGGCGCGAGCGGATCAGCGCGATCGCGGACACCACGAGCACGAGCGTCACGAGCAGCGGGCGGATGTCGCGCGGCCCGAATGGAAAGAGCGAGATGCCGAGCGAGCGCATGATCGCGAGCAGGTTCATGCGCGCCATGACCAGGACGAACGCCGCCCCGCGCTCGCGGTACATGCCCAGCACCCAATCGAGATACGGACCGTAGCTTCCGCGGAACGGCGCGGCGAGGTCGTGCGCGCGCAGCGTGATCCAGAGCTGCCACGGGGCGAGCACCGCGAACGCACCGGCCGCGGCGACCACCGCCTCGCGCCGCCGGCGCGCGAGGAGCAGGGCGATGACGAGGGCGGGCAGGAGCGTGAGTCCGGCGCTTCGCACCAGCGTGAGGATGCCGGCGACGACGCCCGCCTCGAGCGCGGGGCGCCAACCGCCGCGATCCGCGGCGCGATCGGCGAGCGCGAGCGCGATCAGCAGCACTACGAAGAAGAGCGGCTCCGAAAAGAGCACGCCCGCCATCACCATCACCGGCAGCGCGGCCGCGAACACGACGGCTGCCGCCGCCGCGACGAGGGGAGGAACGCGGAGCCGGTTCACGCCGTACCAGCACGCGAGCGCCGCGCTGGCCGCGAGCAGCAGCGGGTTCACGAGCTTGAGCAGCACGACGTTGCCGGGAAACGCCGGGCCCAGTCTCCAGACGACGGCGAGCACCGCTGGCCATCCCGGCGGGAAGTGCACCGCGGGCGGCGCGCCGGGCAGATGCAGGAAGCGATAGCCCGCTCCGGTCGCAAGCGACTTCGCGCCGATGAGATACACGCCGTCGTCCCAGAACACGCCGACGGGGACCGCGGTGATCGCCGCGAGCGCAATGGCAGCCACGATCGCGCCCGCGGCGAGCGGATACCAGGTCGCGTCGCGTGAGCGGCGCGGTCCGTCAATCACGCCTCGACACCGAATCGCGAGAGCTTGCGGTGCAGCGTGGACGGATCGATCCCGAGCACCTCGGCCGCGCGCGTCTTGTTGCCCTGTTCGCTCTCCAGCACCCACATGATGTAGGCCCGCTCGATCGTTTCCATCGTGGGGTTCGTGGCCGTCCGGTCGGACACGAGCGGCTCGGCGCGTCGCTCCGCGATCTTCTCCGGCAGCCCGTCGAGGGCGATGACCTCGCCCTCGGTGAGGATCACGGCGCGCTCAATCGCATTCTCCAGCTCACGCACGTTGCCGGGCCAGGAGTACGACTGCAGGATCTCCATCGCGGAATCGCTGATGTGCTTCGGCGGCTCGCCGCGCTGCTCCGCGTGGCGCGCGAGGAAGGTCTCGGCGAGGAGCGGGATGTCGTCCGCGCGCTGGCGCAGCGGCGGCAGGTGCAGGGCGATGACGTTGAGACGATAGAACAGGTCGCGGCGGAAGTTGCCGCGCTTGATCTCCTCCTCGAGGTCGCGATTGGTGGCCGCGAGGATGCGCGTGTCGATGGGAATCGTGTCCGTCGCGCCCACGGGAATGACTTCGCGGTGCTGCAGGACGCGGAGCAGTTTCACCTGGGTGGCCGGCGTCGTCTCGCCGATTTCGTCGAGGAAGAACGTTCCGCCGGCCGCGGCCGTGAAGAGTCCGGACTTGTCGCGCACGGCGCCGGTGAACGATCCCTTCACGTGCCCGAACAGCTCGCTCTCGAGCAGTCCCTCCGGAAGGGCTCCGCAGTTGATCGAGAGGAACGGACCGTCGGTGCGATGCGAGAGGTCGTGGATGTAGCGCGCGACGACTTCCTTGCCCGTCCCCGACTCGCCCATGAGCAGCACCGTGCTCTCGGTCGGGGCGACGGCCTCGGCGAGCCGCAGCACCTCGAGCCACTTGCGATTGGTGCCGATCGGTGCGCCGGCCGCGCTGCGATCGCGGCGGCGGATCTCCTTCTTGAGCGTCGTGTTCTCGACGCGCAGCATGCGGTGCTCCGCCGCGCGCCGGAGGATCGCGACGAGTTCGTCGTTGCGGAACGGCTTCTGGATGTAATAGAACGCGCCCTCGTTCACGGCCTGCATCGCGGACTGGAGCGTGGCCTGCGCGGTCATGAGGATCACGGGCGTGTCCGGATCGTGTGCGCGCGCCGCCGAGAGAATGTCGACGCCGCCCACCTGCGGCATGCGCACGTCGGTCAGCACGATGTCCGGCGAGAGCTGCGGAATCTTCTCGAGGCCCGCCTTGCCGCCGAGCGCGACGTGCGGCGAGAACCCTTCATTGCGCAGGAGAATCTCGAGCGTCTCGAGGATTCCCGATTCGTCGTCGACGACGAGCACGGTGGGCTTGTCCCCGGTGGGCGTCAGGCTTGAGTCGCGGTCGGTCACGTCGTTGCTCCGTCCAGGGGTTCCGCGCGCGGCAGCAGTACTGTGAAACGCGTGCCGCGTTCGTTCGTGTCCACGAGCATCACGCCGCGGTGCGCCTCGATCGCGCGATGCGCGATGGCGAGGCCGAGGCCGCTGCCGCCCGTCTTCGTGGTGGTGAACGGCTCGAACAGCCGGTCCTGCACCTGCACCGGGATTCCCGGCCCTTCGTCGATCACCTGCACCGCCACCGCGCCGTGCGGAAAGGGCATGCCGCGCGGAAGCTGGTCGGGCGTGGCGATCCCCGCGACGAGGCGCACGCATTCGTTCGGACGGCTCACCTGCACCGCGTTCAGCGCCAGGTTGAACACCGCGCGGTGGAGCAGATCGTCGTCGCCGAACACCATGAGCGGCACCGGCTGGACGTCGACCTCGAGCTTCACCGAGTCGATGCGCGCCGGATGCTCGCCGACGAGCGCCGCGGCGCCGCGCACGACCGCGGCAACGTCCACGGGCTCGCGACGCGTGACGCGCACGCGGGCGAAATCAAGGAACTCGGAGAGCAGTCGCGAGAGACGATCGGACTCGCGCACGATGAGGTTGCCGAGCGTACGCTCGTCGTTCGTCGCGACGGGGCGGGCCGAGAGCTGTTCGACCGCGCTGCGAATCGACGCGAGCGGATTCTTGATCTCGTGCGCCAGCGACGCCGACAGCTCGGCGACGGCCTCGAGCCGATGCGCGCGCAGTTTCAGCTGCTCGAGCCGCTTCTGGTCGGAGATGTCCTGGAAGATCGCGGTGGTGCTGAGGCCGATGTTGGCGTCGACGCCCACAGCGGATGTCGTCGTGACCCCGAAAGAGAATGTGCGGTCGGGGCGGCTGATCTCGCCCTCGGCGCGCGAGGAGTTCATGTGGTCGCGCACCGCATGGTCGAACGAATCCGCGAGGACCGGTGAAACCGCGCGAACCACCGAGACGATGGGCGAGCCGATGAGCGACTCGAGGTCGATACCGAGCAGTTCGCTCGCGCTCGGGTTGGCGAAGAGCAGGGTTCCGGTGTCGTCGACCGTCATGATGCCGCTCTTGATGTTCGCGAGGATGTCCTTCTCTCGCAGGCGGACGCGGGTGAGCTCCGCGACGAGCTGCTCGCGTCCCTGTCCGGCCTGCTGGAGCCGCGCGCTGATGTAGACCGTGCTCAGCGCGACGACGGAAAACACGGACAACTGCAGCGAAGTGGCGTTGCTGAACCCGCTGATGATGATCGCGTCAAACGCGTAGATGACCAGCCCCAGCGCGGCGATGAGCAGCGCGCCGCCGATCGGCAGCATCAGCGCGGCCGCCGCGTTCACGAGAATGTAGAGTGCGGCGAACTGGGCACCCGTGTTCGCACTACTCGTGACGTGCACGACGGCGGTCACGACGAGGAGATCGAAAATCAGCTGACCGTAGAGAAACCCTTTCGTGAGCGGCTTTCGATTAACTTCCGTCCAGAGGAACGAAGCGGCGGTGAAAAAAATCGCGCCAACCAGTGTCCAGGTCGCGACGAACGTCCTTGAGGCCTCGGCCTGGAACCAGTTGAACGACGCAGCGATGAAGATCGACGACGCGATAGACAGCCGGCCGATATACATCCATCGGATGAGCCGGCGGGGATCGAGGACGACGAGGTACAGATTGTCGACCTGCGGTGACGAAGGGCGCACGGCTACCTCGAGAGGCATTGCAAAACGCGTTACCCGCATCATCGCCCTTCACGTTGCATAATGCAAGAGAGGAGCATGGAAACTGAGGCCAACGAGCTGGTGGTCGACAAAATCCTTTCGATACCGCGCTCGGAGCTGGTCGTGCGTGCATCGCGCAGCGGCGGACCCGGCGGGCAGCACGTGAATACGTCATCCACCCGGGTCGAGGTGCTCTGGAACGTCCGCACCTCGTCAGTCTTGTTCGACGATCAGCGCGCATTGATAATGAACGCGCTGCGCACGCGGCTCTCCGCCGCAGGCGACCTCCGCGTGGTGGCGAGCGACACGCGCAGCCAGCGGCGAAACCGTACCCTCGCCGAGCAACGCCTCGCGGAAGTCGTCCGCCGCGCATTGATCGTCAAGAAGGCGCGAAGGAAGACCCGGCCCACGCGCAGCGCCGTCGAGCGGCGGCTCGCCGAGAAAAAGCTGCAGTCCAAGCGCAAGCACGATCGCCGGGACAACGGCGAGGACTAGAGGGCCGGCGGCTCTCCGAACGGATCCCCCGGCGGCGCGCGCAGGGCCGGCGTCGGCGCGGGAAGCTCGCGGCGCTCGATCCATCGCGTGAAGTCGCCTGCGATCGCGTGCCAATGGGCGCGCACCTCATCCGTCCCCGGAGCGGCCGCACTCGCGGCCGCTTTCGCTCTCAGCTGGACGATCTTGAACTCCGCCATCGCGCGAACCTCGGGCGCGGCGTCCTTGTCGGCGGCCATCGTGAGCAGGCGGTCGGCCAGCGCGCGCTGCGTGGTGCGCTGCAGCGCGGAGAGCTTCGCGTTCGGTTGCGCGGCGCCATTCCACGTCGCGGCGACGAGCTTGTCGATCGTCTCGGCGAGCGTGAGCGGGTTGGCGCCGCGCGACGCGAACTGCACCAGCCTCGCCGCGCGCTCGCGCTGGAGGATGCCGTCGATGATCATCTGCGAGAGCGTCCGGGCCGCGCCCAGCTCGTCGAACACGGGTGTGGTGTGAGAACCGAGCAGCTCGACGTTCCCGAAATCGAATCGCGGCGGGAAGAGCGCGAGCACCGTATCGGGAATCGCGAGTTCCTTCGGGTCGAGCTCGGCGAGGAGTGACGACAAGGCCTCGCGCTGACGCGCTCCGCCGATCGGGCGTGTCGCCTGCTGTCCATCGCCCTTGAGCGGGTTCGCGTATTCCATGCCGCCGATCGTCTTCGTCACCGAGTTGATCGCGAAGCGGTGGAAGAAGTAGAGCAGCGGGAAGCGATCCTGGAGCAGCGCGAGCGGATCGCCGTCGCGAACGTTGCGCAGGCCGAAGCGCGACATCGCGAGACGGCGCACGTCCGTTTGGTGCTTGAGGAAATCGCCTGGCGTGGCCGCGTCGTCCCAGAGATTCGTGCGCGGGTCCGCGGCGTTTTCCGGACGTGCATCGGCGTCGCTCAGGTACAGGTATCCCTTCCTGAGACCGTCGGCCATGATGGCCCGGAGCGAATCGGCCTCCTGATTTGAGGCAAAAATTCCGTAGCCCCAGTGAATTGCCCAGACATCGTAGGCACCGGGGCCAGCTCCGTACGCCTGGCTCAGGTCGATCTGCCCGTTCGTGAGCAGCACGCGCGGCGCAGGATAGTCCATCACCGACGCGCGGTCGTAGGTGCTCGCGATGTAGTTGTGGCCGAGGCCGAGCGTGTGGCCGACTTCGTGCGCGCTCACCTGGCGGACGCGCGCGAGAACGAACGCCGTGTCGGCCGGGGAGGCGTCGGCGCCCATGAACGCCGCATAGATGTTGTAGTCGGTGCGCGCGCGGTGCGAATCGAGACGCGCCATTCCCTTCAGCATCTCGCCCGTCCGCGGATCGCTCAGCGCTCCTCCCACGCTCCATCCGCGCTCGTTGCGATTCTCCCATTGCACGACGTTGTACCGGACGTCCATCGGGTCGGCACCCTCGGGGAGCCACTCCACCTTGAAGCCGCCCTTCAGGCCGGCCTTGTCGAACGCCTCCGTCCACCAACTCACGCCCTGGAACGTCGCGGTGCGCATCGGCTCCGGAATGCCCCGGTCGACGTAGTATACGATCGGATTCCTGATCGGGCTGTTGGGGTCGTTCGGGTTCACGCGCTCGAGGCGGTGGCGCGCGGCCCAGGTCTGTTCGAGCGATCCCTGGATCGGCTGCGCGTAATCCTTGAACGACACGCCGAAGAAACCGACGCGCGGATCGGCGGCGCGCGGCCTGAAGTTGCCGTCGGGCAGACGGAGCAGCGTGATGTGCTGGCGCAGCGTGATCGCCTTCCCGTCGGGCGCGACGCGCGAGACGATGCCGCCCGGAGCGCCGTTCGCTGCCCAGGTGAGCGCGACGTCGATCTCGGTGTTGTCGGGGAAGGCCTTGGTATACGGCTTGTACACGTGCGATCGATCGCGCGCGACGGCGTACGCGCCCTGCTGGCTGCGCTGCAGCGTGGCGGCGACGTCGTTCCAGTCGCGCATCACGAACTCCGTGGCATCCACGAGAATGCGGCCGCCTTCTTCGGCGATCACCGGCAGCGCGGCGATGGTGCTCGGCGGAAACGCTTCCAGCACCGTGCGCAGGTTATCGGCTCCGCCGCTCGACCGATACCGCGTGTTCTCGAAGATCACGAGCACCTTGTCGGCGCTGCGCTCGAAACGCGTGACCTGCTCGCCGCCGCCCGACCCGCGGTCGAGACCGACCGGGTTCGAGCCGAGCCCGGTGGCGAGCGTGGTGAGCATCAGGACGCGCGTGGAATCGCGCGGGATCTCGAGCCAGATCGCGCCGGTCCTGTCGTTGAGATACAACGGAATGAATCCGTCGCGCTTCTCGAGGTTTGCCGTGCGGGCGGCGATCGTCGCGGGTTGCGCTCCCGGCGCCGTGGGAGTGGCCGGCGAGGCGGGCTGCTGCGCGAGGAGCGGCACCGCGAGCGCGAATGCGGCGACGGCGCGCGCAGTCGCGCCCGCGGGACCAACGAGCTTCTGCATCGCGTGCTCCTGCTGTTGCGCGAAGGGTTCGTTACGGCTTGACGAGCGCCTTGACGGCGTCGGGGAGTGCGAACGTCGCGGCGTCCACCTTGTCGAACTCGACGGCGGTGATGTCCATCAGGATTTCGGCCATCGGAATCTTCTGGACGCGCTTGGTGGGCATCTTCACGCCGCCGAAATCCTTGTAGCCGCTCATGACCGTCGTGCTCTGCATGTCCTGCCCCATCATCTTGGTCGACTGCGTCTGCCCCGCACGAAGCCCCGTGGCGGAGTCGAGGTACACCGTCGCTTCGCTATCGTCCGTGTGGACGATCTTCACCTTGTAACAGCGCTGCCCCTCGAAGTCCGTGATCTCGAGGGTCTCGGCCGACTTGGTTCGGCTGGGATCGTAGTAATCGCCGAAGAAATCCGCCTGCTCCTTGAGCTGGGAGGTCATCGCCGAGTCGAGCACCTGTGCGCCCGCCCCGGGCGCGATGGCCCACGCTGTCTTGCCGTCGAAGCCGCTCTGCACCTCACCCCCGGCGAAGGTCTGCTTCATGAGGAAGAGATTCGGCTTGGCGTGATAGGTCTCCATCGTGCCGCTGACATTCATCGCGGCGACCATGAGCGCGACGGACATGTGCATGGACGAGTGCTTGTCCATCGCCGCGCGTCCACCGACGGCGGCGTCGTGCTTCTCCAGCAACGACTTCGCCGACGGAAGCGTTTGAGCGTGCGCTCCCTGGACGGGCGCGGCGAGTGCGATGATGGCGATCGCGGCGCACGCGATGACGCGGAATGTACGAATGGAGCGCATCTGGTCCTCGATGAGTGAGGTTGCGTTCAGGCTCGATCCGCCCGAACGGTTGAATATCGCGATGGCGACGAAGCGGCGCCACGCGCAAGCCGGTCAACGGCGTGAGGAAGCCGGCAGGCCGGCCTCGAGCGCGAGCCGCACGCGCTCCTGCTGCGTGTCGCTTCCTCCTACCATCACAGCCGCGAGATTGTTCTGCATGATCAGGATGTGACGGGGCGGATACACGTCCGAGCGCCCGGGGGGCGCTGCCATGAGCGTGTCGAGCGTGGACGTGACCGCCTTGCGGGCGAGGCTGTCGCCGTACAGGTACACGTAGAGGATCGACGGGCCGACCTGGTACGCGAGCACGGAGACTTTCCAGTACTCATCGCCCTTCTGGTCGTGCATCGCCTGCGGAGCGAGGCCGGCGCGAACGAGCCGCTCGACGAGATGCGGCTCGTCCCATTTCCCGGAGGACGGCAACGACGCGGCCGCCGCGGCCGTCGAGGATTCGGCGGCGATCGCGGTGCGCGCGGCCTGCTCGACGCGCGCCTGCTTCTCGCCGGACGGGGCGCAGGCGCCAAGGGCCACGGTGAACACGATCAGCGCAGCGCGCATATTATCAGCCATGGCACGAGAGCAGGCGGTCGGGACGGCATCCGTCCGGGTGGACAAGTGGCTCTGGGCGGCGCGGTTTTTCAAGTCGCGTTCGATCGCGGTGACGGCGATCGAGGGCGGCAAGGTGACCGTGAACGGCGAGCGCGTGAAGCCCTCGCGCGACGTGAAGACCGGCGAAGCCATTCGGGTGCGGCTCGGTCCTTACGAGCACGTGGTGATCGTTCGCGCGCTGAGCGACCGCCGCGGGCCGGCGGCGCAGGCCGCGCTGCTCTACGAGGAGACGGCGGAGTCGCGAGCGGCGAGGGAAAAGCTTCACTGGCAGCTCAAGCACGCGGCGCCCGTGATCGATCCCGGTGAGGGGCGTCCGACGAAGAAGGACCGGCGCGATCTCAACAAGTTCAAGGGGTTTTGAAGCGCGCCGTCAAACGGCGCCAGTGGCGTCGTAGTCGGTGGACATGCCGGCGAGCGCGCGCAGCGTGTCGTCGTCCATGCGGTGTCCGCCGTTGAACGAAACGAAACGAAAGGGATAATTCGCCGCGCGCAGGCGCGCGGTTTCCTTCTCGACGAGCTTCGGCGTCGCGAAGACGTCGGTCGTGCCCATCACGAGAACGGTTTCCGCGCGGCGCAGCGGAGCGCCGGGATCCGCGAGGTCGAGTTCTGGCGGGAGCTGCGAGCCCCACACCACCAGCCGCGCGGCGTTCACGCGGCCGCTCGCGACCCAGCGAGCGGCCGTTGCCGCGCCCTGGGAGAAGCCGAGCACCGTCACCTCCGGCGCGTGGTCCGCGCCGCCGAGCCTCGTGAGAATCGACTGGTGGACGGTGTCGAGGTAGGCGATGTAGTCCGCGATCTCCGACTCCCGATCCTCCCGCGTCATCCAGCTCGCGCCGACCTTCGCGTCCCTGTGCAACCGCGTCTGCACATCGCCCTCGTAGAAACGCGAGAGCGCCTCGGGAGCGACGATGAGCCGGCTGCCGTCGTCGATCGCGCGAAAGTCCCCGAGGAACGGCGTGGCGAGCTGGCCGTAGCCGTGCAGCACGTACCAGAGCTCGCGCAGTCCGGGTCCTTCCGGCCCGAGCATCGCGAGCCGCGCCGAGCGTGTGACCGCGATCGAGACCGTGCGGATGGCGCGAAGGTCGCTCACGCGGCGGCCGTGTCGCGCACCTTGCAGATCAGTCCGTTGTGGGCCTTGATCACACCGGCACGCAGCACGTCGAATCCGTTTTCCGTCGCGTAGAGCCCCATCTGCCGCACGTTCATCAGCTCGCGATAGCCGTAGTTGAGCTCGTCGGCCATCACGTGATACCAGGCGCGGCTCCGCAGCTGGTCGCGGGGCGTCGTCATGATGACGTATCCGCCGGGCTTCACGAACCGGCGATGGAACTCGAACGCGAGTCCCTTGTGCTCGTCGGGGAAGTGTTCGATGAGGCCGATGCTCACGACGATGTCGAATTCGCGGCCGTACTTCAGGTTCCGGATGTCCTCGACCTCGAAGTCCATGTCCATCTGGTCGCGATACCACACGCGCTTGTTTCCGGTCGCCGTGTCGACGCCGAGGAACGGATACGACTCGGGGAACTGGCCGAAGCGGTGCGTCTTGCAGAACTCGTCGTAGTCCACGAGCACCGTGTTGCCGCCGGGATACATCGCGGCGAGCGCCATCGCCTCGTAGCCGTCGGCAGCGCCGAGGAAAAGGATGCGCGGGTTCTTCACGTCGAGCCCGCTGAACAGCGCGCGTTTGCCGCGCGGATCCCACACGGCGTCCTCGACGCGATGGATGCGGTTCCACACGAGGAGGTGGAACATCTCCTCGACGGCTTCGCGGGCTCCGTGCACGTCGGCCTTCGCGATGGCCTGCATGAGCTCGGCGCGGGCACGGCCCTGCGCCTCCGGGACGTCGGTATTGAAGTAGTGATGGAAGTTCTGGTTGAACTTCTTCCACCCTTCGAGCACGGGGAGCGGCTCGCCGTGCGTCTTCTCGTAGACCTTTTTCTCCGTGGCCCACTTTTCGACCTTGTACGGACGGCCGACTCCGCGCCAGGTGAGCGAGCGCCAGTCCGTGGTCGTGTGGTCCACGAACATATCGGGCGGCTGGTCGCGCAGATCCACGACGAACGCGCCGGTGACGATGTGGTCGCCGATCCGGTGGGGCTCGCGGCGAACCGTGGGGTCCTGCGCGGTGGTTGCCATCCTGATAATGAAGCGAGGCCGTAAGCCGGCGGCCAGTGGGGCGATTGCGGGGTAGTACCTCAAGGCGCTAAGATTCCACGTCCAGAATGGAGCCGAACAGTGAGCACCGATCGATACAATCCGAACAATAAAGGATGGGGCGTCGCAGCCCTGATCGTCGCGCTGGCGATCATCGCCAACGTGACGGCCTACTCGATCCACAAGGCGACATATCTGAAGCCGGACAAGGCGAGCACCTCAGCAGAACAGGGCCGCTGAGTGCCTGAGACGCAGCGCCTGACGAGCCAGACGTCGTGGATACTCCGCGTTTCCGAATCGAAGGCCAATTACTGGGCGACGTACGCGGTGGACTTCTCGCTGATGCTGTTCTTCATCGGCTGGGATGGATTCCGTCTGGGCTACGGCGTGTACGCGATGGCCGGGATGTTCGCGCTGGGGCTGTTGGTGTGGACGCTCACGGAATACTGCGCGCACCGCTGGCTCTACCACTGGGGCTTCGCGCTCACGCGCAGCGGACACGAGAAGCATCACGACGATCCGCTCGCGAATCTCGCGATGCCGTGGTTCGTAACGCCGCTGCTGTTCCTGCCGCCGCAGCTCCTGGTGGCCGGCTACTACGGCGTGCACGGGTTTTCGTCGTTACTGGCCGGATGGTTCCTGGGTTTCATCGCGTACAGTTTCATGCACCACAGCCTGCATCACTACAAGCTGAGCTATTCGTGGTTCCGGCATCTCCAGTCGCAGCACCGGATTCATCATGCGCTGCCGGAGACGAACTACGGGGTCACGATGCGGTTTTGGGATCGGATTTTCAGGACGGAATTCATAAAGAAGTAGGTCACTTTCTGAGAGCTCTCAGCTGACAGGTGTCAGGTGAAGGCTCCAAAAGATGAAACAAGAAAAGGCAGGGCCGGGTTGGCTCTGCCTTTTTGAATTCCTCTCTGGGAGCTGTCAGCGGATAGCTGTCAGTTGACAGCTCTCAGACAGAGGCCTGCAGCTGACAGCTGCCGGTTCGAGTTGTCAGCCCGCCGCTAATTCTTATGGCGAAAAGTGATTCTGCCCCGGCTCAAATCGTACGGCGACACTTCGACCGAGACCCGATCACCCTGCAGCACTCTGATGCGAAATCGCCGCATCTTGCCCGCCATCGTCGCGAGCACATCATGTCCGTTCGTCAGATGCACGCGAAACGTGGCGCTCGGCAGCACTTCGGTGACGGTTCCTTCCAGCTCGATCGCTTCTTCCTTCGCCATGGAATCCGGGTCAGAGGTCTATAGCCACAGGGCAGCCTGTTCAATGTAGCGGGGCCGCCCTCAGCCTACCAGCTTGGCGTCCATCGTGATCCTGGTGTTGAACAGCTTCGACACCGGGCAACCCGCCTTCGCCTCGCCGGCGAGCCGCTCGAACGTGGCCTGATCCACGCCGGCGATCTTCGCCTCAACGGCGAGATGGACGTGCGTGATGCCGAAGCCGCCTTCCACCTTCTCGACCGTGACGGTCGCCGTCGTCGCGATGCGTTCGGCCGTGAGCTTCTCGCCCATCAGCTGGCCGGAGAGCGCCATCGAGAAGCAGCCGGCGTGCGCGGCGGCGAGCAGCTCCTCGGGATTCGTGCCGGCGCCCTGTTCGAATCGGCTCGTGAACGAATACGACGCTTCCTTCAGCGTGCCGCTCTCGGTTGAGACGGTGCCCTTCCCTTCCTTCAGTGTGCCCTGCCAGACTGCGCTTCCCTTGCGGTCCATATTTCGCGATCTCCGTGATATGGTTACCCTCCAATCATACCCAGGCAACGGACTCAACGTCATCATGCGCGATTCACTCGTCTCCGCCCGGCGCGCCGCCGCGCTGTCCATCGTCATTCTCGCGGCCGCTTCGTCGCGCGCCGGATCGCAACAAGCGGCCCTCCAGAAGACCGGCGATGACGAGATCGACCGCCGAGTGGCGGCGGTGATGCCGCAGGTGATCACGTGGCGGCGCGATTTTCACGAGCATCCCGAGCTGGGCAACCACGAGGTGCGCACGGCGAAGATCGTCGCGGACTACCTGCGGTCGCTCGGACTCGAGGTGCGCGAGGGCGTCGCGAAGACCGGCGTCGTGGGCGTGCTGCGCGGCGGGAAGCCCGGCGGCGTGGTCGCACTGCGCGCGGACATGGACGCGCTGCCGGTCACGGAACAGGTGGACCTGCCGTTCAAGTCCAAGGTGCGGACGACGTTCGCGGGACAGGACGTGGGCGTGATGCACGCATGCGGCCACGACGCGCACACCGCGATGCTCATGGGCGCGGCGACGGTGCTCGCCGGGATGCGGGCGCAGATCCCCGGCACGGTGAAGTTCATCTTCCAGCCCGCGGAGGAAGGACCGCCGCCGGGTGAGCGCGGCGGCGCGCGGGTCATGATCGAAGAGGGCGCGCTCGAAAATCCGGCTCCCTCGGCAATTTTCGGACTGCACGTGTGGCCGGAGGAACCGGGCAAGCTCAGCTTCAAGCCGGGCGCGGCGATGTCGATGGCGGACGGCCTCACGATCATCGTGAAGGGCAAGCAGACGCACGGCGCCCAGCCGTGGAAGGGCGTCGATCCGGTGGTCGTCTCGGCCGAGATCATCACGGCGTTGCAGACGATCACGGCGCGCCAGACGGACATCACGCTCGCACCCGCCGTCGTGACCGTCGCGACGATCAACGGCGGCGTGCGCGGCAACATCATTCCCGACAGCGTGGTGATGACGGGGACCGTCCGCACGTTCGACAAGGCGATGCGCGAGGACGTGCACATGCGGATCACGCGCACGGCCGAACTCATCGCGCGGGCGTCGGGCGCGACGGCGACGGTGGATTTCGGCGCGGCGTCGGGATCGTCACCCGTGTTCAACGATCCGGCGCTGCTCGCGCGCATGACGCCGACGATCACGCGCGTCGCGCTCGGCAAGGTCAATCCGAACGCCGTATGGATGCCGAGCGAGGACTACGCGCTCTATCAGGAGAAGGTGCCGGGGCTGTTCCTGTTCCTCGGCATCAACAAGCCCGGCGTGAAGGCCGACGACGCCGCGGCGAATCACTCGCCGTTGTTCTTCGTGAACGAGGACGCGCTGCCGGTGGGCGTGAAGGCGCTGGCGGGCCTCGCCTTCGATTACCTCTCCGGCGGAGCGAAATGAACTGGCTCGAGCCGGTCGCCGTCGCGACGGGGATCATCAGCGTTTACCTCAGCGTAAAGCAGAAGATCTGGAGCTGGCCGACCGCGCTCGTGAACGTCGCGCTGTACTTCGTGGTCTTTCGCGAGCAGAAGCTGTACGCGGACATGGGACTGCAGGTGATCTACTTCGTGCTGTCGCTGTACGGATGGTACGAATGGCTCTACGGCGGCGAGAATCGCACCGAGTTGAAAGTGTCGCGCGCCGACCCGAGGATGGCGATCTCGCTCGCGGCGATCGCCGTGGTGGGCGTCGCGGTGCTCGGGACGCTGTTCGCGCGCTTCACCGACGCCGCGCTCCCGTACGTGGATTCGGCGACGGCCACCACGAGTCTCGTCGCGCAGTGGATGATGACGCGGAAGGTCCTCGAGAACTGGGCCGTGTGGATCGCGGTGGACGTCGTCTACATCGGGATGTTCATCTACAAGCACCTCTATCTGACGTCGGGACTCTACGCGGGATTCCTCGTCCTCGCGGTGATGGGCCACCGGCAGTGGCGGCGGTCGTTCAAGGCACATCATGCTTCTGCCGGGGACATAGTTCCGGCGTGACGCGGCGCATCGTGCTCACGGGTCCGGAAAGCACGGGCAAGACGACGCTCGCGTCCGCGCTCGCGCGCCGGTTCCGCTCACCGTGGCTGCCCGAGACGTCGCGCCTCTACGCGGAGGAGGTGAAGCGCGATCTCACCGCGACCGATGCGGCACTGATCGCGCAGCGCGCGATCGACGCGGAAGACGCCGCGCTCGCGCCGGATCCGCCGCTGCTCCTCCTCGATACCGACCTCATCAGCACGGTCGTGTACGTGCGGCACTACTACGGCCCATGCCCCGCGTGGATCGAGGCCGCGGCGCGCGCGCGCCGCGGCGATCTCTACCTGCTGTGCGCGCCCGATCTCCCGTGGAGCGCCGACGGCGTGCGCGACCGCCCGGCACGGCGGCAGGAAATGTTCGGGCTCTTCGAGGCCGCACTGCAGGAGTTCGGTTGCGTGAGCGCCGATGTGTCGGGCCTCGGCACGGCGCGCGAGCGCGCGGCGCTCTCGGCGGCGACGGCGCTTGTCGCCGCGGCGGGGCACCGGTGATGCAGGAGTTCCCGTTGGCGCTCACCGGCGAGCTGTCCGCCGCCATCCTGGAGGCGGCGATCACGCTCGCGCTCGCGCTCCTCTGCGCGGCGCAATGGCGGCGCACCAGGCAGCCGTACTTCGGATGGTGGGCCCTCGCGTTCGCGCTCTTCCTCCTGCGCATCACGGTCATCGCGGTGTTCATCGCCACCAACGATCGCGCGTGGCTCTTCTGGCACCAGGTCATCACCGGCTGGACGGCGGTCGCGCTCCTCTGGGCCGCGATCGTGTTCTCGCACGCGGCGGCGTGGAAGAGCCGCTACTGGCTCCTCGTGGCGTTCCCGTTGCTCTGGAGCTACGTCGCGGTGATCCGGCTCGAGAACTTCGTGCTCGCCGCGGTCCCCGCCGTGATGTTCCTCTCCGCGGCCACGCTCTGGACCGGCATCGTGCTCCTGCGCTATCGCCGCGACGAGACGCGCGGCGCGAGCACGCTGCTCGGCTGGACCTTCCTGCTCTGGGGCCTGCATCATCTCGACTACACGTTCCTGCGGGCGCGCGGCGAATGGAGCCCGTGGGGCTACTACATCGACATCCTCTTCCTGCTCGCCGTGGGCGCCGGCATCCTGCTGCTGGTGAACGCCGACCTCGCGAGCCGCCTGCAGGTGCGCACGCTCGAACTCGAGCAGCTCTCGCGGCGCATGGTGCGCCAGCACGAGGAGGAGCGGCGACGCCTCTCGCTCGAGCTTCACGACGAGACCGCGCAGGTGTTCGCGTCGGTGAAGATGCAGCTCGGCGTGGTGCGCGAGCGCGCGGAACCGGAGATGGCGCGGCGCCTCGATCGCGCGCTCGAGCTCGTGGACGAGGGGATGCGCGGCATTCGCAACGTGACCAACGACCTTCGGCCGTCCCTGCTCGACGACCTCGGACTCCTGCCGGCGCTTCGATCGATGGTGGCGGACTTCGCGGAGCGGCGCGGCGTGAACGTCACGCTCGACGCGCCCGATGCCCTGCCGGTGCTCAGCGACGAAGCCGAGGTCGCCCTCTTTCGCGCGCTGCAGGAATCGCTCTCGAACGTGGCGCGCCACGCCGGTGACGCGCCGGCGCACGTGGAGATCCGGGCCACGAGCGACGACGTCATATTGCGTGTGGCCGACCGCGGGCCGGGATTCGGCGGCGAGCACTCGCTCGCGCGCCTCGAGGCCGAGGGCCATCTCGGGCTGGCGGGGATGCGCGAACGCATCACCGCGCTCGGCGGCGAGGTGCTCCTGAAATCTTCGCCGGGCGCGGGCGTGGCGATCGTGATTCGAATTCCCGTTTCGGAGGGCAGCTCGGTATGAGTGGTGCTGAATCGATTCGCGTGCTCGTGGTGGACGATCATGCCGTGGTGCGCGAGGGGATCCGCCACGTGCTCAGCGACGGCACCGAGTTCTCGGTGGTCGGTGAGGCGCAGAGCGGGGCCGAGGCCGTGGCGAGCGCGACACAGCTCCTGCCGAACGTCGTCGTGCTCGACATCTCCATGCCGGGCGGTTCGGGACTTCACGCGGTGGGCGAGCTGCTCGAGCGCGTGAGCGGCGTGCGGGTGCTGATGCTCAGCGTGCACGAGGATGTCGAATACGTGCTCGAAAGCGTGCGGGCCGGCGCGCACGGTTACCTGCGCAAGGACTCGACGCCGGCGGAGCTCCGCGAGGCAATCCGGGCCCTGCACGCGGGGCGCACCTACTACTCACCCGCGCTGGCGGCGCAGATGACCGAGGCGCTGCGCAAGGGGAAGGAGGCCAGGGAAGAGGCGCCCGCGCAAGCGACGGACGTGCTGACCGGGCGCGAGCGCGAGATACTCGTGCACATCGCGCAGGGGAAGACCAACAAGGAGATCGGGGCGGAGCTTGGCATCAGCACACGAACGGTGGAGGCGCACCGGGATTCGCTCATGCGAAAGCTCGGCATCCGGACGGTGGCGGGGCTGACGCGGCTCGCACTCGAGCAAGGGTTGCTCGAGTAGCACCTAAAAACGGCGAGGGGCGACGGGTGAGGGGCAATTTGGTGAAGAGCGACGTGCGAGAAGCAACGAGACGGTCACCTCACTCCTCACTCGTCGCCTCTAACCAAGTCGCCCCTCACCCGTCGCCCGTCGCCTGTCAGTGCCCAACCCTGACCGCCGCCACTCGATCGAGGGCAAGATCCAGCCGCCGCACGAACTCCGCGATGGTCTGAACGCACCGGTAGTAGAACCCCGGCTCGATGTGCTCCACCTTGTCGCCGGGCTTGTGATAGTCGGGATGATCCTCAACGCCGAAGTACACGAACGGAATCTTCTTTGTGTCGAACGGCCCCTGATCGGACTGCTGGATCCAGTTGGACTCGCCGACCCCGGTGTCGTGTCCGAGCAGGAGCTTCACGGGCGCGATCGCCGCGATGCTGTCGAGCAGCGGCTTCATCACGGGAAATGGTGACGCCCCCGACGCGTACAGCTCGCCCTTCACGTTGCGGCTCACCATGTCGAGGTTCACGTTCGCGACGATGCGCTCGATCGGCACCGGCGGCTTTTCCAGGAATGCCTTGGCGCCGAGAAGGCCCGTCTCTTCTCCGTCGAAGAGCGCGAAGATGACCGAGTTCTCCGGCGGGTGCGACTTGAACCACTGCGCCATCGCGAGCACGGCGGCGGTGCCGGAGGCGTTGTCGTCCGCACCGTTGTAGATGACCCCGTTGCGCACGCCGAGGTGGTCGTAGTGCGCCGAAACGACGAGATAGCGGTCGGCGTGCTTCGTGCCGCGAATCATGCCGACGAGATTCACTCCGGTGAGTTCGGCGGCGCGGGTCTTCGCGACGAACGGCGCGGGGAAGCTGTCGCGCACGGGGGCGAGCCCGATCCGCGTGAAGGCGCGCAGCAGGTAGGCCCGCGCCCGAGCGCCGCCCGGCGTGGCGATCCGCCGCCCTTCCATGGAGTCGGCGGCGAGCGCGGAGAGGTCCGCGATGAGGCGCGCCGAATCGAGCGCGGGCACCGGCTGCGTGCCCTGCAGCTGCACGGCGGTGGCGAGAGCGGCGATCGTTCGACAAAAGGCCACGGTATCCTCAGTTCGCGTTCGGGGTAAACATCGTGGCGGGACGCCGAAGGCGCTATCTTATGGGTCGTACAATCAGCCCGAGTCTTCCAATGACCGCACCACGCCACGCCGCGCTCAAGCTGGCCGGCGCCGACCCGGATCCGGCGGACGAACGCCGCGAAGTTCCCGGCGGGCACGTCACCCGAAATCCGGGGATGCCCCTGGATCTCGACCTCGTGCTCGCGCAGCGCGTGAACCGCAGCGCAGTCGAGCGGCGCGCGGCCACGCTGCCCGGCCGCCGCACGGTGAAGAAGCAGTGGCAGGCTGCGTGGCTGCTGCGGGCGGTCTCATGCATCGATCTCACCACGCTGTCCGGCGACGACACCGCCGGAAACGTCCGCCGGCTCTGCGCGAAGGCGATGCACCCGATCCGCCCGGATCTCGAGCGCACGCTCGGCGTCGAGCAGCTCCACATCACCACCGGCGCGGTATGCGTCTATCACCAGCTCGTCGCGGTCGCGGTCGAGGCGCTGGCCGGTTCGAACGTTCCGGTCGCCGCGGTGAGCACCGGTTTCCCGGCCGGGCTCTCTCCGCTCGCCACGCGGATCGCGGAAGTGAAAGCGAGCGTCGCAGCGGGCGCGCGCGAGATCGACATCGTCATCACGCGCGGCCACGTGCTCACGGGCAACTGGCACGCGCTCTACGATGAAGTCCGCGCCTTCCGCGACGCGTGCGGCGAATCGCACATGAAGACAATCCTCGGGACCGGTGACCTCGCCACCCTGACGAACGTGGCGCGCGCGTCGATGGTCGCGATGATGGCCGGCGCGGACTTCATCAAGACGAGCACCGGAAAGGAGGGCGTGAACGCGACGCTGCCGATCTCGCTCGTGATGGTGCGCATGATCCGCGAGTACTTCGAACAGACGGGGTTCGCGATCGGATACAAGCCCGCGGGCGGCATTCGCTCGGCGAAGAATTCGCTGGAGTACCTGTACCTGATGAAGGAGGAGCTCGGCGACCGCTGGCTGCGGCCCGATCTGTTCCGATTCGGCGCGTCGGGCCTGCTCACCGACATCGAACGCCAGCTCGAGCACTTCGCCACCGGGCGCTACGCCGCGGCCCATCGCCAGCCCATGGTGTAACCGATGGCAGCCAGCACCGTCGCAGGAATCTTCGAGTCGATGGAGTACGGACCGGCGCCGGAGAGCGACAAGCCGGCGCTCGCATGGATCGCCCAGCACGAGGCGTCGTTCGGGCATTTCATCGGTGGCGCGTGGACGAAGCCGGCGAAGGGCGCGCGATTCGACGTGATCGATCCGGCAACCGGACAAATTCTCGCGAAGGTCGCGCAGGGGAGCAAGGGTGACGCGGACGCCGCGGTGAAGGCGGCGTGCAAGGCGCTCCCCGCGTGGCGGAAACTCAGCGGACATCAGCGCGCGCGGCACCTCTACGCGCTCGCGCGCAGCGTGCAGCGAAACGCGCGCCTGCTTGCCGTGCTCGAATCGATGGACAACGGCAAGAGCATTCGCGAGACGCGCGACATCGACATTCCGCTCGTGGCGCGCCACTTCTACCACCACGCGGGATGGGCGCAGTTGCTCGAGACGGAATTCCCCGGCTATCACGGCGCGGGAGTCGTCGGTCAGATCATTCCGTGGAACTTCCCCCTGCTGATGCTGGCGTGGAAGGTCGCGCCGGCGCTGGCCGCGGGTTGCACCGTGATTCTCAAGCCGGCGGAGTTCACGCCGCTCACGGCGCTTGCGTTCGCCGAGCTCGCCGCCGAGGCCGGCCTGCCGCCGGGTGTGCTGAACATCCTGACGGGCGACGGCTCCACCGGCGCTGCGCTCGTCGATCATCCGGACGTGGATAAGCTCGCATTCACCGGCAGCACGGACGTGGGCCGCATCATTCGAAAGGCCACGGCGGGGAGCGGCAAGAAACTCTCGCTCGAGCTCGGCGGCAAGAGCCCGTTCATCGTGTTCGAGGACGCCGATCTCGACAGCGTGGTCGAGGGCGTGGTGGACGCGATCTGGTTCAACCAGGGACAGGTCTGCTGCGCCGGGTCGCGCCTCCTGATGCAGGAGGGCATCGCCGACAAGCTCGTCACCAAGCTGCGCGCGCGAATGGAGAAACTTCGCGTCGGCTCACCGCTCGATAAGGCGATCGACATGGGCGCGATCGTCGCGCCGGTGCAGCTCGAGCGCATCCGCTCGCTCGTCGAGCAGGGTGCGAAGGACGGCGCCGAGCTGTGGCAGCCGACCTGGGCGGTGCCGAAAGAAGGATGCTTCTATCCGCCGACGCTGTTCACGAACGTCGCACCGAGCAGCACGATCGCGCAGGTGGAAATCTTCGGACCGGTGCTCGTCTCGATGAGTTTCCGCACGCCCGAAGAAGCGGTCGCGCTCGCGAACAACACGCCGTTCGGGCTCGCGGCGAGCATCTGGAGCGAGAACATCAACCTTGCGCTGGATGTCGCGCCGAAGGTGAAGGCGGGCGTGGTGTGGATCAACTGCACGAATCTGTTCGATGCCGCCGCGGGATTCGGCGGATACCGGGAGAGCGGCTACGGCCGAGAGGGTGGGCGGGAGGGGATGTGGGAGTATCTCAAAGCCGATTGGACGGCAGACGGCGGACGGCAGACGGCGGCGGGACGGCAGAAGGCAGACGGCGGCAAGAAGCTTGCCGCTGGCACCGCTGCCGTCCGCCGTCCGCCGTCTGCCGTCTCCGGCGTTGACCGCACACCCAAGCTCTTCATCGCCGGCAAGCAGGCCCGGCCGGACAGCGGCTACTCGATTTCGATCATCGCGGCCAACGGCGCGCACGCAGGCGATGTCGGAGATGGCAACCGAAAGGACATCCGCAACGCCGTCGAGGCCGCGCGCAACGCCGCGTCGGGCTGGGCGCGGAGCACAGGGCACAACCGCGGACAGATTCTCTACTACATCGCCGAGAACCTTTCTGCGAGAGCCGCCGAATTCGCGGCGCGCATCCGCGATCTCACGGGGCGTGACGGCAAGGGCGAAGTCGACGCGACGATCGCGCGGCTGTTCACCTACGCGGCGTGGGCGGACAAGTGGGATGGCCAGGTGCACCAGACGCCGATTCGCGGCGTGACGCTTGCGATGAACGAGCCGATCGGCGTGGTCGGCGTGGCGGCGCCCGCGGAATATCCACTGCTCGGATTCGTCTCGACGATCGTGCCGGCGATTGCGACGGGCAATACGGTCGTGGCGATTCCCAGCCAGCATCACCCGCTGGCGGTCACGGACTTCTATCAGGTGCTCGAAACCTCCGACGTGCCGGCGGGTGTGGTGAACATCGTGACGGGCCGGCGCGACGAACTCGCGAAGGTTCTCGCCGAGCACGACGACGTGGATGCGATCTGGTATTTCGGCACGGCGGACGGCGTTCGCGCGTGCGAGATGGCGTCGACGGGGAACATGAAGCAGGCGTGGTGCGAGGGGTTCACTCGAGATTGGAGCGGCGCCGAGCAGGGTGAGGGAAGAGAGTTCCTGCGTCGCGCGACGCAAGTGAAGAACATCTGGATTCCGTACGGCGAATAGCACGGCAGTGGGAGGAGTGAGTTTGAGTTGGAGCAAACTCATCCCTCCGACTCAACCTCACCTCTCCCACTAGTACAGACCCATTCCTTACGACGTCATAGTCGTCGGCCTTGGTGCGATGGGAACTTCCACCGCCTATCAGCTCGCGCTGCGCGGACAAGCCGTGCTCGGCATCGACCAGTTCTCACCGCCACATTCGTTCGGATCGTCGCACGGGAAGTCGCGCATCATTCGTGAGACGTACTTCGAGGATCCGCTCTACGTGCCGTTCGTGAAGCGCGCGTACAACGGCTGGGCAGAGCTGCAGGCACGTTCCGGGAAGCGCGTGCTCACGCGCACGGGCGGGCTGATGATCGGGGCACCGGACGGCGCGGTGGTGAGCGGCGCGCGCGCGAGTGCGGTCGAGCATCGCCTTCCGTACGAAGAGCTGAGCGCGGGCGAACTGCGCGACCGCTTCCCTGCCCTGCGACCGCCCGACGACGCCGTCGCGATCTGGGAGCCGCGCGCGGGCGTGCTCGATCCCGAGGCGGCGATCGACGCACAGCTTTCGCTCGCGCGGGCTGCAGGAGCCGAGCTTCGGTTCGGCGAGAAGGTCACCTCGTGGCGCGCGACGGCCGAAGGAGTCGAAGTCACCACGAGCAGCGGGACTTACGCCGCCGCTCGGCTGGTGATCTCCGCCGGCCCGTGGATGGGTGACCTCGTCCCGGAACTCGCGCTCCCGCTGGAGATCGAGCGCAATGCCGTCTACTGGTTCGATCCGCTGAAGGCCGCGGAGTTCACGCCGGACAAGCTCCCGGTCTTCATTCACGAGTACGCACCCGGGCACACCTGGTACGGATTCGCGAACTTCGGCGATGGCGTGAAGGTCGCGCTGCACCATCAGGGCGAGTTGACCACCGCGCAGGCCGTGCGCCGCGCCGTGAGCGACAGCGAGGTTGCGGGCGTTCGCGGCCTCCTGAAGGCGTTCCTCCCCGACGCCAACGGCGCGCTGCGCGCCACCTCGGTGTGCCTCTACACCAATACGCCCGACGAGAACTTCATTCTCGACGTGCATCCCGAACATCCCGCGGTATTCATCGCGAGCCCCTGCTCGGGCCACGGCTTCAAGTTTTCGATCGCCATCGGCGAGGCGATCGCCGACGTTCTCATGGGGGAGCGGCGCCGGTTCGATCTCTCGCCGTTCCGGATCGAGCGGTTCGCGGAGGCATGACGAA
>Ga0208080_1000200_pt1 | contig 29110 bp, 27 predicted proteins | sample NGESurdeep092012_3_FD_184476 | JGI IMG/M metagenome (GOLD analysis project Ga0208080, IMG submission 184476) | Arctic peat soil microbial communities from Barrow, Alaska - NGEE Surface sample 210-3 deep-092012 (SPAdes) | ecosystem: Environmental > Terrestrial > Soil > Wetlands > Peat ...
ACGGATTGGCGACCTGCGCGTCAACGACGCCGTAGAGGGGTGGGAAAACGATCTCCCCAAAGAACGTGGTGATCGCGTGACTCAGAGAGCCGCCGACGTAGAAGATAAGGGCGAGCATGCCACCAATAAGGCCGACGAGCATGGGATACCCCGTCCGCGGACGCGTCGCAGCGTCGCCAAACTTCTCGGCGAGCGTTGGCTTGTGCACTTTTCTGGCCAACACCGCCGTCGCGATGAGCGCAGCGGTCGAATGACGTCCCCGGGCGATGGTAACGGCGACGTCTTCCCCGTGCGCCCGCTCCACCTCTTCTCTGAGCTCTTTGACGCGCGAGAGCGTGTGTGTGTCCACGCGTGATTCAAAATCGGTGTCGCCTTCAAGGAGCCGCGCCGCAAAGCCCCGTTTGGGGAGGGTCGTCTCGGGGAGCAGCGGGATAATCGCTGCTAAAGCTCGTTCGACGTGGTCGTCATAGCTCACCTGCCGATGTGCCTGTTCCTGCGGTCGTTCAGCGTAATCATACGCTGTTTCGAGCGCCACGTGCACGCCTTCTCCTTGCGTGGCGATCGTCGGCACCACGTGTGTGCCAAGCTGTTTTTCGAGGTCAGCGACGTTAATGTCGAGGTCGAGCGTCCTTAACAGGTCGACCTGGTTAAGGGCAACGACGACCGGGAGGCCGAGCTCGATGAGTTGGAGCGTCAGATAGAGGTTTCGTTCGAGCCGTGTCGCGTCGACGATATCAATGACCCCATCAAGGGGGGTGCTGAGGAGGAACTCCTTTGTCGCCGCTTCGTCTTCGGATACAGACGTGACAGAGTAGACGCCAGGAAGATCGTAAACGAGGACGTCGTGACCGTGCAGGCGAGTAAGTCCCTGCTGCACCATCACGGTTGTCTGCGGGATATTGGAAATGATGACGTTAATGCCCGTCATCTGGCTAAACATCGCGCTTTTACCCGCCGAGGGGTTCCCGATGAGCGCGAGCTTCTTAGGTGCGTTCTTTTTTAAAGCGGTATCACGCATAGACGAGGTCCGTTATCAGCGCCGCTCTTTTTCGACACGTCTGCGTCTCAGAGATGCGGGCTAACCTGCGGTCGCCGCCGAGGGGGCGCCTCTCCGCGTTCGTCTTCTTCTTCCCCCTTCAGCCTCTTCCGGGCTCACGAGGAGGGAATCCGCAACGTCCCTGCCAAGGGCTATTTGCGTGTCCTTCATCTCGATGATGAGGGGGCCCCCCGAGACCGTCTGCAGGACGCGCACGGTAAGCCCCGGGATAAGGCCGAGCGAGCACAGCCGACTGATCGTCTCCGGCTCCGGGGACGTTAAGAACCGTATCATGTACGACCCTTCTTTAACCTCGGAAAGCTTTGAAACCGGGGTCGGGTCCTCTGTACCGCTGGCGGGTATCGCGCTTCCCCCAGGACACGTTGACGGGTATCCCAGCTGGGCTGAGAGGTTGTCAATAGCCTCATCCGAAATGACGTGTTCGATCTCACACGCCTGCTTATGCGACTCGCGTTTGCCGATCCCGCAAATATCCACCAAAAAGCGCTCAAGGAGCCGGTGCTTGCGCTTCACCTTTGTCGCGATCTCGCAACCGGTCTTCGTGAGCGTCGCACCGTGATAGGGCGTGTAGTTGACCAGCCCCTTTTCGCTCAGTTTCTTGAGCATCTCGGTGACGCTCGCGTCCCGTACGCCGAGACACGTCGCCAACTCTCGTGTGGTAGCGACTTGCGCCTTCCCTTCCTGCCTCGTGTATATTGCTTCAAGATACTCCTCTTCTGAAGAGCTCAACTCGTAGTCCTGTGCCATATCTCTCTATCTAATATTTAGGCGAACCTAATATATATTGTTTAGGTTAACCAAAACTGGCGTTTGCCGCCCCGGATCGTTCGTTGTCCATTCCCAGGGCCGCAACGATTCGTCAACTATATTACGGAAACACGCCATTCGTAAAAGGCTGTGATGCTGCAGGAGACGCACCCGTGTTAAGCAGACTTAAAAGCGACGCTGACCGCCTCCTTTCGAGACCTGCCAATTTCCTTGTCGACCACGGCTTCACCCCCAACGTGCTGACCCTCATCGGCCTTGCGATCGGCGTGATTGCAGGCATCGTCCTTGCCTTTGGATTCTTCGTAGCAGGCGGCGTGCTTATCCTCTTGACGGGCTTTGTTGACACACTTGACGGAGCGGTGGCGCGCAATGGACGCACCACAACGACCTTCGGTGCGACCTTAGACTCGATATCAGATCGCTACGTCGACTGCATCGTTTTACTCGGTCTCGGTATAGCTGGTGTCAACTGGCTCTATGTTGGAGTGGCCCTGATGGGCTCATTACTCGTTAGTTATGTCCGCGCCAAGGCTGAGGGCATGGGGATTTCGTGCACCGCTGGCGTCGCAGAGCGAAGCGAGCGCCTCATTATCCTTGCCATAGGACTTATCGTCGGTCTCGTAGAACCTGCAGTTTTGCTCGTCGCCATACTCGCGCAGTTCACCGCACTTTGGAGAGCCGGGCTCCTTCTTCGACGGACATCCCGTTAACGCGAGACTGCGCCGGCACCGTTCAGCAGGCTCAATTTCATTGGGGAAAAAGGAGTCAAAAGTCAAAACGTAGTAAGTCCGCTTAAAGCTTGTACAGCGCGAGTGATGATGATCGAAAAACGTGCGACAAAGCCGCCAGATGGATCGCTATGTGTTCGCGCTCTTTAGGTGCGCTGTGATGGCGCGAAACGCATCGACGGCCGCTTTTCGCTGTTCCTCAGTAAGCGCCTTACCTGCATAATTGGCACGCTCGTAGATGACAGTAAGAGCGCGCAACGGCTCTTGTATTCCTGGTAACACCGCTTCAATGGTATGATACTTCTCCCAGTGCGTTGCGTGCGACGCTATTGTGATCTCATGAGTGGTGGCGACGTCTAGTATTGCCGCATCATAGAGCATATTGACCGCCTGCTGATCGTTGCCCTGCTCAAAAAAGTCTTGTGCCTGTTTTATCACGCCCGTTTCGGCACCTTCAGTCGGCGCAGATTCAGGTGGTTGCGTCGCTTCCTCAAGCGGCGTCTCATCGACAGGGGATTCGGCGCTTTTCGTATGCAAGGCAGGTTCAAGCGCTTCCTGTGGCGGTTTTTCTGCTGTTTTTTCTCCCGGTGGCGTCGCGGGCACAACAGCCGGTCCTTCTTCGAGCGTACGCGCTTCAGATGACGGGAATTCCGCTCGCTCCCTTGCCCTTTCCTCTGCAGCCGGTTTTGCGCGTAACTTACCGAGCGGCCTGAACAGTTTCTTTCCGCGCATGCGCTGCGTGTAAAAATACAGCCCAAAAAGAATAGCGCAGGTGATTACGGCAATAATGAGGTATAACGGCAACACATTGACGGCAACTGTGGTTGCTGCGCTCGGCGCGCTTGTTAACGAGGCATTCTGAGGCGCAGCGACCGTGTAGACGGTAGCACCGTTCGAAAATGCCGCCGGGAAGTAGGAAAGCCCGACCGGAACGTTAAAGGAGTAATCGCCGTTCGCGTTCGTTTGGGCATCCGCTAATTTTACATCACCCATGTGAAGCGCAACTGAGGCGTTTGTCAACGGGTTCCCTCCCGTCGTAACCGTGCCGGTAGCCTGCAATGTGCTACCGAGTGTGATGCTGGCTGGACTTACCGTTACGTTATTCGTCACCGTTGCCTTCGCAGGTGATGCCTGGGCGGCAACGCTGAGCACGCCGCAGTGTGACGAACTATCTCCCAAAAATGCAAAACCTGCCGTGATCATCAACGTCAAGAAGAGCGCTGTACACAAAAGTCGGGATTTACTTACGGAACGAGTCACGAGACGCACCCATTTGAAAATATGGCCAACACAAAAGGCCTGTTATCAGAGACAAAAACACGGCTGTGTTATAAAAAGATACGGTTTTGCTTCGGTCCAACGAGCACTTATTCGAGAGTGCGACACGATTCAGATACCACGTTGTTGTTGGCCTCTCCGCTCGATTCGCTCAATCGTTGAATCGCTTGTACAGGTAGTTTGCCACGACCTGGAAGATCAAGATGAAGACGACGAGCATTGCGACGTCAACAATCGGGTGGAACTCCATCGTCCCGTTGTATCCGCCCTGGATGAGGTCGTTTGCGTACGTGAGCGGTGAAACATAGGCGATCATCTGCCCAAAGGAAGGGAGTGTGGCGAGAGGGATAAAGACGCCGGATATGAAGATCAGTGGAAACCTCACGAGGTTTACCATGGAGATGATATCTCCGGGGCTCTCAGTCGGATATGCCGCAAAGAGCGAGGCCATCGTCGCAAAGCAGAATGAGCTCAGAAGGACCCCAATCACAATGGGGACGATACTCACGATGGACGTCCTCAAGATAAGCAGCGCCGCGACAAACACCACAGACGCGATACAAACGCTATAGAGAAGACCACTCAGGCTCTCGCCCAACACCAGCGCGTTCAGGGAGATGGGTGCGGAAAGCAGCCGGTCAAACGTCCCTGTCCTCCGCTCGATCGGGATCGATACCGGCTCTATCGATGACGCCGAGAAGAGGGTCGTGATGCTAATCAGTCCCGGGATCAGAGCAGCGGGTGACGCAAGTTTCCCTGCTGTAAACGCGAGGAACATGAAAAGCGGAAAGAGCACTCCGCCCATGATGGTCCCTGGCCTGAGGTAGTAGATGGCGATATCTTTTTTCGCAATCGCCCACGCGGCAACGAGTTGGCGGGAAATGCGGTCCTGGAGCCCCATATGGTTAATCGATGGCAGTAACTCCACCTCCTGAGCGCCCCAGCCCGGTCAACTTGACAAAGACGTCTTCGAGGCTCGGACCGAGCGTCGTGATGCTGATCACCCGCGTGTTGTGGCTCTGAGCGTATGTCATCACGCCGTCGATGACCTCAGAAGGATCCTCAGTGAAAAGCCTGAACTTGTCGCCTTCCTTGCGTGCCGTATTCACCATTGGGATCTGACGGAGCTCGTCAAGGCGCGCCGCGGAGGCGCTGTCTGAAAAGGAGACCTCGATCGACTGGACGCTCTGAATCGTCTTTTTCAGCCGTTCTGGCGCGTCGATGGCGGCGATGACGCCCTTGTCGATGATCGCCACCCGGTCGCAGAGGACGTTTGCCTCTTCGATGTTGTGCGTTGTCAAGAACACGGTGACCCCTTCTGCGATAAGGTCGCTGATCATGTCGCGGATGATGAGGTTGCTCTCGACATCCAGCCCCGAGGTGGGTTCATCAAGAAACAGCAGGCGCGGGCTGTTGACCAGACCCATGGCAATGGTCAGCCGCCGCCTCATTCCCTTCGAGTACCCGTGCACCTTGTCGCCCCGCCGCTCATAGAGCTCAAAGCGCTTCAGCAGCTGGGTCGCGTTCTTCTCCCGCTCGCTGCGACCAACGCGATAGAGCTGTGCGGCGAGCATCATGTTCTGCCACCCCGTCAAGTCGGTGTATACGTTGGAGGTCTCAGAGACGATGCCCATGGATTGACGTGCGGCAACGGTCTCACGCACGATATCGTGGCCGAAGATTGTCGCGGTTCCAGAGGTCGGCGATGAGATCCCTGTCAGCACGCGGATCGTGGTTGTCTTGCCGGCCCCGTTGGGACCTAAAAAGCCGAACGTTTCTCCGCTCCCCACCGAGAAGCTTATATCGTTCACGGCGGCGTGGGTCCCGAATTTCTTCACCAAGTGAGAGACGTCAATTGCTTGCATGGGGTCTATAAAAAAGATTCAAGGATGAGCTATATTAATCACTCGCAACGTGCCGCACCTACTTAAGCATGCGTGCAGACAAAAAGATGGTTTGAGCGGGGATGACATACACAACGTCAGCGCAATATCCGCTTTGCCGCTTCTTCGTACGCAGTAATGAGATCACCGCGCTCGTAACGGAAGACGTCCTTATCGACCGATTGACCCGACTCCTTTAACCAGAGACGACAGGTGTCGCAACTGATCTCATCGGCGAGGAGTATCGTGCCGTCTTGTGCCTTCCCGAACTCCAACTTAAAATCGGGAAGGAGGAGCGCCCGCCGACCGAGGTAATCCTTCAAGATGACGTTGATGCGCAGCGTGAGCTCCCGCACGGTCGCAAGGTCGTCCTCTGAGGCGAGACGCAGCGCGCGTATGAGGTCGTCGTTGAGCATCGGATCGCCGTACGGGTCAGACTTATAGTCAATGACGATCACCGGCGGGACGAGTTTCTGCCCCTCTGTGAAAGGGTACTTGCGAACGACCGAACCAGCGGCGATATTTCGGGCGATGATCTCGAGCGGGATGATGGAAACCGCCTTTACAAGCATCTTCGCGTCGCCCACCATGCCTTTGTAGTGAGTGGCGATCCCATGCTCTTCTAAGAGCTCAAAAAGCCGCGCAGAAATCTGAGCGTTGTACTTACCCTTGTCCGGCACCGTCGATTTTCGCTTTCCGTCGAACGCCGTGACGTCATTGCGGAATTCCATGAGGTACTCGTGGGGGTTCTCCGTTCGGTACACGGTTTTTGCTTTTCCAATGTGAACGATATCCATAACGCTACCTCGTTGTCCTCTTGCGGAAACCTTCCGCATCAGCTAGCTCGCCAACAAGCGGCGCAAGCGTCGTGCTGTACCACCCGGCGCGCACGTACTGCGGATAAATGGGCAGCCGCTCGGTAAGCCCCACACCGAGGTCTGCGACATCAGGCCACTCATGCTCCGGATTAATGAAGTCGACCGTCACCGTCGAGATCCCGCCCAGATCAGAAGCTCCTGCACGAAGCAGAGGCCCGATTTCGGTGAGGTTGGGTGGCACCTGAATCGCCACTTCGTCAGGAAGGAGGTGACGTGCGAGGGCGACGGTGCGGATCAGCACTTCGTTGCTGGGGCTTGGTGACCCCGCCATGCGCGTTCCCGGCTTCGGAGCGAACGGTTGGATAATGACCTCCTGGAGGTGCCGGTATCGGTGGTGCAGATCCGCCAAGAGTTCGAGCGAACGGATGCGGTCGCCCCAATCTTCCCCGATCCCAATGAGGAGTCCTGTCGTAAACGGCACGTGCAGCTTGCCTGCGTCCTCAATAGTCCACACCCGAAGTTCTGGGTCTTTGCCAGCACAGCCCTCATGTGCGTTCACTGACGCCGTCGTTTCAAGCATCAAGCCCATGCTTGCGTTAACCGGTTTCAAGCGCTCGAGCTCATCGAAGGTGAGGATGCCAGGATTGCTATGTGGGAACAGTCCGACGGCGATGGCCGTCGTGCAAAGGTCGAAGAGGTAATCCATAAAATTGTCGTAACCGAGCGACTCAAGCTTCTCAAGAAAGCCGGGAACCTCATACGGGCGTTCTCCAAAAGTAAAAAGTGCCTCAGTGCAGTCGGCATCCTTGGCCTCCTGCAGCACGGCTTTGACCTCGTCGGGCCCCATAAGGTGCGCCTCAGCGTCGCCGATGTCTCGTCGAAACCCGCAGTAGCCACACGCGTTACGACAGATGTTGGTCACCGGAACGAAGACGTTGCGGGAGAACGTGACGCGTGTCGGTAGGGCAAACGAGAGCGCCTCCAAAGGGGCAGTGACGATGTCTGCGATGCTCACGTCCTCAATTGACATAAAAGCGAAGCGATTTTACCTCTACATGACCGCGGTAATATATAAATAACGGGGACGCAAAGCCACCCAATGTGGCGACGATGCACGCGGTAAAAGCGGTCGTGCCGTTCAAAACGCGCGGAGCGAAGACGCGGCTTGCGCCATTTCTCTCTCCTGACGAGCGTATGGCCTTTTCAAAGGCGATGCTCCGCGACGTGCTGCGCAGCTTGCGGGGTATCGACGTGACGATTCTTGCGACCGAGGACTTCGACCCCGGGTGCGACGGGGCGCACGTGCAGCTCAACCACCACGACTTAAACACGGCCATCAACGAGTATATCAAGCACGAACGAGACCCGACCCTCTTCGTGATGTCAGATATTCCGCTTATCCAAGAGTGGCACGTCCGCGAGATGGTCTCTGAGGGCATCACGCTCGTGCCGGGACGCGGAGGCGGCACAAACGCCATCTTCATGCGAGATCCCTCACGATTCAAAGTCGACTTCTATGAGGTGAGTTTTCTCAAACACGTCGCCATCGCCAAGGAGCGCGGGCTTCCCCTCAAAATCCTCGACTCGTTTTACATGAGCACCGACGTTGACAAGCCCGAGGATCTGGCTGAGGTGCTCGTTCACTGCCCCAGTGACTCGTGTGCGTACTTGCGCTCCATTGGCGTCCGGCTCAGCTACGGCAAGAGTCGCATCGGCGTCGAACGTGGTTAATCGCTTTAAAATCACGAACGCCGACAAAACGAATCGCTCTTTTGGGGAGGTTAAAAGACGGGTGTGAGCCACTGCGAATAGCGCGGATCGTTGCCGCGTGCCGCGTTGAAGTACGCTTCTTTAAGCTCCTTTGTGATCGTACCGACCGTGCCGTCGGCGATGGTGATCCCATCGACGCTCGTTACGGGAGCCACTTCTCCTGCGGTGCCGGTTAAGAACAGTTCGTCAGCTGCGTAGAGCTCTGACCGGCTGATCCGCCGCTCATGCACTTTAAAACCGCGGTCCGCACAAATCGTGATGATGGCGTCGCGGGTAATCCCCTCAAGAATGTCATCTGAAACCAATGGCGTGAGGACCGTACCCTTGCGTACGAGAAATACGTTCTCGCCACTCCCTTCTGAGACGAACCCGTCCTTGGTGAGTAGTATTGCCTCGTCGTACCCGTCCTGGACCGCCTCAACTTTTGCGAGGACGCTGTTCACGTACGCTCCTGCGAACTTGCCGGTCGGAGGAAGGGCGTTGTCTGATACACGCGCCCAGGAACTCACGCACACTTTAAGGCCAGCGCCGTTGTCGGTGGAACTTCCGTCGCAGTCGGTGAAGTAATTGCCCATCGGTTCGACATAGATCGCGTAATCGTTTGTCCTACCGTACGGGTAAAGGCCAACGGAGCCCGCCCCCCAGTAGATGATCGGTCGGATGTACACGTCCTCTTTAAGCGCATTTTCGCGCACAACGTCAACGACAGCGTCCGCAAACTCCTGCTTCGTGAGCGGCACGGTGAGCCTGAGCACGCGTATGTTGCGATACAGCCGCTCGACGTGCTCCATCAGTCGAACGATGAAGCTTTGACCCCTATCATCGTTGTAATACGCCCGTATCCCCTCAAATACGGCAGTACCATAATGGAGGGCGTGTGTGGTAATGTGAACGGTGGCGTCGTTCCACGCCACGTAATTCCCATTCATCATAACTTTGCGACTCATCTAAGACCTCTTTATTAGCTCACGAACGCTGCTATTCGGTAAAGTGTTTTCTCAATGCGCACCTAGCCATTTAAACCTTTTTTTCTCGCTACGTTATCAGATGCGTTATATACCTGCTACCGCAACTGATAATCCACGGGCCTGTAGTATAGTCTGGATAGCACAGTGGCCTCCGGAGCCTCAAACCCGGGTTCAAATCCCGGCAGGCCCGCTCTTTCTCGTCGCCCCTAAAACGCGTAAGAAAGAGGTTTATCCCGATTTACGTCAACGCAGCAGCGGGTCGGGCGAGCACGTCGCACCTTTTGAGCCGTTTTTTACTTCGCGCCTGCGAGAACGCGACGTGTAACTTCGTACTGCACTACGTTGAACGGAACGTTACAAAAGGGGAACAGTCGAATTTCGATCACGTTGCCGGTTTTGGGATCAACGACGAACGGGAAGTCTGCACATACCCGCGGTCGATCGGCGTAGACGTGGCACCGATCGTCCTCAGTTAAAAAATCACATGGCTTTGATTTTTTAAGCGCGTGTGTATAACGACGGTCATGGGTATCGGCAAATTGCTTGCAATGTCGTGCGACAAACTCCTCAGAGGAAAGTTTAAGTCGCACGCTCAAGCGTTCCACGTCATCAGGCGTCAACCTCACGATATCAAAATAACAACAGCCCGGAAGCGCACAGTCAGCGCACAAACGGGCTGGAGCATCGTCTGCGCAAAGTTCGATTTTAGATAATCGCTCAGTTGACAATCCGAAGTGCCATCCTCCACTGCGTTCACTGATTACTTCGTCAACGAGGGGAGTTATACGTTCCATTACGCCTCTATCCGGGACGGAAAGCCCTTCGTACACCTTCGCAGCCACGGTACGTCGTAGTTCTTCCTCTCGTCCCACCTCAAAAAGGCGTCCGTAAGAATCGCTAGACGCCCACTGAGTGGCACGTCCTTTGGCTCCACGACGAGCGTCACCTTTTCTGCTCCGTCTGGTCATCACTCCTTCATCGCTCCACTGATATCCTCGGCAACAGTCTTGCACGGCGCCCTAATAGAGCTTCCCACGCCAGATGAAGGTATGCCCCCACGAGCTGAGTAGCGGTACATCGCGCGAACGAACGGGACGAGAGGAGGCGGCGAAGTGCCATGCGCTTCACAAAAAATGCGGGCTTCACTTCCCTTTTTTGTAAGAAACCTATTAATGATAGGATGCGTTCTTTTAAAATGATGTCAGACAAGCTAGATGGTTTGCGGGACTTGCTTGAGCGACTCTCAAACGCACACGGAGTTTCCGGACACGAAGGAAGTTCCCGCGACATAATCAAGCACGAGCTTACGCCCTACGTCGATGAGATGCGGACGGACGCGTTCGGCAATCTGATCGCTACCAAGAAAGGAAGCGGGCCGTCGGTCATGCTCTCAGCGCATATGGACGAGATCGGCCTTTCCGCAAAGTACATCGACGAAAACGGTTTTATCTATTTCATCGGTATCGGCGGCTGGTTCGACCAAACGCTGTTAAACCAGCGCGTCATGCTCCACGGAACCAACGGCGCCATAGCCGGAGTGATCGGTTCAAAACCACCTCATATCCTTGAGGAGGAGGAAAGGAAGAAACCAATCCTAATTAAGGACATGTTTATCGACGTCGGCGCGTCAAACGCTGAAGAGGTGCAGGGCCTCGGCGTGACAATCGGCACGCCAGTCACGATCGATCGCCAGTTTACGCCGCTTTCGAACAACCTTGTTACCGGAAAGGCGCTCGACGACCGGGCGGGGTGCGCGATGATGATCGAGGCAATGAAACGCACGAATGCGACGACGACCATATTTGCGGTCGGATCGACGCAAGAAGAGGTCGGCTTGAAGGGCGCCAAGACGGCATCATTTGGACTGAACCCTGACGTTGCCATAGCCACCGAGACCAATATTGCGGGTGACCATCCCGGCATTGAAAAGAAGCTGGCGCACTTGGAACTCGGCAAGGGCCCCTCGGTCACCGTCGTCGACGGAAGCGGTCGCGGACTTATCACCCCCGACTCGGTGCTGCGCTGGACTGAAGAGACGGCAGCAACGGCACAAATCGCCTACCAGCGTGATGTCAGCTCGGGCGGCACTACTGACGCTACGGCGATCAACTTGACGCGGGCCGGGATACCTGCCGGCGTGGTGAGCGTCGTCACGCGGTATCTGCACACCCCTGTCGAAGTGCTCGATCTCACAGACCTCGATGCCTCCGCCGAATTAATTGCCCGAATGCTTGAGTCCGTCGGCGATTACTTTTAACGTTCTGGAGAGGCGCAAGCGACCGACGCCGCAAGCGTGAGAGCTTTTATATAGTTACGGCTTCATTTTACCGCGTGGAAGTGACTACCGTGAGGGATCGCTTTATTTAACGATATCAAGTTTTTCGACACGACCCTGCGCGATGGCGAACAGACCCCGGGTGTGTCGCTCACCGCCGACAAAAAACTGTGGATTGCTAAGGCTCTTGACAAACTCGGCGTCGATGTGATCGAAGCCGGATCCGCTATCACGTCGGAAGGAGAGCGCATCGCCATCAAAGGCGTCGCGCACGAAGGATTGCGTGCTGAGATCTGCAGCTATGCGCGGGCCCTCAAGGGTGACATCGATTATTGTCTCGAGTGCGACGTCGACTCGGTGCACCTTGTCGTGCCAGTGTCGGATTTACACATCGAAAAGAAGCTGCGCAAGGATCGAGAGACCGTGCTCCGTATGGCTGTGGACACGACCTCATACGCCGTTGATCATGGCCTCTTAGTGGAGCTCAGCGCCGAAGACGCATCACGCGCCGACGGCGCATTTTTGCGCGAGTTCTATCGTCAAGGTGTCGCCGCGGGCGCACAGCGGCTCTGTTACTGCGATACCGTGGGCGTCCTCGTCCCTGAGCGCGCTGCCGCTGAGTTCGCCGACCTCTCGCGCATCGCGCCAATAAGCGTCCACTGTCACGATGATTTTGGCCTCGCTACAGCGAACTCAGTCGCTGCTCTGGGAGCCGGCGCGACACAGGTGCACGTGACGGTGAACGGTCTGGGCGAACGGGCAGGAAACGCGTCGCTCGAAGAGCTTGTGATGACGCTCGAGTCGCTCTATAATTACAAAACGCGCCTTAAAACGACCGAACTCTATCTTGTTTCAAGGCTTGTTAGCCGGCTGACGGGGGTACCCGTTGCTCAGAACAAACCGATCGTCGGTGAGAATGCGTTCACGCATGAGTCGGGCATCCACACCCACGGGCTATTGGCAGACACGCGGACGTATGAACCGATCACTCCTGAGATGGTCGGCAGAGAGCGGAGAATTGTGCTCGGAAAGCACGCAGGCCGCGCGTCAGTACAGCTCGCCCTCAAGGAGCTCGGCCTCGACGCGAGCGACGAGCAACTCGGCGACATTTTGAAACGCATCAAGGAACTCGGTGACAAGGGAAAACGCGTTACCGACGCAGATTTGCAGGCCATTGCCGATGCCGTGCTCGAGATCAATCGCGAGGCTCGGATAAAACTTCAAGAGCTGACGGTGGTGTCAGGGAACGTCGTAACGCCGACGTCGTCGATCAAGCTCTCGGTCGACAACCAAGAGGTCGTTGAAGCGGGCATTGGCCTCGGGCCTGTGGACGCCGCGATCAATGCGCTTCGGAAGGCGATAGGAAAGCTTGCAGACATAACGCTCGAAGAATATCACGTTGACGCAATCACCGGCGGCACCGACGCACTCGTCGAGGTGTGGGTCAAGCTCAGCCGAGATGGCCACGTCATAACGGCACGCGGGGCGCGCGCTGACATCATCATGGCGTCGGTTGAAGCGGTCGTTGAAGGCGTAAACAGGCTATTAACGTTGAATGGCAGGTGAGATGCAATGGACCTAAGCGGGGCCAAGGCAGTTATCAAAAGTCTCGAATACGAACACGTTGACACCATCTTCGGCATTCCCGGTGGCGTCATGATACCCATCTATGATGAACTCTACCAACAGGATGCCATTACGCACTACCTCGTGCGCCACGAACAGGCGGCAGCCCACGCGGCTGACGGCTATGCGCGAGCGACCGGCAAAGTAGGCGTGTGCATGGCAACGTCAGGTCCCGGGGCGACGAACCTCGTCACGGGGATTGCGACCGCCTACATGGATAGCGTGCCACTCGTCGCGGTCACCGGTCAGGTGACCACCGACCTGATCGGCAAAGACGCCTTCCAAGAAGCCGACATCACGGGCATCACACAGCCAATCACGAAACACAACTACTTGATTAGAGATGCGAGCGAGATCCCGCAAACGATCAAAGAGGCGTTTCACATCGCGTCCACCGGGAGACCGGGTCCGGTCCTCGTCGATGTTCCAAAGGACGTGCAGACGACGACGGTTCGCTTTGAGTACCCGAAAAAGGTCCACTTGCCCGGATATCAGCCGACCTACGACGGGCATCCCGGACAGATCAAGCGAGCGGCAAAGGCCATTTCAGAGGCCCACCGCCCCGTCATCTACGTCGGCGGCGGCGCTAAGATCAGTGGAGCTTCCGAAGAGGTGCGCGCCCTCGCTGAAGCCATTCTAGCGCCCGTAACGATGACGCTTATGGGCATGGGAGTGTTGCCCGCTGAGCACCCGCTATCATTGGGTATGCTCGGCATGCACGGGACGCGGTATGCGAACTACGCGGTCACGGAATCAGATCTTATCATAGCGATCGGCGCACGCTTTGACGACCGCGTGACGGGCAAGATCGCGAGCTTTGCGCCGAACGCGAAGATCATTCACATTGACATTGACCCCGCCGAGATCAGCAAGAATGTCAGAGTTGACATACCGATCGTTGGTGACGTGAAGCGTGTGCTCCAAAAACTCACGCCGATGCTCAAGCAGACGCGCACGAAAGAGTGGATGGAGAAGGTGCACACGTGGAAACGCGAATACCCCCTTGAGTTTGGAGAGACGGGTTTAAAGCCACAATACGTCGTGCGCGAGATAAGCAGATTATGCCCTGACGCGATCGTCTGCACCGAGGTGGGGCAACATCAGATGTGGGCGGCGCAATACTTCAGCCATCGTCACCCGCGAAACTTCATTTCTTCAGGCGGCCTTGGGACGATGGGATACGGGTTCCCCGCATCCATCGGAGCGAAGATCGGTCGGCCGGATGAGACCGTCTTTGATCTCGCAGGCGACGGGAGCTTCACCATGAATTGTCAGGAGCTTGCCACGGCGGTCGCTTACGACGTTCAGGTCAAGGTGGCGATCTTCAATAACGGTTACCTCGGCATGGTCCGGCAGTGGCAGGAACTCTTCTACGACCGGCGGTACTCCGCGACGAAGCTCTCTGAGATCAACTTCGTGAAGCTCGCAGACGCGTTCGGCGCCCACGGAATACGCGTCGATTCGCCGAACGAAGTCGCGCCCGCGATCAAAGAGGCGCTTTCGGTGCCAAAACCTGTTATCATTGACTTCAGAGTCGAACCTGAAGAGTGCGTGTTCCCCATGGTGCCGGCAGGGGCGGCGCTTAACGAAATACTCGACGCGAAGAGCGGGAAGGTGTAGCCAAATGAGACACACCCTATCGGTCCTCGTCCAAAATAAGCCTGGCGTGCTTGCAAGAACAGCCGGCCTTTTTAGCAGACGCGGATATAACATCGAGAGCCTAACCGTTGGTGTAACCGAAAACGAAAACATTTCCCGGATGACCATCGTGGTGGCCGGTGATGACACCGTGGTCGAACAAGTCACCAAGCAGCTCAACAAGCTCATCGAAGTCATCAAGGTGAGCGATCTCACGAAAGAGTCGTACGTCGACCGAGAGCTCGTGCTCATCAAAGTCACAGCCGACAGCTCAAATCGAGGAGAGATTATGCAGCTTGTCGATGTCTTCAGGGCGCGCATCGTCGACGTGGCCGCTAAAAGCCTCATCATTGAGGTGACGGGAGATGCGGGGAAAATTACAGCGCTCATCGATACACTCAAGCAATTCGGTATCAAGGAGATCGTGCGGACAGGGACGCTAGCCCTAGGGAGGGGGCCCAAGGTGATACAAAGCGGTAAGGAATAGCGTTGATACGTTAGAAGATACCCCCGGGGAAGCGCTTTTAAGTAGGTATCGCCGATTCGCTGTTTAGGACGGGCTGAAACGGGGCAATACGAGGATAGTCAACGCTCAAAGCGCCGCAAGCTTTTTTTGTGCACCTTACACATTACAAACGCTGAAGCAGAAAAGCGGAGGGTCAACATATGGTACAAATGTTCTATAACGAAGACGCTGACTTAAAAAACCTAAGCGACAAGATAATCGCAATCATCGGTTACGGAAGCCAAGGACACGCACAAGCACAAAACCTGAAGGACTCAGGCTTAGATGTCATCATTGGCCTGCGCAAGGGGCGATCGTGGGACAAGGCGCAAAATGACGGCTTCAAAGTGATGAGCGTCAAAGAGGCAGCTAAAAAGGGGGACATTGTACAGATGCTCCTTCCAGACGAACGCCAAGCGGAAGTCTATGCTTCTGAAATCGGAAAGCACCTCGAAGAAGGGAACACGATTTCATTTTCTCACGGCTTCAACATTCACTATAGCCAGATCGTTCCCCCGGCAAACGTAGACGTTGTAATGGTAGCCCCAAAAGGGCCGGGACACCTCGTTCGCCGTGTGTTTACGCAAGGCGAAGGCGTCCCTGCGTTAGTTGCCGTGTGGCAGGATTACACAGGGAACGCATTTCAAACGGCGCTGGCTTATGCTAAGGGGATTGGAGCGACACGAGCAGGGGTTCTTGAGACGACGTTTAAGGAAGAGACGGAGACCGACCTCTTCGGCGAGCAAGCAGTCCTTTGCGGAGGAACGACCGCACTGATCAAAGCTGGTTTTGATACGCTAGTTGAAGCGGGATATAAGCCGGAAATTGCCTATTTTGAGTGTCTGCACGAATTAAAGCTCATAGTCGATCTTATCCACGAAGGCGGGCTTTCGTGGATGCGCCATTCAATAAGCGACACCGCGGAATACGGCGACCTCACGAGAGGCAACCGCATCATCACTGACGCCACGCGCGAAGCCATGCGCGGGATGCTCAAAGATATTCAAACGGGTGAATTCGCACGTGAATGGATACTTGAGAACCAAGCTCATCGCCCTGTCTACAACGCCCTCACGCAAAAAGAACGAGAGCACCCAATAGAAGTGGTAGGAACCAAACTCCGCGCTATGATGAGCTGGCTTAGGTAAACACTTATCGAATAGTTCGCACTGCAATCCACTATGCCTTCCGACTCTGCGCCCTTTATGTGGTCACCGCTTAGGGGGCTAGTATTAACAGGTGTGATAATTGACGGTTACGTTAAGCACGTAGGCAGGATGGAGCAGGCTTATTGGCGGGCGCCCCTAGATGGCTTCTGCTGACTTTATAGACGTCAAAAAATGGATTAATAGAGCGCGTCAAATAATACGTGGCGTATAATTGTAACAAAAATTGATGAACACTTTCGTAGCCGATTGGGACTATCTTGAGTCTCGCGGCTCTATTTTACAGCAGAACGTAGCAGTCCTGACGAGTGAAGGGGGCTATATAAAGACTCTTATACTCGCAAGAAGAAGTAGAGGGCAACACGACGTTGGCATGGTATGATTAAAATCAAGCGTCGCTTTAACGCCAGGGCGGTATCTATTTTAGTTTTGCTCACGCTTGCGCTTTCAATTTACGTCGCAAGTCCTTGCAACGCTTCGCTTGTAGTGACACACGCCACACCAGTCGCAGTTGCACCCAAAACGTTGTTATCGCTAGCTCATACAGGTAACGTGTTCCCTGCTGCTATTATGGTGCCTTACTCGGGCGTAGTTCGCTTTCTAATTGCCCAAAGCGATATTCCCGACGTATTAGCCCCCTCTGTGGTGCCGTCAGCCGTGCCAACCTTTTCCCAAGACAGTCCGACCCCACAACCAACCAAAGTCTCAACGAACGTGAGTAAGAATACGACGCAAAACAGCACTGGAACTGGCTTTGATCTCGGCAAAATTGTGGGTAACATTTCGCCCTTCTTCATTATTGCGCTAATTCCGCTTCTTTTCATTATCGGAGCTTTGTTTTACTTCTTTTTTATGGGAGATCAAGAGCGCAGAGTTTCTGATGAGGGCCAAGAGCGCAGAGTTTCTGATGAGGGCCAAGAGCGCAGAGTTTCTGATGAGGGCCAAGAGGCTGACTCTGAATTAATCAACCCTAGCGAAGAGACAGGATGGCGAGAGCTCTAAGTAGCGCTATCATCCAAATTGATCTTACGATTGGACACTATATACTGCTTTAAAAGCCCGCGAAAAACAACATATCATTAGCCGGAGGCTTAAAAACACCGAAGCGTGCTGCCACGGTTGAAACGGCTGTTGCGTTAACTGTCAAGCAGCGATTAAGCGGTTTTTTGTCGTCCAAACGTGTCAATTTATAAAACGTTATATATTGTGCGGATCATCAAGAAAGCTGCGCAATAATGCCTGCCGCGCGCAACGGCCGTATTGAACGAGGAGTGATACGATGTCAGAAAAAGAGGACATCTTAAAGCAAAGCATTGAAATTCTCGCCCATATTGTCGGCGATGACTCAGTGCCAAGAAACATCCGCCGCGCTGCAGACGAAGCTAAGACTCGACTGCTGAATCGAGAGGATTCTGACACTGTGCGAGCAGCATACGCGATTTCAATACTCGACGATATCAGCAACGATCCCAATATGCCCCTCCATACGAGAACGCTCATTTGGAACGTAGTAAGCCAGCTTGAAAAGGTAATGCAAGGGCAATAACACAAAGTCAGATCGGCCTTGATGTGTTAAGACGGACGCGACCTACTTTTTTTGACTACGTGCACAGAGGAAATGATTGATCTCAGAGCAACAGTGCGAGAGGACATGCAACTTCTTCTTGCGACCTATCCATATTGGAAAACAACCGAGAGGTCGTTTTTTCAAATTTAGAGCTGATAACGGGGTGCAAAAACCAGCTACGTAAAGAGGAAAAATAATATATCATAACATACGAGTAGATTTTGCGCTTCTTCTAGCGTTGTAATATAAGGTGACCGAATGGACGTTGATGAACAGGCAAAGAAGATAAAAGACTGGGCCGGACGATACGCAGAAAAAAAAGGGTTCGAGCTCAATCCAGACGAGGAACGGGTTGATGATGTCGCAAAGGGCCTCGCTGTCAGACAGGAGAAGTTTGGAAAGCGTTACTGTCCGTGTCGCATCATTACGGGAGACGCAGAGGAGGACCGAAAGATAATATGTCCGTGCGTTTACCACGAAGCCGAGGTCGGAGAGCACGGGATGTGTCATTGTAAGCTTTTTAGCGCGAAGAGATCAAGTGAGGGAGCTGATAGTGAAACTGAGACCTAGTATGCAGTACGTGGCAATCATTGCTGTGTTAAGCCTCCTGAGTGTCGGAATGAGCGGATGCATAAGTCAGTCAGGCTACGAGTTTAAAAGCGGGATAACGCCTCCTAAACTGGTTAGCGACTTGATGAAGAACGGAACGGTCATCCTGTTCATCACGCAGAACAACTGCCCTGCGTGCGAGCAGACGCTCCCGAAGATAACGGATCTTCAAAAGCAGTACAATGGCACGAATGTGACGTTTGCAACCTTCAACATCGACAATAGTAGTTCGTCACGGAACGTCGGCCAAGTATATGGCGTAAGCGCGACGCCGACAACCGTTGTGTTACGCAAGGACGGAGCCGCCGCTACATTCGTGGGTGTCTTCGACGAGAACACAGTGAAAAGCGCCATTGAAGACGCACGCAAGTAACACACATCGCCGAGGACGCACATAAATGGAAGTAAATCCGCTGATCGCATTCGGAGCAGGGCTCATTAGCATATTTTCTCCCTGCGTGTTACCGCTGCTACCGGCCATCGTCGCCTCATCAACGGATCGCGGCAGATACCGGCCTGTCGCCATCGTTCTTGGTCTAAGCATATCGTTCACGACCATGGGCCTCATTGCATCAGCTTTTGGGGCCGCTTTTGCAGCGTTTAGCTACTATCTCTACGCAGCGGCAATACTCTTGATAATCGCGATGGGGTTCTGGATGCTCTTCGATCTCCACCTGCCCTACAACACGCCACGGTTGGGCCTCATAGATAGGGTGTCAAAGAAAACTTACGACATTCCGACCGAAGGTATGGCCAGCGGGTTGGCTTTAGGGCTCGCACTCGGGATAGTATGGCTTCCATGCACCGGACCGGTCCTAGCTACGATACTAACGTGGGTGGCTGCAAACGGCGACGTTGCAACAGGCGGACTGCTGCTCATGATCTACTCTCTCGGCTTCGCCGTTCCTATGCTTGCTATTGCCTATTCGGCTCGAATTTCATCGTCTCTCGTCGGTAAATCGTCCAAGACCATTTGGATCAAGCGCATCGCTGGCGTAGTACTCATTGCAGTTGGCATATACTTGGCTCTACCGTATCTACCAACGCTTGCACAAGTCTGATGCATTTTTCTCCGCAGAGCGATACGTCAAAATGCATCGCCTTGTACACGAGAAAAAAATCTCGCCGGCGACCTATGTAGCACAAAGGTCGATGACTCCTAAGTAGCCAGAAAGGCAAGGGCCGGCAATTCGTCGTTATACGGGTGACGAACGAGGAGCGCGAATTCCGCTCACAATTGTCGACGGCTACCCCTAAAACGGTCGATAAAGATAACCTTTCATCAAGAAGTGGAGCTTACTGAAGAAAGTGCGACGTCCAGACGAGGGCGGTGAGATAGAAATCTTGTTGGCCTGCTCGACACGACTATAGATGTGAGCAAGATAGGGCCGTTATTCTCGTTTCCGGCCCCCGCGCGATGGTTGCGGGAAAAGCGGCAATGTCCGATGATGAGATGGTGCGATTCAAGAACGCTGGCATCCTTTGCGTAAGGTAAAAAGAGTATAGGTTCAACTAGTAGGATACATTGCAGACTATCTAGGAGTGAAAAGGTTGTTTCGTATCGAAAACGCTGGACAAGTAGGGCGGGAATTATGAGCGCCCCCTCCATTGCACGCAAAACAAATGAAATCGTGATTGCCGTTGTAAAGGAACGGGCCCCAGGTGAACAGCGCGTTGCGACCGTGCCCGAGGTAGTCCAGAAACTCTCGTTATCGGGGTACAAGGTCCGGGTCGAGCATGATGCGGGAGCAGGAGCGTTTTACCCAGACGACCTCTATATTGCTGCCGGTGCGGAGATCGCGCCCGGTCGGGCTGAACTGCTGGACGGTGCAACGATCGTGTTGTTCGTACAGCCCCCAACCATAGCTGATGTAGAGATGCTCGCGGAGGGCACGATAGTCATCGGGTTCATGAACGCGGCGAACAACCTGTCAACCGTTGCACGGATGCGCGACCGCAATGTCACCGCCTTTGCCCTTGAGCTTGTCCCGCGGATTACCCGCGCCCAGAGCATGGACGCGCTGAGTTCCCAGGCAACGGCCGGCGGGTATGCAGCAGCGATCGTTGGCGCCTACAACTGCCCCAAGTTTCTCCCAATGCTGACAACGGCCGCGGGCACGATCCGACCGGCAACGGTGCTCATCCTAGGTGCGGGGGTTGCCGGTCTTATGGCGATCGCCACCGCCAAGCGCCTTGGCGCCATGGTCGAGGCGTACGATGTCAGGCGTGCTGTGGGCGAACAGGTCCGGAGCCTCGGCGCGAAATTCCTCGAGCTTGAGATCAATGCGGAAGGCCAGGGCGGTTACGCCCGCGAGCTCACGCCGGAAGAGAAAGTGGAGGAAGGGCAGATGGTCTCTACCGCGGTGGCGCGCGCTGACATCGTTATCACGACGGCCAGCATCCCAGGCCGCAAGGCACCGGTCCTGATAACGAAAGAGACCGTAGCAGCGATGCGCCAGGGCGCCGTCATTGTCGACCTTGCTGCCGAATCGGGCGGCAACTGCGAGCTGACACAAAGTGGCGAGACCGTAAAGGTGCATGGTGTCACGATCGTGGGCCCACAGAACCTCCCGTCCCGGGTCGCGTTTCACGCAAGCCAGATGTACGCTAAGAACCTCCAATCGTTCCTCTCGCTGCTTGTTAGTGCGGACGGGGTACTCACTGGTGAGTTCACTGACGAGATCCTTGCGTCAAGTCTCCTGGTGAGCGCAGGCAAGGTGCAACATAAGCCCACGCTTGAGCTTATCAACGGAGAGGGGCTATGATCGAGATCACGGCGTTCTGGACCGCTATATACATCGCAATGCTGGCGGCATTCACTGGTTACGTTGTCATTAGCCGGGTCCCCACCATCCTGCACACACCGTTGATGAGCGGCTCGAACTTCATCCATGGAATCGTGCTCGTTGGGGCAATGGTAGCGCTCGGCCTTGCCACGACGGCGACAGAGCAGGTGATCGGGTTCATCGCAGTAGTTCTCGGTGCAGCAAACGTCACCGGTGGTTACGTGGTCACTGAACGGATCCTCCAGATGTTCGACCGCAGCGGAAAGAAGCCGGGCAAGGGGGCCTGACATGGTGGACCTCTCTTTTGTCATCGAACCCGTATACATTGTGACGATCTTCTTCTTCATCATCGGGCTGCAGCGGATGAGCCACCCGCTCACGGCCCGGAGCGGGATCGTCTGGGCCGGCGCTGCGATGCTGATCGCAACGCTCGTCACGTTCTTTACGCCAAATCTCACTAACATCGCCCTAATCGCAATCGCGATCGTGATCGGCGGCGGCTTCGGCTATATTGCGGCCAAGCGCGTGGGGATGACCAATATGCCCCAAATGGTCGCTTTATATAATGGGATGGGGGGTGGCGCGGCAGCCGCGATTTCGGCAGTCGTGCTCCTAGGTCCCGCCACTGCCATCACCGGCTCGCTTGCCGTCGTTGGCGGCCTGATCGGAGCTGTTTCTTTTTCCGGCAGCCTCATCGCATTCCTAAAGCTGCAGGGCTGGATGCCATCACGGCCGGTTACCTTCGCGGGCCAGCAGATCGCCAACACGACAGTCCTTGTTCTCGCCATCGTTTCCGGTGTGTTCGTCATCCTGCAGCCCTCTTGGATACCGCTTTCCGTAAGCATATGCCTCCCGCTCTTCTTTATTCTCGCTCTCGGCTTCGGGCTCCTCATGACACTCCCGATTGGCGGGGCCGACATGCCCGTGGTGATCTCGATGTACAACGCCTTCACCGGGTTGGCCGTTGCACTTGACGGGTTCTCGTTTGCCGCCCCCAACTATGCAATGATCATTGCGGGCGTCATTGTCGGTGCTGCGGGTTCGCTGCTCACGCTCCGGATGGCTAACGCAATGAACCGCTCGCTCACAAACGTCTTGTTCGGCGCTTTCGGCGCAACGGAGGAGCAGGCGGCGCAAGTATCGGGCAGCGTCAAAGCGATCGAGGCCGACGACGTTGCAGTCATGCTCGCCTACGCGGACCGGGTTATCATTGTCCCAGGATACGGCATGGCGGTCGCCCAAGCCCAGCAGAAAGTGAAGGAGCTGACCGACCTCCTCATGAGCAGGGGCGTGCAAGTGAAGTTCGCGATCCACCCGGTTGCCGGGAGGATGCCTGGGCACATGAACGTCCTGCTTGCCGAGGCAGGGGTTGCCTACGACCACCTCTTCGACCGCGACGAGGTGAACCCTGAGTTCCCCAGCACTGACGTTGTCCTTGTCATCGGGGCCAACGATGTCGTGAACCCTGCAGCGCACCGGCAGGGCAGCCCGCTCTTCGGCATGCCAATCCTTGATGTCGAACAAGCAAGGAATGTAATTGTCCTAAAGCGCGGGCAGGGGAAGGGCTTTGCGGGGATCGAGAACGACCTGTTCTATCGGGACAACACGAAGATGCTTTACGGTGACGCGCAGGAGACGGTCAGCAAGCTTGTGCAGGCCCTCAAGAAACTATGAATCCCACGGGAATCTACGAGACCGATCGTACGGCCCCGTCGAGGTCAACGGGAGCAACGTTATACTCGACATAGAACGTTCATCGATGTGATTGGTCAGGACGCCCCAATTTTTTTCCTTCTGGGGACTTAAGGCAATACATAGGGGAAAAGATGAAAAACCCTTATTGATGATGGCTGTTTCACCTTTTTGCAGCATGTCGTTGTATGCGACGCTGTTGCTACGAAAGCGGCAACCGTCATCCTTACAATGGGTGCCTCAAAGAGATTTGCGCGCGATTAACGTGTTCCTAAAACAGGGCGCTCTAACACGAAAACAGCGCAAAAAAAGACTGACCGGGTTGCTTTCAAGATAACGCTTCTGAATCGAGTTACCTTGCAGAAAATATTTAATTAATTACCGGGATACTACCAATCACAGTTACAGGAGTGTTTTTTTTAAGTTGTCCCAAGCTGAAGAGTTCGACATTGACCAGAATGCAGACGCAACTGAACAGGAAGGTTCGGCTTTGCTCGGCGGCATGGATATCGCGGTCACTGACGAGATCAACGTGCCCTCAGTGCTCGTTGATCAGGTGATCGGACAAGAACAGGCCGTTGAAGTGATAAAAAAGGCGGCAAAGCAACGACGCCATGTAATGCTTATCGGCTCTCCGGGCACCGGGAAGTCAATGCTCGCTCGATCCATGGCAGAATTGCTCCCTAAGGAAGAGCTGCAGGATATCCTCGTTTATCACAACCCCGAGGACAGCAACACCCCCAAAGTACGTGTGGTGCCGTCAGGGAAGGGTCGGCAAATCGTCGATGCCTATAAACGGGAAGCGCAAAAAAAGACCCAGTTCAGGAATATGCTTTCCATGGTGCTGGTTTTTGCGATCGTTGGCTATAGCTTCGCGATCAATCAACCGATAATGGGCATCATTGCCGCTGCCATGCTCTTCATAGCGCTGCGCTACATCACACCTAAGGAAGACATGATCATACCTAAGCTCCTCGTCATGACTGATGGCGAAGATACCGCGCCCTATATCGATGGTACAGGAGCGCACGCAGGAGCGCTCCTCGGTGACGTGCGGCACGATCCTTTTCAATCGGGGGGGCTTGAGACGCCTTCGCACGACCGCGTCGAGGCAGGAGCAATCCACAAGGCAAACAAGGGGGTGCTCTTTATCGATGAGATTAACACGCTCAGAATCGAATCACAGCAGCACCTCCTCACCGCACTTCAAGAAGGGGAATTTCCTATTACCGGGCAATCCGAGCGCTCAAGTGGTGCGATGGTAAAAACAGAGCCCGTGCCGTGTAACTTTGTGCTGGTCTCTGCAGGAAATCTCGACGCTGTAAAAGGCATGCATCCCGCGCTACGCTCGCGTATCCGCGGTTATGGTTATGAAGTGTACATGCGCGACTCAATGGAAGATACGCCAGAAAACCGGCGAAAACTCGTGCGCTTCGTCGCCCAAGAGGTGAAAAAGGACGAGAAGATACCTCACTTCACTGCCGATGCCGTTGAAGAGATCATCCGCGAGGCGCGACGAAGGTCGGGAAGGAAAGGACACGTCACATTAATGCTGAGAGACCTCGGCGGGCTTATTCGAGTCGCAGGAGATATCGCTCGTGCCGAAGGCGCTGAGTACACGACTGCTACACACGTTATCGATGCGAAGAAAATGGCACGATCGGTCGAGCAGCAGCTCACTGATCAATATCTCGAGCGCCGTAGAGACTACCAGATGTTTCGGAACACCGGCGCAGAGGTTGGTCGCGTCAATGGTCTCGCTGTGGTGGGAGATGATTCGGGTGTCGTGCTGCCCATCGTTGCAGAGATCACACCTGCACAATCCAAAGAGGAGGGTCGCGTAATCGCGACTGGATTGCTAAAAGAGATCGCTCTTGAGGCCGTCCAAAACGTTTCTGCACTTATCAAGAAGTTCTCAGGCCAAGGCATTACAGACAAAGACGTGCACATCCAGTTCATTGGCACCTATGAGGGGGTCGAGGGCGATTCGGCGTCAATTTCAATTGCAACCGCAGTCATCTCAGCACTCGAAAACGTTCCAGTGGATCAGTCTGTAGCAATGACCGGATCGCTTTCGATTCGCGGAGAAGTGCTGCCCGTTGGCGGCGTGACGCACAAGGTTGAGGCGGCCGCTAAGGCAGGTATTACGCGTATAATCATCCCGAAGGACAACGAAGGGGACGTCATGATCGAGAAGCAATTCAGAGACAAGGTGCAGATTATCCCTGTCGGTACTATCGGTGAGGTTCTGGAAAACAGCCTTATCGGTCGAAAGCGAGATGGATTGCTCGAGCATCTAAAGAATTTCACGGGTAACTCGCATGATCTGAAGGGCTATTCGAGCGCTGTCCCTCAGTGAGTTTTTTGCGCGTGCGTTCAGCACATAATTGAGGCGGTCTTCATGCTAGAAGAGCCGTTGCCGCTCTTTAGAAAGACACAGCTCACATATACAAACGCTGACCTTAACGGGTCGACTGACGACCTATGGCAGATTCACGATCGTTTTGCGAAAGGAGGGCAGCATAGTGATGGCGTTGTCAGCCCCTCCCTTCTCGATTTAAAGATTGAAATCGCGCACAGGATATACCAAAACTGCCATTTCTGCGAGCGCCGATGCCTCACAGATAGAATCAAGAAGCCAGGATTCTGCGGAGTTTTAGGGTCAAAATACTCCTCAGAGTTTCTTCACTACGGTGAAGAACGCGAACTCGTTCCATCGCACACTATTTTTTTTACGGGCTGCACCTTCAAATGTGTCTTCTGTCAAAATCGGGATATTGCTTATCATCCAAATGCCGGTGTGGTCTGTGACCCGCAGGTGCTTGCACGGAGAATATACGCGCGATCGATGGCGGGCTCACGAAACGTGAACTGGGTGGGGGGAGACCCGACCCCCCACATATGTATGATATTGGAAACGATGCGCGCCCTCGCCACGCTCGAGCGAGAGAGTGGGGTTGATGCACGATTGTTGAACGTCCCGATGGTTTTCAACTCAAACGCATACTACTCCACAGAAGCTCATAAGCTTCTCGATGGCGTGATTGACGTTTACCTGAGTGACTTTAAGTATGGCAACGACGCTTGTGCACATCGGTATTCGAATGTCGACAATTATATAGGAGCCGTCACGCGTAACCTTCTCGCTTCAAAAGACAGGCTCATAATACGTCACCTGGTTATGCCCGGCCATGTTCAGTGTTGCACGGAGCCGATCGTCGGATGGGTGCGTGAGCACGCGCCAGACGTCAAGTTCAACATTATGTTTCAGTATGCCCCTTACAACGTCGTTAACTACCCCGAGATGAATCGGTACGTGAGCGACTCCGAACGACGCGCAGCTTTAAACATCGCAAAGGGTTTAAACCTCATTTGACGTTCCTTGGACTATGGGGATCATAACGCTAATCTCTGACTTCGGCGCTTACTACCCGGCGGTGATGAAGGCAGTTGTCCTAGGTATAGCCCCTGATGCAACCATCATCGACGTAAGTCACGAGATCACATGTGAGAACGTTCGCGAGGCGGCCTTCGTACTCCGCGAAACGGTCAAATACTTCCCGCGAGGCACGGTGCATATAGCGGTTGTCGATCCTTCTGTCGGCACAGACAGACGGGGTCTTGTCATAGCAGCGGCAGGGCATTATCTTGTCGGTCCCGATAACGGAATTCTGATCCCTGCAGCGCGCTCCTTAGGCGATTTCGAAGTGTTGCGGATCGAAATTGAAGCGGAGTCAAGCACATTTCACGGACGAGACGTCTTCGCGCCTGTAGGTGCGCACTTACTAATGGGCCACATGCAAAGCCTTGTGCCTGCGCCGACTTATGTTGATCTTCTATTCGACGAACCGCATTCGTCTGAAAACGCCATTTCAGGAACCATTTTATATGTCGATCGATTCGGCAACTGCGTGACGAATATTCCCGGAACGTTGATGATACAGCGCTCAGGCCATGGCAGCTTACATAATCTCAACGGTGACGTAGCAATTCAGTTTGTGCAGACGTACGACGATGTAGCTAGAGGCCAGCCATTGCTCACCGTAGGGAGCTTTGACTTGATAGAAATCGCCGTTAATAAGGGCAGCGCTGCAACAGAGTTAAATTTGAATTTAGGCGACGAGATCTCGCTGGAAAATCCGTAACGCACTCACAATAAACGAGATTTATCGCAGAGTTTTGTAAGCGGTACCTGTAACACGCGAATGCACTCCTTCAAGTTGAAGCAGCTTTTGCTTGATTTCGAGCCCCCAGGCAAACCCGCCAAGGCCAGATACTCCTACCACTCGATGGCAGGGGACAAATAGGGGCACAGGGTTGCGATGCAACGCATTCCCGACGGCTCGCGCTGCACGGGGGTTACCTAACTTTACCGCTAGTTCTGAATACGTAACGACGCTTCCCCGTGGTATTTGCCGTGCATATTGTAGTGTGGCTCTTTCGAAAACAGAGTGGTTGTCAAGATCGACAGGGAAGACGCTAAGATCCACGTTACCCCCTCGCAAGTATTTCTCAAGAGCTTTTACGGCTGGTTTCGCGCCCTGCAGGTTATCAGGACGAGAGCACGGTCCAAGCTCCACCTGTTGAATCACCCCACCTTCAAGCACGACGAATACGAATTGCGCTAGAAATTCAGAATAAAGAGACGCGGTTTCTTTCATCGTTTCTGCGTGCTCACCGTTTATAGCAGATACCAATCATTATCGCCCACCGTCTTTTCCAGCGTCTCTAAGTGCACATCTTGCGCTGAAGCATTTGAGATCGAGAGTAACGCAGCTCTCAAATCAGCCAAGTAGTGAACGTTGCTGAGGCTCCCGTACTCAAACTTCCTACCTCGTACCCGACAACGTTCGAGCGTTTCCGCGTGTGGCAAGATGGTTACATCAAGGTCAGTCTTCTTGCATGCCCTTTGCATGGCTTGCCTAAAGTCACCCGTGCAGTAAGCAATTCGATGTTTATACGTGTTGCGCGTCTTTTCTAAGTAGTGATAAAGTCGCTTACTCTCGAGCTCAACGAATCTCTTCTTAACGGAAAGGACGTTGCAATTGCCAAGCACGAAATCGTAGTGAGCAAAGGGATATTCAGTATCGAGTTCCCGCGGCGTTACGCCACAGGTGCCAAATGCAACGATATGCACCTCCTCCGGGGCTAAAACGCTGAAAATGACCTTGTCGTAATTCCTATGACTCGGACTCGTATGATACGGCTTCACCTTGGCGCACGGCACAAAAATACAGACGTTACGCACGGGCGGGGTGTACTCATGCAGCACGTACTCATTTGCCCTAACCATGTCGGGATGAGAGAATACTTTCTCTCCAACTAACGGCGCGGGTGAACGTTCTGATTCAGGTATAATCATTTAGCAGTAAGCCCAGTCCTATCGTAAGAGGCTCAGGCTTTTAAGCTCCTTCACGATGTGATCGACCGCATCAGCCGCGTCTTCGGGCTTCCGACCACCCGTGACAACCAGTTTGCCTGTGCCGAACAAAAGAACGACCACTTTAGGTTCCGATAACCGGTAAACCAGACCGGGAAACTGCTCGGGCTCGTATTCAACGTTCTCCATCCCGAGGCCAAGGGCAATGGCATTTAGATTCAAAACCGAGTGAAGATCCGCGGACGCAACGATGTTTTGCACCTTGATCTCCGGCGTCCCCTTAACGTCGATGCCGATATTCCTGAGGCTTTGGAATACGTTTTCCAGACCCCTGTACACGTCATCAATGCTCTTTGCACCCGTGCAGACGATCTTTCCCGATCGAAAGATGAGTGCAGCGGTCTTCGGGTCCTTGGTACGGTAGACAAGGCCCGGAAACCGTTCAGGATCGTAATCTGCGCCCTCTAAAGCAAGTGTTACTTGCTTGAGGTTAATTTCTATCCCAATACCGGTGGAGGCAACCACATTTACAATTTCAATAGTGTCCCGCGGTTCAACCGTTGCGTCTCCAACCGTTGCGTCTCCCGTCCTCCCAA
>Ga0208080_1000202_pt1 | contig 29076 bp, 24 predicted proteins | sample NGESurdeep092012_3_FD_184476 | JGI IMG/M metagenome (GOLD analysis project Ga0208080, IMG submission 184476) | Arctic peat soil microbial communities from Barrow, Alaska - NGEE Surface sample 210-3 deep-092012 (SPAdes) | ecosystem: Environmental > Terrestrial > Soil > Wetlands > Peat ...
GGACGAGCAGCGTCCCTCCCGGCGTCTCGTAGACGCCGCGCGACTTGATTCCGATCAGCCGGTTCTCGACGATGTCCACGCGGCCGACGCCGTGCCGGCCGCCGATCTCGTTGAGCTTCTGGATGAGCGGAACGGGCGCGAGCCTCTGGCCGTTAACGGCCACCGGCAGGCCGGCCGCGAAGGAGATCGTAACGCGCTCGGGCGCGTCCGGCGCCTTCTCGGGATCGACCGTGAGTTTGAACATCGAGGGCTCGGGCTCGAAGCCGGGCTCTTCCAGCGGGCCGCCCTCGTGCGAGAGATGCCAGAGGTTGCGGTCGCGCGAGTAGGAATCCTTCTTCGTGGCGGAGACGGGGATGCCCCGTGCCGCGGCGTAGTCGATGGCGTCTTCGCGCGACGCGATGTCCCACTCGCGCCACGGCGCGATGATCGCGAGCTCCGGCGCGAGCGCCATGTACGCGAGCTCGAACCGGACCTGGTCGTTGCCCTTCCCGGTGCAGCCGTGTGCGAATGCGTCGCAGCCCGTCGCGAGCGCGACCTCGACCTGCTTCTTGGCGATGAGCGGGCGCGCCGTGGCCGTGCCGAGCAGGTAGTCGTGCTCGTACGCGGCGCCCGCCTTGAGGACCGGGAACAGATAGTCCTTCGCGAACTCGTCCTTCGCGTCGACGAGGAAGAACTCGGATGCGCCGGTCTTCTTCGCCTTCTCTTCGAGGCCGGAGGTCTCCTCGGCCTGGCCGACGTCGACCGCCACGGCCACGACCTCGCAGCCGTAATTCTCCTTGAGCCAGGGAATGATGATGGACGTGTCGAGCCCGCCCGAGTAAGCGAGCGCGGCTTTCCTGATCTTCGGCTTCACGAGATTTTCTCCTTCGGCGGCTCGCGGAGGATCTCCTCGAGCGCCTTGACGAATCCGGACAAGGCCGGGCGGGGCACGACATACGGGGGCAGGAGGCGCAGCACCTTCGCCCGGGACGTCCCCACGACGAAGCCCTTCTGGAGAAGCGCCTTCTGAACCTCGGCGGCGTCCCGGTTCAGCTCCACGCCCCACATGAGGCCGCGGCCGCGGACATCCACGATCGCGCCCTTGCTGCGCTTCTTCGCGTTCCGGAGCTTCTTCCCGAACCACTCCCCCGTCTCGCGGATCCCCTCGAGGAGGCCGCCGTCCACGATCTCGGAGAGCGTCTCGAGCCCGAGGCGGCACGCGATCGGGTTGCCGCCGAAGGTGGTCCCGTGATGCCCGGGTTTGACGAGCGGCGCGATCCGCTCGCTCACGAGAACGGCTCCGAGCGGCAGGCCGCCACCGAGGGGCTTGGCGAGCGTCACGAGATCGGGCGCCACGCCCATCTCCTGGAAGACGAAGAGGTGGCCGGTGCGCCCGAGGCCCGACTGAATCTCGTCGAAAACGAGCACCGCGCCTATGCGGTCGGCCGCGGCGCGCGCGGCTCTCAAGTACTCGGCCGTCAGCGGGACGATGCCCCCTTCGCCGAGGATCGGCTCCAGGAAGATCCCGGCCGTGTCCGGCGTGACGGCGCTCTCGAGGGCTGCGATGTCATTCGCGGGAAGGAAGATTGTCTCGCCCACGAGCGGCTCGAAGGGCTTGCGGTACGTCTCGTTGCCCGTGAGCGCGAGCGCGCCCATCGTGCGCCCGTGAAAACCGCCTTCGAGCGCGATCATCCGGCTCCGGCCGGGCGCCGCGAGACGCGTGAACTTGACGGCGGCTTCGATCGCCTCGGTGCCGCTGTTGCAGAAGAAGACGCGCGGCATCCCGGAGAGGTGCGTGAGGCGCTCGGCGAGAAGCCCCTGCGCCGGGTGGTAGAAGAGATTCGAGACGTGGAGAAGGCGGTTCGCCTCCTCGCGGAGCGCCTTCACGAGGCGCGGATGCCGGTGACCGAGCGCGTTCACGCCGATGCCGGCGAGGAGGTCCCAGTAGACCTTTCCCTCGGCGTCGACGAGCTTCGCGCCCTTTCCCGCGCGCGGGTGGAAGGACGTGCGTTTGTAGGTGCCGAGGATGTTCTCGGCATCCCGCTTCTCGACGAGCGACGGGGATTCAGGCGGCGGCTGCTGCAAGGCGGGTCCCTCCGATGCCCTCGGACAGCGCCGAGGCGTGGCCGTTCGGTCCTGCGATGACGACCTGGGAAACGCCCGCCTTCACGGCCTCGAGGCAGGCGACGAGCTTCGGACGCATCCCCCCGGCCACGGCTCCGGACGACAGCAGCGCCCAGGCGGAGTCGGGGTCGAGCTCCGGCACGAGCTTCCCCTGGGCGTCGAGGAGGCCCTCGACGTCGGTGAGAAAGACGAGTCTCTCGGCCCTCAGCGCCGCCGCGAGCGCGGAAGCGGCCGAATCGGCATTCACGTTGAGGAGCGTCCCCTCGCGCCCGAGCGCGACAGAGGCCATGATGGGCAGCAGGTCGGCGCCAAGGATCGCGCTGATGAGCTTCGGATTCGAGAACGTGACGCGCCCGACGAACCCGAAGTCCACGCCGTCGAGGCGGGGATGGAACTCGGCCCACAGCGTCTCGCCGTCCGCTCCCGAGAGCCCCGCCGCCGTGATCCCGAGCGAACGGAACTCGGCCACGAGCGACTTGTTCACGAGGCCCGACAGAATCGAGACGACGACGTCGAGCGTCTCGGGATCCGTGATGCGCAGGCCGCGGTAGGTCTTCTTCGGGATCTTGAGCGCCTGTAGCGAGGCGTCGATCCGCTTGCCGCCGCCGTGCACGACGACGATGCGCGCTCCCGCGGTCCAGCGGGCCGCGATGGCGGCAAGCGCGCGCGCGCGGAGCGCGGGCTCCTCGAGAAGGCTCCCGCCCAGCTTGACGACGATGGGACGCCCGACGTGGGACGCGCTCACGCGAGGCCCTCCGTCTCGGGATGCCGGAAGAGCCGGTTCATGTTCTGCACGGCCGAAGACGCCGCGCCCTTGAGCAGGTTGTCCAGGGCCGAGACGAGAACGCCGCGTCGACCGCCCGGCAGCACGGCAAAGCCGATCTCCGCGCGCGGCGTGCCCACGACGTCGCGCAGTTCGGGCAGCTCGCCCGCCGCCCGAACGCGCACGAACGGAGTCTTCTCGTACGGTTTCGCGTACGCGGCCGCGAGCGTCTCTTTCGTCTGCGGCTCCGCGAACGAGACGTGGAGCGTCGAGAAGAGGCCGCGCACCACCGGCAGGAGGTGAGGCACGAAGACGAACGGCGCGTCCCCGGAAAGGCCGAGGCTCTGCCTCATCTCCGGCTCGTGCCGATGCACGCCGACCCCGTAGGCCTTGAAATTGCCGTCGAGCTCGGAGAAGGAGTACGCGACTTCGCTCTTCTTCCCCGCCCCCGAGACCCCGCTCTTGCTGTCGCAGATGACGGGCTGCTCTTTCGCGAGGAGAGGGAGCACGGGCTTGAGCGCGAGGAGGACGGACGTCGGATAGCAGCCCGGGTTCGCAACGAGCCGCGCGCCGGAAAGCTCCTCACCGCACCACTCGGTGAGGCCGTAGACCGCTTCCTCGAGGAGCCGGGGCGCGGGATGCACGAACCCGTACCACTTCGGGTAGGCGGCCGCGTCACGAAGCCGGAAGGCTCCGGAAATATCGATGACCTTCGCGCCGAAATCGAGGATCTTCGGGGCGAGCTCGGCCGACGTCTCGTTCGGCGTCGCGAGGAAAACGACGTCCGGCCGCGCCGCCTCGAGACGCTTCTCGGAGAACGGCTCGGCATCCGGCCCGGAGGTGCGCCCGAGCAGCGGATGAAGCCGCTCGAACGGGATGGGGCCCCCATCATTCCTTCCGGAGGAGAACACGGAGACGATTTCGGCGTGGGGGTGGCGCGAAAGAAGCGCGCACAGCTCCGCTCCCGAATACCCCGTGGCCCCGACGACGGCGGCGCGCGTCACCCGCGCCCCCGCCGGGAGCGGCCCGGCAGGAGGCCTGACGCGAGCCGCCGGGCGAGCCGCTGTGAGAGGGCGCTCGTGGCCGCCGCGAGGAAGATCGTGTCGTCGCCGGCGATCGTGCCCACGACCCCCTCGAGCGCGGCCTCGTCGAGGGCGCGCGCCACGGGATGCGCCGCGGCCGGAGGCGTCTTGAGGACGACGAGGTTTCCCGCCGTCGCGACGCCGAGCACCCACTCGCGGAGCGCGCGTTCGAGGCGCTCCTCGCGGCGGGCCTTCAGCTCGCCGTCGGCCGCCGACGCCTCCGCGCCGGGCACGACGTAGCCGGCCGCCGACTTCGCGAGGCCGAGGTCCTTGAGGTCCCGCGACAGCGTGGGCTGCGCCACGTCGATCCCGCGGCGTTGGAGGCGGTGCTGCAGCTCTTCCTGCGAGTGCACGGCGCCGTCGCGGATGACCTTCAGGATCTCGTCGCGCCGCCTCAGCGTGGTCGAATGACTATTCACGTCTGTGAATATTCATTCATTATCGCCACGCGTCAAGCTTTTTCTTTCGTGACGGAAGCCACGCGGTCCACGGCCTTCGGGGGCTAGAATTCCTCTGATGAGCAGCGACGCTTCCCGCCGGCGGGTGCCGGGATGAGCCCTTCGCGCTTTTTCGACCCGTTCGAGGCCGAGATCGGACGGCTGCCGGAGAAGCTGCGGCGCTTTTTCCTTTCGCGCGGCGTGCGCACGGAAGACGATGCCCGAGACCTCGCGCAGGAAACCCTTCTGCGCGTCCTGCAGCGGCTCTCGCGCGGCGAGCGGCTGGACTCGGCCGAGGCGTTCTCCCTCGGGGTCGCGAAGAACGTCTTCTTCGAGTACTGCCGCCGCGTGGCGAAATCTCACGCCCACGACGGCCTCTCGGGCGCCGTGGAGCTCGCCGGAGCCGAGGATCCCTTGACGGACGCGCTGGCGTCGAGCCAGGCGATTCTCTTCCGCAAGGCGCTCGAGCTCCTGCCCGAGCGTATGAAGAGCCTCCTCGTCAAGCGGTTCGTGGAGGACGTGCCGTCGCGCACGATCGCGCGCGAGGAGGGAATCTCGACGGACGCCATCGACATGCGCGTCTATCGCGCGAAGCGCGAGCTAAAGAAGCGCATGGACCGCGAAAGGGCGGCGCGGGGGAACGGAAGTCCCCCGCCAGATCCGGACCCCCTTTCGTGAGCGTCTCGTCGCCCGGATTCGCGGAGATCCGCGACTATCTCCTCCGCCGCATGACCGACACGGCACGCGGCCGTTTCGAGGAGGCCTACTTTCGCGACGACACCCTGCTGGACCGGATCGAAGCCGAGGAAGACGCTCTCGTCTCCGACTACGTCCTCGGACACCTGAGCGACGGCGAGAAGCGCCTCTTCGATGAGTCGCTTCTCGAAACGCCCTACTACCGCGAGCGGGTCGAGACCACGAGTCGGCTCCGGCTGAAGGTGGGCTCACCCTCGCTCTTTCCGCCGCGCCCGGCCACGGCGTCCGTCGCCGACGCTCGGCTCTTTCCGGGGCGAACGGGTGTCGCGGTGGCGTTCTCTCTCCTGACGCTTCTGCTCGTCGCGGCCCTTCTCTCGGCTCTGCGCCTCAAGAGCGATCTTTCGCGCTCTCGGCTGGAGCTCGCCGCGAGGCCGGCGCCGGCTGCCGGCCCGGCCGCGCAGGCGGGCGTCGTCCCGCTCGCTCAGTCGGTCGTGCTCGGCGCCGAACGGGCCTTCGGTCCGCCGATCGCGAGCCTCAGGCGGGCGACGGGCGGTGCGATTCTCCTGAGTTTTCCGCGCGCGCTGCTCGGCCGGGAAAATATGTCCTGCACGGTCGTTCTCTCCGACGGGAAGAAGGTGGCCTGGGAATCCGCCGTTTTCCCTTCGAAGGAAATGGACGAGGGAGACGTGTCGCTGCGCCTGCCGCCGGGTGTGCCTCCCGCCGGCGCCTACTCGGTCCTTCTCAGGACTCCCGACGCGCCGGATCGCCCGGAGACCCTGCTCGGCATCCTCGAGATCCTCGACCGTTAGAGAGGGAGGTCGGGTCGACCGCCGGAGGGCGCGCGCAGGCCGTCGAGGAAGAGCGACGCGAACGCCTCACCGATCTCGTCCGCGGACGCCCCGCCACCCGCGCGGTACCATCGCGCCATCCAGTTCAGGGTGCCGAGGATCGCGAACGCCGTGATCTTCGGATCGACCGGGCGAAAAATCCTCTTCGCCACGCCCTCGGCGATCACGTCGCGCAGGCTCGCTTCGTACGCATCGCGGACGCTCACGACGATGGCGCGCCGCCGCGCGTCGAGCGCGTCGAACTGGAGCGCGAGCGCGGTCCCGTGGAACTTGTCCACCATGACGCGGGCGTGCTCCACGACGATCCGGCGCAGCGCCTGATCGGGCGACAGCGCGGAGGCCCGCACGCGCTCGGCCACGTCGAGCATCGCCTGGTTCGCCGTCTCGTGGCACAGCGCGAGAATCTCTTCCTTGTCGCGAAAGTAGTAATAGAGGCTGCCGCGCGTCAGCAGAAGCTCTTCGGCGATGTCGTCCATCGAGGTGCCGTAGAACCCCTTCGCCGCGAAGCTGCGCACGGCGCTTTCGAGGATCCGCGCGCGCTTGACCTTGCGTTTCGTCGCCACGTGCGCCGACGGGGTCCGGCGACGGGCGGCGCTGCCCCGCGTTCCGGCGACTTCCTTGCGCGACATGGCGCTTTTGATCTTAGGCCCTCGGACTTCCGGAATGAAAAAGGCCCCGCGCGGGAAGCGGGGCCGAGGCGTGAAGAGATGGTCGGGGCGAGAGGATTCGAACCTCCGACCCCACGGTCCCGAACCGTGTGCGCTACCAGGCTGCGCTACGCCCCGAGAAGCGCGGACGATACCATCCCGGCGCCCTTCGCCGCCAACGGGTGGTTGACGCTCCGCGATCGGCTACGGTCCGGCGGCGGCCCCGCGCAATCGCCGTGTCCTGTTCCTGCGCAGTCCCGCACCGGCGAAAAGAACCTGCCACGCCCAAACACCCGCGCCTATAATTCCCGCCCCGAACGAAACTCCGGAGGGCCGTCGAATGAAGGTTTACCCGGCTTCCGCCATCCACAACGTCGCTGTCGTCGGCCACAACGGCGTTGGCAAGACGACGCTCGTTTCCGCCCTCCTGCACGAAGCCGGCGCGACGCCGCGCTTCGGGCGCGTGGACGACGGCAACGCGCCGACCGACTTCGATCCGGAGGAGATCGAGCGGAAGATCTCGATTTCGCTCGCGGTCGCGTCGCTCGAGTGGAAAAAGAAGAAGGTCAACCTCATCGACACGCCCGGCTACGGGATCTTCGTCTCCGAGATGATCTGCGGCCTGAAAGCGGCGGACGCCGCGCTTCTCGTCGTGGACGCCGTCGCCGGCGTCCAGGTCCAGACGGAGAAAGCCTGGAAGCTCTGCGACGAGTTCGGCCTCCCCCGCCTCGTGGTCGTCAACCGGATGGACCGCGAGAACGCGGACGGCGGCCGCGTCATGGAGCAGCTTTCCCGCAAGTTCGGCCGCACCTGCGTCTGCCTCGAGGCCCCCATCGGACGCGAGAAGTCCTTTCGCGGCGTCATCGACCTTGTGGCCATGGAGGGCTACCTGACCGACCCCGCCGGCAAGACGGCGCGGGGTCCCGTCCCCGAGGAGTTCGCGAAAGATGCCGCGACCCTGCACGAGTCGCTCGTCGAGATGGTCGCTGAGGGCGACGACAAGCTCATGGAGACGTTCTTCGCCCAGGGCAACCTCTCCGAGGAGCAGATGAAGCCCGCCCTCACGAAGGCGATCCGCGACCGCAAGATCACGCCGGTCCTGTTCACCGCGAGCGGCGACCACGAGACGGGCGTCGAAAAGCTCCTCGACGAGATCGTGGATCTGCTGCCGGCGGCCGACTCCTTCCAGACCGTCGCTAAGAACAAGGCCGGGCAGAGCGAGGCCCTGGCCGCCGACCCGTCCGGCCCCGCTGCCGCGTTCGTCTTCAAGACGATCTCCGACCCGTACGCCGGGCGCCTGACGCTTTTTAGAGTCGTCTCGGGCACGTTCAAGAGCGACGGCACCTACTGGAACGCCTCGCGCGAGACGGCCGAGCGCTTCGGCCCCGTCTTCTCCCCCCTCGGCAAGACGATGCAAAACGTGACCGAAATCCCCGCGGGCGACATCGGAGGCGTCGCCAAGCTCAAGGAGACGCTCACGGGCGATTCCCTCTCCGCAAAGGAAAAGCCTTTCGTCTTCGTGCCTCCATCCATTCCGGAGCCCGCGATCGCCTTCGCGATCGAGCCGAAGTCCAAGGGGGACGAGGACAAGATCTCCGTCGCGCTCCACAAGCTCATCGAGGAGGACCCGTCCCTCCACTTCTCGCGGGACGCCGACACGCACGAGTTCCTGCTCGCGGGCGCGGGGCAGCTGCACGTCGAGATCGCGGTCGCGCGCATGAGGAGAAAAAGCGGTGTCGAGGTCATCCTCCACCCGCCAAAGGTCCCGTACCGCGAGACGATCACGCGGCCCGCCGAAGGGCACGGCCGCCACAAGAAACAGACGGGCGGGCACGGCCAGTTCGCCGACTGCAAGATCCGCATCAAGCCCCTCGCCCGCGGCGAGGACTTCGAGTTCGTCGACGACCTCTACGGCGGTTCGATCCCGCGCAACTACGTGCCCGCGGTGGAAAAAGGCATCCAGGACGTGCGCAAGCGCGGCTTCCTCGCCGGGTTCCCGATGGTGGACTTCCGGGTCGAGCTGTACGACGGGCAGTACCACGACGTCGACTCGTCGGAGATGGCGTTCAAGATCGCGGGATCGCTGGCCTACAAGGACGCCATGGAGAAGGCGAAGCCGACCATCCTCGAGCCGATCATGAAGATCGCGATCCGGGCTCCGCAGGAGTACATGGGCGACCTCATGGGCGACCTCACGTCACGCCGCGGCCGGCCCGCGGGCATGGACCAGGAAGGCGAGGACTCGATCATCCGCGCCGAGGCCCCGCTCGCCGAGATGATCTCGTACGGGTCGATTCTCAGGGCCATCACGCAGGGGCGGGGCTCATTCCACATGGAGATGGGCCACTACGAGGAAGTTCCGCGTCCCCTCCAGGAAAAACTCATCGCCGAGCGCGCGAAGCACCGGAAGGTGGAAGTCGTCGAGGAGTAGGCGCATCCCCGATGCGCCCGCCGCCCACCGGGCCTCCTCCCGGGCGGCACGTGCCTCGGCATTTCGCCCTGATCAGCCCGCATCATGGCGGCCCGGCACCCCCGGCGCGACCCTTGCTCCGGGGGTGTGTCCATGTCGATCGTCACGGCCGGGGAAGATCTCCTCGGCAGGCTGATCGCGGAAGGGAGCATCGCGCGCCCGTCCGCTCCCGCCGCGGAAACCCTTTGGAGCCAGCGTTTCGCCCAGCGGACGCAGCGCATCACGGCCTCGATGATCCGCGAGCTTCTGAAGCTCACGGAGCATCCCGACGTCATCTCCTTCGGCGGCGGGCTGCCGGCACCCGAGGTTTTTCCCGTGGAGGAGGTCCGCGCCGCCACGGAGCGCGTCCTCAGGGACCACGGGACGACGGCCCTCCAGTACACGACGACCGAGGGCTACCGGCCGCTCCGCGAGCTCCTCGTCCGGCACATGGGACGCTACGGCGTCGACGTGCGGCCCGAGAACGTCCTCATAACGTCGGGCTCGCAGCAGGCGCTCGACCTGATCGGGAAGCTCCTCATCAACCCCGGCGACCGCGTCCTCACTGAGGCGCCGACGTACCTCGGCGCGCTCCAGGCCTTCAACGCCTATCAGGCCGACTACCTCCCCGTGCCGATCGACGACGATGGGATGGACATCGACGCCCTGGAGGCGCAGCTGAGGGGCGGGCCGAAGTTCGTCTACGCGCTCCCGAACTTCCAGAACCCCGCGGGCGTCACCCTGAGCCTCGCGCGCCGGCGGCGCCTCGTCGAGCGCGCGGCTGCCTACGGCATCCCTATCGTCGAGGACGACCCGTACGGGCAGCTCCGATACGAGGGCGAGCACCTCCCGTCGCTCGTGAAGATCGACGCCGAACTCCACGGGTGCGGGGGCGGTGAGCGGGCGTTCACGGGCAATGTGCTCTACATGTCGACGCTTTCCAAAACACTCGCGCCCGGCCTGAGGATCGCCTGGGTCGTGGCGCCCGAAACCGTCATCACGAAGCTCGTTCAGATCAAGCAGGGCACGGACCTCCACACCTCGACCTTCTGCCAGTACGTGGCGTACGAGGTCGCCAGGGGCGGTTTCCTCGACCAGCATGTTCGCCGCATTCGGGCGGTCTACGGGGAGCGCCGGGAGGCCATGCTGTCTGCGCTCGCACGGCACTTCCCACGCGGCGTCCGCTGGACGCGGCCGCAGGGAGGCCTGTTCCTGTGGGTCACGCTGCCGAAGGGGTTCGATACCACGGCGCTTCTCGACGAGGCGATCCGGGAGAAGGTCGCCTTCGTCCCGGGCGCGGCTTTCTACCCCTGTGGCGGAGGCGAGGAGACGATGCGCCTGAACTTCTCCTACGCGCCGCCCGAGGTCATCGAGGAAGGGATTAAGCGGCTCGCGCGGGTCATCGAGAGGAAGAGAATCCCATAGCTCCTTCTTCCTCAGGCCCCGTGAACTCCTTCCTTGGAGCTCGCAATGAAGTCCCGGAGCGCCTTCACGTCCTCCGACGAATTCGCGACCGGCTCGAGCGCCGCCATCATGGCGGCGCGGTCGTGGCGGTGGCGGTGGAGGATGCGGTAGGCCTTCTGGAGAGCCGCCACCCGCTCGGCCGAGAAGCCCTTGCGCTGAAGCCCCACGCTGTTCACCTTCCACGCCCTCACGTCGCGGTTCGACGAGCTCCAGAGAAACGGCAGGACGTCGTGGTTCATGCCCGAGAACGCTCCGACGAAGGCATGCCGGCCGACCCTCAGAAACTGCTGGACGGCGGCGAAAGCCCCGAGGACGACGTCGTCCCCGATGACGCAGTGGCCCGCGAGCGAGGCGCCGTTCGCGAAGACCGTGCGGTTTCCGACGACGCAGTCGTGAGCCACGTGCGAATACGCCATGAACAGGTTGTCGTCCCCGATGATCGTGGTGCCGTGCCCGGTCATCGTCCCGCGGTGGATCGTGCAGAACTCGCGGAAGGTGTTGCGGTCGCCGATCGTCAGGGTCGTCGGCTCGCCCTTGTACTTGAGGTCCTGCGGAGGCCCGCCGATCGCGGCCTGTGGGGAGACGCGGTTGTCCTCGCCGAGCGTCGTGGGCCCCTCGATCACGGCGTGGGCACCTACGACCGTGCGCGCGCCGATCGTGACCCGCGCGCCGACGATCGCATAGGGACCGATCTCCGCCGTGGGGTGAACGACGGCCGCCGGATCGACGACGGCGGTGGGGTGAACGACCATCAGCGCGCCGTCGGGGAGCGCTCGACGAGGCTGCATATGAACTCGCCCTCCGCGCAAAGAGCGCCCTCCACGCGGGCTTCCGCCTTCATGCGCACGACGCTGGAGCGGACCTGCACGATCTCGGCGACGACGATCAGCTGGTCGCCCGGAAAGACGGGACGCCGGAAGCGCGCCTTGTCGACGCCCGAGAGGTACATCAATGTTTTCTCCGGCTCCTCCACGCCCGTGAAGAAGAGGCAGCCGGCGACCTGAGCCATGCACTCGAGGATGAGGACGCCCGGCATGACCGGGTTCCCTGGAAAATGGCCCTGGAAGAACGGCTCGTTGACAGAGACGTTCTTGAGACCCTTGACTTTCGAGCCCGCGGCCACGGGGCCTTCGGTCATGGAGACGATGCGGTCCACGAGCAGGAAGGGATACCGGTGCGGCAGGAGTCGCATGATCCCCTGGATGTTCCTCCCCGTACTCGGTTCGCTCATTCCCCTGCTCCCTTGAGAAGGCCCGCTTTCTTGGCGAGGCGGCGCACGAGACGCGCCGTCTCCGGCAGCCGGCGGAATTCGATGTGCGCCTTCTGGAAGGCACGGTACGGGAATGCGGGCGTCCCGTGGAGCGCTTCGCCATCCGGCACGTCCGCCGCGATGCCGCTCTGGGCCTGCACCTTCACGCCGTTGCCGACGGTGATGTGGCCGGCGACGCCCGCCTGCCCGCCGAGTATGACGCCATCACCGATCACGGCCGAGCCGGCAACCCCGACCTGCGCGCAAAGGACGTCGTGGCGGCCGACCCGCACGTTGTGTCCCAGCATGACCAGGTCGTCGATCTTCGTGCCGGCGCCGACGGACGTCGTCTCGAGAGCCGCGCGGTCGATGCACGTGTTCGCGCCGATCTCGACGTCGTCGCCGATCGTGACGCCCCCGACCTGCGGGATCTTCACGAGACCTTTCTCCGTCGTCGCATAGCCGAAGCCGTCCCCGCCGAGGACGGCGCCGCTGTGGATCTCGACACGCTCCCCCAGCACGACATCGTCGTAGAGAACGACATGGGGATGCAGCCACGAGCCCGCTCCCACCTGGCATCGGGCCCCGATGACCGTGTGAGAGCCCACGATCGCGTTCGCCTCCACGCGCGAAAGGTCTCCCACGACGGCATAGGGACCGATTTCCGCGGACGGATCGACGAACGTGCCCGCATCGACGACGGCGGTCACGTGGATGCCGGGCCGCGGAATCCGCGCCGGATAGAACAGGCGCAGCGCGAGAATGAGAGCCGCGGACGGATCCGGAACCTCGATGACCGTCCGGCTCGCGAGCGCGGACGCCGACCGCGCGAGGAATGCGCCCGCCGCGGAAACGGCCGCGCGCGGCAGCGCCGGCTCTTCGCTCACGAACGAGAGCGTGTCCGCGCCCGCGCCCTCGAGTGAGCGCACGCCGGAGAGTTTCCGCTCCCCGTCGCCGACGACGCGTCCGCCGCAGGCGGTGGCCACTTCGGCGACGGAGAACGACGCCACGCCCGGCTTACTTCTTCGGCGCGGCCGGGGTGGCCGTCGTGGCCGGCTTGGCGGCGGCAGGCGCGGCGTACTTGGCGGCGGCAGGCGCAGCGGGCTTCGCGGCCGGGGCCGGCGCCGCGATCTGCGAGTTGAACCTCGTGATGACGGCTTCCGTCAGGTCGACGGCCTTGTCGTCGGCGAAGAGCAGCCCCGAGTTGAACTTGTTGAAGACGAGGGTGTAGCCCTGCTCGCGCGCGACTTCGTTGATGACGGGCATGATCCGCTTCTCGAGCTCCCCGAGCTCCTTGCGCTGCGACTCTTCCATCTCGCGCTGCGCGTCGTCCTGGAAGCGCTTCAGATCGAGCGCTTTCGCCTGATAGTCCTTCTGGAGCTTCTCCATCGCGTCCTCGGAAAGGGCCTTGCCCTGGTCCTGGATCTTCTGCTCCATGTCCCGCAGCTCTTTCTGGCGCTTGGCCAGGTCTTCCTGCTTGGCCTGCTGGACCTTCTGGACGCGGGCAAGGCTCTCCTTGCCGATGGCGGATTCCTGGACGATCTTCTGGACCTCGATCACGCCGATCTTTCCGCCGGGCGTAGTCGCGGGAGCGGTCTGGGCGGAGGCGCCGCCGGCGAGAACACTGAGGGCGAGGGCGCCAGCCGCGAGAGTGACGATGCGATTCATGAATGGAACTCCTTCGTTGGTTTTGGCCCGAGCGGGGACGCCGAGTCCACGTAGACAGGCATCATACTGGAAATGGCTAGAACGTCGTCCCGATGGAGAACGCGAAATCCGTCCGGGACTCGGTCTGGATCACGTTGCCCGCCTCGTCCTTGATGTCCTTCGGCGCGAGGTTGATGCCGTAGATGAACCGCAGGGGCGCCTGGAAAATCGGCAGGAGAATCCGCATTTCAAGCCCCGTCGACTTGCGCATCGATCCCAGGTTCGGGGATTGGCCCTCGAGCCACGTGTTTCCCGCGTCGAAAAAGATCGCGAGCTTGAGAGGGCCGGCCACGGTGTAGACGTACTCGGCGTTGAAGACGAGGAATCGGTCGCCCCCGAGGAGCGCCCCGGTGCTCGTGAAGAACGCCCGGTTCTGGCTGTCCAACGGGTAGATGGATCCGTACTTGAAGCCGCGCACAGACCGGTCTCCGCCGATGCGGTAGCGTTCGAACAGAGGGAGCCGGCTGTCGAAGCCGACCTCGGCGGGGTCCTGCCCGCCGCTGTAGGCTCGAAGCAGGCCGAGGTCGAGGTTCAGCGCGAAGTTGCCCTTCTTGCCGAACGGGATGTACCGCGTGGCGTTCGCGCTCAGCTTGTAGTACGAAAAGTCGCCTCCGAAAGGACCTCCCGCGATCGAAAGAGAGGCTCCGAACTTCATGCCGCGGGTCGGATCGAAGGGATCGTTGCGGCTGTCATATCGATACCCGGGGGTGACCGCCGAGGTCTTGCCCGAATACGTCGCGTACGCGATGGGCACCGTCCCGCCTCCGGGCGGCGGCGGGGGCGGATAGGCCTGATACGTACTCTTCTGGTCCGTGAACCCGTAGAAGATCGACACGAGGTCGAAGAGCCCCAGCCCGTGACCGAGCGAGAGGGTCGCGCCTTTGCTCGTCTGGTCGAGGCCTCCCGCGACGTCGCTGTAGTCGAGGGTCCGGTTGAACACCGAGCCGCCGATGGACATCCGCTGGTCGAGGAACCACGGCTCGGAGAACGAGATGTCGAAAAAATTCGAGCGGCTGCCGCGCTGGAACTGGAGGCCCAGCAGGTCGCCGCGGCCGAGGAAGTTGCGCGTGCTGAACTGGAACTGCCCGAAGATGCCGTCGAGCTGCGAATAGCCCGCTCCGAACTGGACCTCGTTGCGATTCGTGTCCGTCCCCTTGATCGAGACGTCGACGCTCTTCTTTTCCGCGTTGACGCGGAAGTCCGGGTCTTCCTCGATCTTGTAGTAGCCGAGCTGCGTCACCTTGAACAAGCTCTTCTTGAACGTTTCCATGTCCATGATGTCGCCTTCGAAAACCTGCAGCTCGCGCCTCAGCACCTTGTCGCGCGTCGTCTTGTTGCCCGTGAACTCGATCCGGCCGAGCCGGTACTGATCGCCCTCGGTGATCTTCACGGCGACGTCCACGACGTGCTTCGGCTTCTCGGTGTTCTCGGGATTCATGAAGACGTAGATGTAGCCCCGACTGCGATAGGTCGCGTCGATCGCCTTCATGCCGTCCGCGATCACGGCCCGGCTCATCGGCTTTCCGGGTTTGTATCCGAAGAACCGCTCGAGCACCTCCGGCCTGACCACCGTGGAGCCCTCGACGGTGACCTTGCCGAAGTAGAACTTCTCGCCCTCGACGATTGGAATCGTGATTTTCACCCGGCGGTTGATCTTCTCCGGGCGCTTCTCGGAAGGGTTCGTCACGAACACGTCGAGGATCGGGTCCTTGATGACGACGTCCTTGTAGCCGACGTCCTGATAGACCTTGCGCAGCGCCTCGACGTCCTCCTCGTATCCCGCCTGGTTGTACGTGGACTTGCTGTCAAAGAAGCGCCACCAGTGCGCCTGCTTCGTCTTGTGGATCGCGTAGCGGAGCTTCGTCTGGCCGAAGACCGTGTTGCCCGTGAACACGATCGATTTGATCTTGATCTTGTCGCCTTCATCGACGAGGAAGACGATGCGGCGTTGAAGGTCGGAGACGTTCTCGGTCGTGGCGTCGATCGCCGCAGAGCGGAATCCTTCGGCCTTGTACGCTTCGAGAAGAACCGCCTTGGCTTTCGCGACGTCGCGCAGCGAGACGGGCGCGCCGACGCGGATCTCGGCCTTGCCTTCCTTGAGCTTGTCCTTGAGCTGCGAGGTCGTGAGCTTCTTGTTGCCCCGGAACTCGAGGTCCGCGACGGTGGGCCGTTCCACGACGGTCGCGACGAGCACGACGCCCGCGGGGGACGTTTCCTTTTCGAGCGTCACGTCCTCGAACAGCCCGGAATCCCAGAGCTTGCTGAAGTTCCGCTTGATCAGGTCGTCGTCGTAGGGGTCGCCCGCTTTGACGCCCAGGTAGAAACCGACGGTCTCGGGAGCCGTGGTCTTCCCGCCGCGCACGAGGATCTGCACGATCTTCGGCCTGTCGGCGGCGGGGGCCGCGGGCTCGGGGGCGAGCGCCATCGACGCCTTCGGCATCGTGCCCGTGAGCGGCGAATCGGGCCGGGTCGCGCCGAACATGCGTTCGCCGGCAGCCGCGGGAGCGGGCGTAGGGGTGGGCGTCGGAGTCGGTGCCTGCGCACGGGCCGTCTCGCGACCGAGAAACGCCGCCAGAATCCCCGCGAGAACTCCGGCCGGAATGACGCGCACGAATCGACCCGGGGCGGACCCGGCAGCACCGCCGGACGAGCAATTCAGGGGCACCCGCCTTACCGGCCCGTACCGACCGGCTCCGGAGCTCGTACCTGAACCTTGAGCTCGTCTCCTGATACGGTCACTTCGACACACTCGACAGGCTCTCTCGAGCCGATGAGCAATTCCGATACCGCGTCCTCGACGTGCCGTTGGATGGTCCTGCGCAACGGACGCGCGCCCGAGTGGATGTCGTGCCCCGAGGCCTTGAGGAGCCAGTCCACGGCGGCTTCGTCCACCACGAGCCTCAATCCGCGGTGCTTCAGCGTCTCCCCGACATCGTCGAGGAGCAGCCGGCCGATGGCCCGGAGCTCCGGGAGCCCCAGCGAGTTGAAGACGATGATCTCGTCGATGCGGTTGATGAACTCCGGCGAGAACTCACGCCGAAGCTCCTTGAGCACCATCTCCTCGATCTCGCGCTTCTCGGGGGCGTTCTTTCCGTCACCGAAGCCCATGCGGCTGCCCGTGACGAGGAACTTCGTCCCCACGTTCGAGGTCATGATGATGAGCGTGTTCTTGAAGTCGACGACGTTCCCGTACGCGTCCGTGAGCTGTCCGTCCTCGAGAATCTGCAGGAGGAGGTTCGCGATGTCCGGGTGGGCCTTCTCGATCTCGTCGAGGAGGATCACCGAGTAGGGCTGGCGCCGGATGCGCTCCGTGAGCTGGCCGCCCTCCTCGTACCCGACATACCCGGGGGGCGAGCCGATGAGCTTCGAGATCGAGTGCTTCTCCATGTACTCGGACATGTCGAACCGCACGAGCGCCTTCTGGTTGTTGAAGAGGAACTCGGCGAGCTGGCGCGCGGCCTCGGTCTTACCGACGCCGGAGGGCCCGAGGAAGATGAACGAGCCCATCGGACGGTTCGGGTTCTTCACGCCGAGGCGCGAGCGGCGGATCGCGCGGCTGATCGCCTCGAGCGCGCGATCCTGGCCGATGACGCGCTTTTTCAGGGAATCCTCCATGTGGAGCAGCTTCTCCGCTTCCTCCATCTGGAGCGACGTCACCGGGATGCCCGTCCAGCTCGAGATGATCTCCTCGACGTCCGCACGCGTCACGTCGACCGGCAATCCGTCGTCGAGAGCGGAGGTCTTCGTATGCTCGATCTCCTCCTTGATCTCGATCTCGCGCTCGCGCAGGAAGACGGCCCGCTCGAAGTCCTTCTCCGAGATCGCCTTCTTCATCTCCTTGACGATCTGCTTGATCTCGCTCTCGAGGCGCCTCAGGTTCTGGGTGTCGGCCGTCTTGCGCAGCTTCACCTTCGCGCCGGCCTCGTCAAGGATGTCGATGGCCTTGTCCGGGAAGAAGCGGTCCGGGATGTAACGGTTCGCCTGGTAGACAGCCGTCTTGATCGCGTCCGGCGTGTAGTGCACGCGGTGGAACGTCTCGTAGCGCTCGCGCACTCCTTCGAGGATCCGGAGCGTCTCCTTCTCGTCCGGCGGGGCCACCATGATGGCCTGGAAGCGGCGCAGGAGGGAACGGTCCTTCTCGATGTACTTGCGGTACTCCTTCAGCGTCGTCGCGCCGATGCAGGAGATCTCCCCCCGCGACAGCGCGGGCTTGAGGATGTTCGCGGCGTCGAGCGAGCCCTCGGCCGAACCCGCGCCGATCAGCGAGTGGATCTCGTCGATGAAGACGATGAGGTCGAGGTTCTCCTTCAGCTCCTTGAGGATGCCCTTGAGACGCTCCTCGAACTGGCCGCGGTACTTCGTGCCCGCGACGATGAGCGAGAGGTCCAGGGCGAGGATCTTCCTCTGCGCGAGGAACAGCGGAACGCCGCCCTCCACGATGCGCTGCGCGAGGCCCTCGACGATCGCCGTCTTGCCGACGCCCGGCTCGCCGAGAAGGATCGGGTTGTTCTTCGTGCGGCGCGAGAGGATCTGGATGATCCGCTCGACCTCCACGTCGCGCCCGACGAGCGGGTCGAACGCGCCCTGCTGCGCGAGCGCGGTCAGGTCGCGCGCGTACTCGGCCAGGAACGGCAGCTCCTTTTTCTGCTTCGAAGCCTCGCGTTCCTTGATGAGCGCGATCGTCTCCTCGCGCACGCCGTACAGGTTGAAGCCGTGCGACATCAGGATGCGGCCCGCGACGCACGGGTCCACGCGAAGGATGCCGATGAGGAGGTGCTCCGTGCCGACGTAGGGATGCATCATCGACTCCGCCTCGTGCGAGGCGTAGGCGAGGATCTTCTTGGACTCCTCCGAGAGCGGCAGCTCCTGGGTGGAGGACACGCGCTCGACGAACACGCGATCGCCCTCGATCTCGCGGCGGATCTCGTCGGGCTTCACGTTGAAGCGGGCGAAGATCTCCTTGATGATCTCCTCGCCCTCGCGGAGGACGCCGAGCAGGATGTGCTCGGACTCGATGACCTTGGAGCCCAGCTTCGAGGACTCGTACCGGGCGAAAAACAGCGCCCGGCGCGCCTTCTCGTTGTATTTTTCGAACATCGTCAGATGACCGTTTCAACCCCTCGGAGAGAGCGGGAGGGCGGTCCCGCCGACATCGCTCAACCCCTCTTCTCCCAGCAATTTGATCGTAGCACAGCGACGCGCCCATTCCGGGTCGTGGGTGACGACGATCGCGGCCCCGGCGCGCTCTTTCGCGACCTCGGCCAGAAGCTCGAAGACCTGTGCCGCGTGGGCGGCGTCGAGGCTGCCCGTGGGCTCGTCGCAGAGGAGGAGCCGGGGCCGCCTCACGACCGCGCGCGCGATGGCGACGCGCTGCCTCTCACCGCCGGAAAGCGTCCGCGGGAAAGCGGCCGCGCGGCCGAGAAGGCCCACCCGGTCGAGGACCTCGCGCGCCTCGCGGCGGGAGCCCTGCTCCGGGCGGCCCGCGAGAAAAAGAGGCAGTGCCACGTTTTCCTCGGCCGTGAGCTCGGGAAGAAGATGATGGAACTGGAACACGAATCCCACGCTCGCGCCGCGCACGGCCGCGCGTGGGGCCGGCGCGAGCGTGGCCCAGTCCGCGCCGTCGAGCGCCACGCGGCCCGCGTCGGGAGCGTCGAGCCCGGCGAAAAGGTGGAGCAGCGTCGACTTTCCGCAGCCCGAAGGGCCGGTGATGGCGAGGAGATCGCCCGCCGCGACGGCGAGTGAAACGCCGTGAAAGACCTCGACCCGCGCGTCGCCGGCCCCGAACCCCTTCGCGAGGCCTTCCGCGATGAGCAACGCCGCCGCTTCAGGCGCCACGCAGGGCCTCCACGGCGGGCTGGCGCGCGGCGGTGCGGGCGGGCACGGTCGCCACGACAAACGCCCACAGGATCGACAGCGCTGCGACCGCGCACACGTCGAGAGGGTCCACGCGGAACGGCGCGTGGCTCATCCCGTAGAGCTGCGCCGGGAGCGGAACGAGGCCGAGCCTCTCGAGCAGGATGGAGGCCGCGACGCCGAGGAGGACGCCCGCGAGCGTGCCGGCCATCCCCACGCACCCCCCCGCGGTCCGAAAGACCTTCTCCACGGTCCTCGGAGACGCCCCGAGAACCGAGAGGATGGCGGCGTCCCCCGCGCGGGTCGCGGCGAGGACCGCCGACGTCGCCGCGAGGTTCAGCCCCGCCACGATCACGATCAGGAAGACGGCCGCGAACAGGACGAAGCGCTCGAGCCTCAGCGCGAGGACGAGAGCGCGGTTCTGCTCTTCCCACGTCGTCAACGTGACGGAAGGCCCGAGCGCGGCCGTCACGGCCGCGGCGCCGGCCTTCGCCTTCGACGGATCCTTCAGGAAGACCTCGTAGCCGGTGGCCCCGTCTGAGCCGAGCGCGAAGAGGCGCCGCGCCTCGTCGAGCGGCAGGCTCGCCTCGGCGGCGCGACGTCCCGTGGACGAGGGCGCGAGGGCGGTGATCCTCAAGGTCGAGACGATCGGGACCGGGCCGAGCGGCGAGAGCCGCGAGCGCGACGAGACGAGCGTCACGGTGTCTCCCGGCACGACGCCGAGCGGCCGGGCCTGGGCCACGTCGAGCACGAGCCCTTTCGTCCGCTCGCGGCCCACGACCTCCGCAGGAGCGGCGTCGCGCCCCATCGACACCCACACGCGGCCCCGCGCCACGGGTGAAACGGACACGACGCCGGGGACGGCGGCGAGCTTGCCGCCGATCCGGTCCGCGTCGTGGAACGGGCCGCGGCCTGCGGGCGTCACGAGGAGATGCGGCGTCTCGGCGAGGAGCCGGCTCCTCACGTGTGTCTGAAACCCCGCGAGAAGCGCGAGCGACACGACGAGCGCCGCGACGCCGAGTGCCAGCCCGCAAAAAGCCGCGAGCGCGACGACCCCCACCTGCGCGTCGCGCCGCGACGCAAGGAGGTATCTCCTGGCGAGAAAGAAAGAGATCACTTCGGTCGCATCAGCGGAAACAGGATGACGTCCCGGATGGACGGGGAGTCCGTGAAGAGCATCGCGAGGCGGTCGATGCCGACGCCTTCGCCCGCCGTGGGCGGCATCCCGTACGAAAGCGCCTCGACGTAGTCTTCATCGTAGAGCATCGCCTCCTCATCGCCCTTGCCGCGCTCTTTCACCTGCGCGCGGAACTTCTCTGCCTGCTCGTCGGGGTCGTTCAGCTCGCAGAACCCGTTCGCGATCTCCATCCTCCCGATGAACAGCTCGAAGCGGTCGGCGGTATTCGGGTCGTCCGGTTTCGTCTTCGAGAGCGGCGAGATCTCGGCCGGATAGTCGATGATGTACGTCGGCTGAAGAAGCTTTTTCTCGACCACGGCGCCGAAGATCTCGGCGAGGAGCTTCCCCTTTGAATCGCCGAATCTCTCGAGCGACTCCACCCCGAATCGTTCTGCTGTTTTTCTTAGAAGGTGAAGATCGGAAAGAGCTTCCCGGGTGACGGAGATCGAAGAATCTCTTTCTCTTTCTTTCTCCCTTTCCCTGTCTGCTCCTTCCGCGTGCTCGAGGATCGCGTCGACCATGCTGATTCTCCTGAATGGCGCTTTCAAAGAAATCGTCTCTGTTCCCCACGGCAGCTCGGTCGTCCCGAGGATTTCCCGCGCGGCGCTCGTGAGGAGCTCCTCCGTGAGCGCCATCTGGTCGCGCGCGTCGGCATACGCCGTGTAGAACTCGAGCATCGTGAACTCGGGGTTGTGGTGGGTGGAGATGCCCTCGTTGCGGAAGTTGCGGTTGATCTCGTAGACCTTCGGGAAGCCGCCCACGACGAGGCGCTTCAGGTACAGCTCCGGGGCGATGCGCAGGAAGAGGTCGAGGTCGAGCGCATGGTGATGCGTCACGAACGGGCGCGCGGCTGCGCCGCCCGCGAGCGTCTGCATCATCGGCGTCTCCACCTCGACGAAGCCACGCGCGTCGAAGAAACGGCGGATGAACCCCACGATTTTCGCCCGGATCTCGAACGTGCGGCGCGTCTGGGGCGAGACGACGAGGTCGACGTAGCGCTGCCGGTACTTCCGCTCGACGTCCGTCAGGCCGTGCCACTTGTCGGGCAGCGGCCGCAGAGACTTCGAGAGGAAATCGAGGGAGCCCGCCCTCACGGACAGTTCCCCCGTGCGCGTCCGGAAGACCGATCCGGCGACTCCCACGTGGTCGCCGAGGTCGAGCTGCTCCAGAAGCTCCCAGTCGCCCGGGCGGAGCGCGTCCTTCTTCATGTAAGCCTGCACGTGGCGGGCGCCATCCGAGAGGTCGAGGAAGATCGCCTTCCCCATCTTGCGGATCGCGAGGATGCGGCCCGGCACGCGCACGAACCGATCGGCCTCGGGCGTGGCGTCGAGGGCGGCGGCGTCCTGGGACGACCATTTCGCGATGACGTCCGACACGAGATGCGTGGGATCCCAGCGATTCGGGTAGAGCGCGCGCCCGAGGGCGGCGATGCGCGCGCGCGACGCGCGGCGGTTCGCGATCTGCTCGGGGAGCTCGAGCTCCCTGCGAGGTTCCGGCGGGGCGGCGTTCTTCGGAGTTTCGGCCATCGGGCCGATTAAACCATCGACGCATCCGGCAGGGCTGTCACCCGGTGCTTCCCTGTCGCCGTCACTTGCCGCCCAAGGCGTCGTAGAGCAGCCAGAGGCCCGCGAACGCCCGGAGATGCCGGAAGCGCGAGCGCGTCAGGTGATTCCAGGGCTGGATGCCCTCCGACTCGGCTGCGGCGAGGGCCTGGCGGAAGAGGCCGTCGATCTCCCGGGCGTGCGCGAGGCACTTGCCCGTGGGCGCGAGCGTGCTCTCGGACGCCGACGACTCCCCCACTTCGCCAACGAGGTCGCGCAGCTTCTGCGCCTCCTCGTCCATCTTCTGCCGAAGGACGGCGGCGTTGAAGAAGAGGCGGTCTCGTTCGGCCGCAGGCGCTCCGTCCTTCCCTTTGCGCAGGATCCGGAGGGTCGACCGCACCTCCCAGGTCTCGAGCCGGGCTCCATGCGCGGGCACGCCGGTCGGCGGATCCGACCGAACGAGATCCACGCTCGCGAAAAGCCGGCGGGCCGTCTCGGACGTGACGCGGTCCGTCTCGGCGCGCCAGGCGATCTCCGAGCCCGTGTCCCGGCGGATCGGCAGCGGCGTGGCGCCTTTCGACATGGCGTCCCTTTTCTTGCGGCCGCCCGTGCCGGCGGCCGAACCCGAGCCCACGTCGAACTCCTCCGCGACCGCGGGATCGAGGTGCGCGAGAAGCTTGTGGAGCGATTCCTTCAGCCGCTTGACGTCGCGCGGGCGCACCCCGCGCCGGCGGCTCGCCTTCTCGAACTCGTCCTTGTCCTTGCGGAAGCGCTCGAGATCCTCGCGGAACTCGGGGCTCATGAAGCGCGCGTCCTGCTCGAGGTTCTTTTCCTTCTCGAGGACCTCGCGGGACGCCGACAGGATGCGCTTCTCCTCCTTCTTGTAGAGGAGCTGGAACTTCTTCTTCGCCGCGACATTCGACGACAGGATCGCCTGCATGACCTCGGAGTCGTAGAACGCCCTGCCCATCCGGTGCTTCAGCGTGCGGATGTTCTCGAGCGCCCTGCGCTTCGAGAGGTCCTCGAACCGTTCGCAGGCCTCGAGGTCGCGGCGCATGATGTCCAGAAGGGAGACGACGGACTTCACCTCGGCGGCGTCGGCCCGCGGCCGCACCATGAGAGAGAGGAGCGCCTTGCTCAGCTTCTGCAGCTCGGGGGCGGGCTTGAGCTCCGCCTCGCCCCCTTTTCCCGCCGTGGTGCCGAGGCGCGTCAGGAGGAAGTCCACCTTGTCCATCTCGTCGGGCGAAAGGGCGGGCGCGTAGTAATAGAACTTCAGGATCGAAAGGAGCAGCTCCTCGTCGCCGGCCTTCACGCGCTCGAAGAACTGGCGCATCGTGCTCGGGGAGATCTGGCGGTCGTTCTCGGCCAGCGTCGCGTGCAGCGTGTCGAGCTGGGCGTCGAGGCGCGCCATCGCCGCGCGCGTGTCGGCGGCGGGCTCGACGCCTTTCGTCTCCTTGATGCGCTTGATCTGCTCGTATAGGGGGGCGAAGGAGACCGCCGGCCCCGTGGCCCCGCGAAGGCTCGTGCGGTGCACGCCCTGGAGGAACTGGTGAAACGTCCAGAGGGCCTTGAACTTCGCGGAAAGCCGCGCGTAGGCCTGCGAGATCGCTTCGGGGTCGGGCGCGGTGCTGGTCACGTTTTTCGGATGATAATCTGACCGAGGTGATCGACCACATCCTGCTCTCCGAAGAGACGATCGCGAAGCGCCTCGATGTCCTCGCGAAAGAGATCGACGCCGCCTACGCGGGCAAGGATCTCCTCGCCGTCGGCATCCTGAAGGGCTCGGTGTTCTTCCTGACCGACCTCCTGAAGCGCCTCAAGGTGCCGGTCTCGGTCGACTTTCTTCAGGTGCGTTCCTATGCCGGAACGAGCTCCTCGGGAAACATCAACATCGTCCACGACCTCTCGATGGACGTGCTGGGCAGGGACGTCCTTCTCTTCGAGGACGTGATCGACACGGGGCTCACGCTCCGGAAAATCCTCGACCTCCTCGCCTCGCGCAAGCCCCGCTCGCTCCGCGTCGCTGCCCTCCTCAAGAAGAAGCTGCCCGAGAACCGTGACATCCGCACGGACTTCCTCGGGTTCGAGATCGGCCCCGAGTTCGTCGTGGGCTATGGCCTCGACCTCGACGAGAAGTACAGGAATCTGCCGCACGTGGCCGTATGGGATCCTACGCGATGAACCTGAAGACCATCTCCGTCGACAACGCCCCGAAAGCCATCGGCCCCTACGCGCAGGGCATCGTGGCCGGAGGCTTCCTCTTCACCGCCGGCCAGGTGGGCCTCGACCCGGCCACCATGAAGCTCGTCGAGGGCGACATCGCCGCCCAGACGCGGCGCGTCTTCGACAATCTCGAGGCCGTGCTCGCGGGCGCGGGCGCCACGCTCGCCGACGTCGTCCGCGCGGGCGTGTTTCTCGTCGACATGGCGGACTTCGCGAAGATGAATGAAGCCTTCACGGCCCGTTTCGGGTCTCATCGCCCGGCGCGCACGACCGTCGCCGTCGCGGCGCTTCCCGCTGGCGCCCGGGTGGAGATCGACCTCGTCGTTCGCGTAGGATAGGGGACCCGTCCGGACACTCCGGACGTCAAGGAGCCCCATGCGCGCGAATCGCTGCCTCCCCGCTCTCGCCCTGCTTCTCTTTCTCCCCGCCCGCGCCGACGACGGCCCGGCCGCCAAGGCATCGGCCCAGGCCGATGTCAAGAAGAATCAAGAGCAGATGAGCTGCTGCGCCGGCGAGGAGAAGGTGAAGTGCCCGAAGGCGAAGGCCGCGGCTTCATCGAAGAAGCCCGCCACGAAAACGGCCCCGGCGGCCGCGGCGACGACGGCGAAGCCCGAGGCCGCGGGCGCGGCCAACATGGTGGTCACGCGCGACCCGGAAACGGGCGAGCTGCGCAATGCGACGGCGGCCGAGCGCGAAAAACTCCTCGGCCGGCGCCCGCTGGCCACCCCTGAGCACAAGGTCGTCACCCTGCCGGACGGCAGCGTGATGGTCGAGCTCGGCGAGGCCGACATGTCGTACGCGGTCGCGAAGCGCAACGCGGACGGGACGATCTCGCAGACGTGCGTCCACGGCGCCGCGGAGGCCCGGAAGGCCGCCTCGACCCCTGCACCCGCCCCGGCGAAGCCGGCGGACCGCTGAGGTGCCGCCCGTGAACGCCCGGCCCCTCCGCTTCGCCGCGTCCGTCCTCCTCCTCGCGCTCGCCGCGCTCCCGCTCGCCGCCGCCGACATCCAGATCTTTCCGTCCGACGATCCCGGCGTCGGCTTCAACGACCCAGCCGCCGCGACGCCCGTCGGCGGCAACACGGGCACGACGCTCGGCGCCCAGCGCCTCATCGTCTTCCAGGAGGCCGCGCGCATCTGGGGCGCGCTCCTCCCGAGCAACGTCGTCATCAGGGTCGATTCCAGCTTCCCGGCGCTGGACTGCGACGCAATTTCGGCGGTTCTCGGCTCGGCCGGCGCGACGACCTTCCACGCGAACTTCGCCGGCGCGCCCGTCGAGAACACCTGGTACCACAAGGCGGAGGCCGACAAGCTTTCCGGAACCTCCCTCGGCACGAACCAGGCGTCGATCCTCGCGCAATTCAACAGCAAGCTCGGCAAGACGGGCTGTCTGACGAACACCTTCTTCTACCTCGGCCTCGACAACAACCACGGGTTCAACATCAATCTCCTCTCGGTCGTCCTCCACGAGTTCGGCCACGGCCTCGGGTTCCAGTCGGCCGCGGACGACACCGGCAAGTTCACCGGCTCCGGAACGAACCAGTTTCCCGGCGCGTTCGACCGCTTCCTCTTCGACGCGACAGCGGGGAAAACGTGGGACCAAATGGCGACCGACGCGGACCGGCTGGCCTCGTCGACGAACACCGGAAACCTCCAGTGGAACGGCCCGAGGGGAGCCGTGTATGCGAACGCGTACATGAGCAAGCGACCTCGCCTCGTCGTGACCGCGCCCGCCGCCGCCGCAGGAATCTACGTGGTTGGAAGCGCCGATTTCGGTCCGCCGCTCGCCGTGCAAAACGTGAGCGGACAGATCGTGGCTGGGCTCTCGGACTCGACGACGGACGGCTGCAACGCGATCACGTCGAATGTCAGCGGGAGCATTGCCCTCATCGATCGCGGTACCTGCAACTTCACCGTGAAGGTGAAGAACGCGCAGAACGCGGGGGCGATCGCCGCGATCATCGTCGACAACCTGGCGCAAGGCGTCGCCGGAATGAGCGGAACCGATCCGACGATCACGATCCCGTCCGTCCGCGTCATGCTCGCGGACGGCACGAACCTGCGCGCGAATCTGCCCGCGAGCGCGAGCCTCGGACTGGACTCGGCGCAATACGCCGGAGCCGACGCTTCCGGGCGCCTGCTGATGTACTCCCCGAATCCCTACGAGAGCGGCTCTTCCGTGTCGCACTGGGACACGACGGCCTCGCCGAACCTTCTCATGGAGCCGAACATCTCGAGCGACCTCGGATCGACTGTGGACGCGACGCTGGCGGCATTCCAGGACATCGGCTGGTTCCTCGGGTCGACGGCGATCCCGACGACGTACGTTCTGCCTTCGAGCGCACACGCGCCGGGGCAGAATTCCTTCTATACGACGGACCTCGCGATCATGAACGCGGGTACTTTCGACTCCACGTTCACGCTCAAGTTCCTCGGCCACGATCGGGACGGCCGGACGGGCCCCCCCGAGGTCGTCAGGACGGTCGCTGCCGGCGCGACCGCGACCTATCCCGACGTCCTCGGCTCGGTCTTCGGCCTGTCGAGTGACTATGGCGCGCTGAGGATCAACGCAGACTCGAACCAGCTCCGGATCGTGAGCCAGACCTCAACGCCGCCGCCCTCCGGACCCGGAACGTTCGGACAGGCCGTGCCGGCGCAGGGCGGAAACGACGTCGTCACGACGGCGGCTCCGAAGCTACTCTTTCCCCTCCGGCAGGACGGGGCCTTCCGGACGAACGTCGTCATCGCGAACACGACCGAGTCCCCGGCCCACGTCGACCTCCAGCTCTTCACGGCCGGCGGAACGCTGCTCGGGATGAGGGGCTACGACCTCGACCCCCTCGGGATGCACCAGATCGGGCTCGTCATCCTCGAGATCGGCGGCCCAGGCGCGGACGGCACGTCGAACGCCGTCCTGCAGGTTTCGACGCCGACCGCGAACGCCCGCATCGCAACGTACGCGGCCGTCATCGACCAGACGACGAGCGACCCGCGGACCGTCCTCCCCGCCACGCTCGGAACCCTCGGGACAAACGGCAACTGGTTGCTGCCCTCGAGCGCCCACGCACAGGGAAAGAACAACGCCTTCTACACGACGGACCTCACGATCGCGAACACGGACTCCACGACGGCCTCCGTCACGCTCAAGTTCCTCGGACACGAGAAGGACGGCCGTACGGGCCCCGAGGCGGTCCGCACGATCCCCGGGAACGGCGCGATCGCGCTCACGGACGTCCTCGGCTCCGTCTTCGGGATCTCGAGCGACTACGGCTCGATCCTCGTGACGCCGACGACGGCGAACGTGAAGGTCGTGAGCCAGACGTCGACACCGCCCCCCGATGGGAACGGGACGTTCGGCCAGTCCGTGCCCGCCTTTGGTGCCGCCGACTTCGTGACGCTCGCGGCGCCCCGCGCCCTCGTGGGCCTGCGGGAGGATGCCGCGTTCCGAACGAACGCGGTCATCGCGAACGCGACGGACCAGCCCGCGCACGTCGACCTCACGCTGAAGTCGGAGACGGGCGCGACGCTTGCGACGGGGTCGTATGACCTCCAGCCGTACGAGATGCGGCAGATCGGGACCGTCATCACGACGCTCGGCGGACCCAGCCTCCAGGGCACCGCAAACGCGGCCCTCTGGGTCTCGACGACGACGCCGGGCGCCCGGATCGCGACGTACGCGGCCGTCATCGACAACAACACGAGCGACCCGAGGACGATCCTGCCGTAAGAGGTTCGAGAAAATGATCGCGATACCCGCATGGCCATGACCGTGGGCATCATGGGCTTCGGAAGGATCGGACGGAACGTCTTCCGGATCCTCTACAAGAGAGACGACATCTTGATCGGCGCCGTGAGCGACCTGGGCGACGCGGCATCCGTCGAGTATCTGCTGAAGTTCGATACTCTCTTCGGCCGCTTCCCGGACGAGATCAGCGCGAAGGACGGACACCTCTACGTCGTGGGGCGCCAGATCGCCCTCCTCGCGGGCCAGGAGAAGGGCGTCATTCCGCCCTGGGGCGACCTCGGCGTGGACATCGTCGTCGAGGCGACGGCGCGCAAGCTGACGCGGGCGGAGCTGGAGAAGCACCTTCAGGCGGGAGCGAAGCGCGTCATTCTCTGTGAGCCGCCGGTGGACCCGCTCGACCTGACGGTCGTGAACGGGATCAACGACCATCTCGTGAAGAGAGAGCACCGCATCCTCTCGAGCGCATCCTCCACCGTTCACTGCCTGGCGCCGCTCGCGAAGATCCTGCTCGACGCGTTCGGCATTCGGAAGCTGCTTTTCACGACGATCCACTCCTACACGAACCAGCACCGGCTCGCGGACGTGCCGGCCGAAGACATGCGCCGCGGCCGGGCCGCGGCGGAGAACATCATCCCGCAGGAATCGCGCTCCCCCGGCATGCTGCAGGAGCTGATCCCCGAGCTCGCTGGAAAAGTCGTCGGCGCCGCCATGAACGTGCCCGTGCCGAACGGCTCGGCGGTCGACCTCGTGTGCTGGCACGAGAGGAAAGTGACGGTCACCGCGATCAACGAAGTGGTCCGCACGGCCATCGCGGCGAAGTGGAAGGGAATCATGGCGTACGAGACCGAGCCCATCGTCTCGAGCGACGTGATCCGTAGCAGCTTCTCCTCCACGTTCGACTCGTTGGCCACGATGGTTCTCGGCGAGAACGTGTCCAAGACGCTCTCGTGGTACGACGCGGGCTGGGGCTATGCCCACCGCACCGTTGAGCTCCTCGAGCGCTTTGCCGCCCTGGACCGGGAGGCTTCCCGATGAGCCGCATTGCGATCAACGGCTTCGGCCGCATCGGCCGGACCGTCTACCGCATCGTCA
>Ga0208080_1000205_pt1 | contig 28856 bp, 22 predicted proteins | sample NGESurdeep092012_3_FD_184476 | JGI IMG/M metagenome (GOLD analysis project Ga0208080, IMG submission 184476) | Arctic peat soil microbial communities from Barrow, Alaska - NGEE Surface sample 210-3 deep-092012 (SPAdes) | ecosystem: Environmental > Terrestrial > Soil > Wetlands > Peat ...
CCGCTCGACGGCACTGTTCCAGCTCGCCACCGAACTTCCCGCAGCCCTGCTCGCCCGAATGCTCGGAATTCACATCGCCGTCGCCGTCGCCTGGCAACGTGCCAGCAGCGGCGACTGGACCGGATACGCCGCCACCTACAGCCGCCGCCAACGATCCACCGCCCAGCCCATCAAACCCGAAGTCACGGCTCACCACTGAGAGGCATTCGGACAGTTGCAATATCCGACTCCGCCAGTAAAGATCGCCAACCGCACCGTGGCCGACGAGTACTTCGCCGTCACCGACAAAGTCGAAGCCCTCTACGGCCAGCCACAAGTGCTGCCAGCCGACGCGATCGGACCCAAAATGGCCCGGCTACGCCGCGAACACCACCGGATGCTCGGAAACGGCTACTGCGCCAGGCCCCCCGAGCTCGACTGCGCATTCGAATCCATCTGTGAAACCTGCGCGTTCTTCCAAACCAGCATCGCGTTCCGGCCCACCCTCCAAGCCCAGCACGACGACGCCGCCAACAAAGGTCAAACCCACCGCGCTCAACTCTTCGACCAGCTGCTCGGCAACCTCAACGACAGCGAAGCATCATGAACCCCTTGACACCGATCACCCACATAATGCCGATGAGCGGACGAGTCATCCACCCGGATAGACGCACGGGCGGCCCGTCCATCCCGTCTTGCCAACTTCCGCGGGGTTGTGGTGCTTGCGGGTCTTGACTATTGCTCCAGGACAGACCGAACCCGGGTGTGGGAACCGCTAGATCGTGACCGTCGAGGATGCGGCTCGTGACGGATCGACCTCTTGTTTGTACAAAGGGATCGAGACAACGAGCTCGGTTCCGCTGCGGCTTTGAAGCTTGGCCGTGCTCAGGCTGACCCCCACTAGGGAGAGGTGCATTTCGGGCTTTTCGGGTTCGGGGTCGTAGCTGCCCCGACCGGCGCCGTATTCCGCCGGTTCGATGATCAGGTTCACGTTGGCGTAGACGGTCTGACCTTCTTTGGCGTGCTGGGTGACGTAGGCGAGCTCGGCTTGTCGCTGCAGCACGTTCGTCATGATCATCGGCCAGCTCTTGATGAGCGCCTCCTGGATCTGCGCACGTTCTGCCTCCGCAGCCTCCTTGTCCTCCCACGACTGCAGGAAGTCCAGCGCGAGCGGCAGGACCAGCCAGTTTATTGCGAAGCTCAGCATCGATGCGACTTCCCCGACAGCGAGCGCTCCACCGCCGGCGACCGCGTGTTCCGCTAAAGCCTCGCTGGAGCCGCCAGCTTCGACCATCGGTACCTCACCAGCCTCCGTCGCCGACGGCGTCTCGCCGATCTTGCCTGCCCCGCCGGGTACTCCCCCTTCTGGCCCAGCGGCCGCTGGCCCATTCCCCCCAGCCGGTCGGCTCGCTATCGGGTTGGTGTCACGGAAACGCATGTTCCCCTGCCACATCACCTGCCCATCGGCGTTGTAGATCCTGACCCGCACCCCGTTGAGCTCCGGGATGCCGTTTTGGATGCTGTCCATCACCTCCCGGACGGCCTGCCGGTTAAGCCCGCCCGTGTCCACCTGCAGATATATCTCGCGGACTCCAGCCTGACGGGCCTCCCCTTGTAGGTGAGCGATTATCCCTTTCGCGTCGAAGCGACCGGTATGCACGGAGACTTCCCGGGTGACGAGGGGGTCCAACACCACGTCGCCCCCTTTGCCGCCCTTGCCCATCACCCGTACCGCGCCCTCGACCGCGTCGCCGGCCACCTTGGGATTCAGGCCGGCATGTTCCTCCAGCAAATCCCGGATCATCTGCTGCCTGGTCGGCGAGTCAGTGATTGGCGTGGAGCCATTACTCCGCTGAACGCTGAGCACCGGACCGGCCGATGGGCTGGCCGACGCCTTCCCCCCCGTCCAGATCGAGACCGGCCGTCCCGCGATAACCCGCTCGGCCGTCAGTTCTGCCTCCTGCTCGAATCGGTCGGCGGGATCGCTCAGTTTGATGCCCCCCGTGACCAGGGATCCGTCCACCGGCCCCGATGACTGCTGAACCACATGTGCCAGCTCGTGGGCCAGCAGGCGCCTCCCGCTGTCTGTCCCGGGTGCGTAGCTGCCCGCAGCGAAGACGATGTCCCGCCCCGCCGTATACGCCAGCGCATTCACACGGCCCGCAGACTGGGACGAACTCATGTCGGCATGCACTCGCACATTGCTAAAATTGTGATGGAAGCTAGGCTCCATGAGCGCTCGGGTATCCTCATCAAGCGGCTCGCCGGGGGACGCAACAGCCTCGTGGAAGAGGGCAGCTGATGTCAGGGAAGCCGAATTACGAGCTGGCGCTGATGCGTCGATCGCATCAACCGTGCGCGTCGTTGGGTGCACGAGCGGGTGCTGGCCAGCTGCGTCTGCCGCCCGCTCGGCAGCATCTGACGGCTTGCCGAGGCTGAGCTGCCCTGCGGAGCCCCTGGAGCGGATCCGGGATTCCGTGTCCGAACTGACTTCGGAGCCGTGGGCGCGTGAGCCAGCCGAAGCCGCCTGCCGCTGCACGCCGCCCGAACAGCCGGTGCCACTAGCGCAACCCGAGCAGCACTCGTTGCCCCGTGAACCTGACGCGTCGCCTGCCGGACTGCGCATCACCCGTTCGGCGATCTCGTCGGCCTCCTGCTCGTACACGTCGCCGGGCTGGTCTACTTTGAGCTTGGGCCGAAAGCCGACCGTGGCCGGACCGCACGCCAGCCTGCCGGGATGGCTTGGCCTGCCGGTGCTGCTGCGCTGCTGAACGACTTGGGCCAGCTCGTGGGCGATGAGCTCGCGACCCCACCCGGAGTCCGACTGGTAGGTCGTGTCGCCGAAGGCGATCGCGTCGCCGACCGTCACGGCGCCGGCGCCGTTAGCGGTCATGGCGGGTGCGACAGCTGTCGGCGAGATGTCGATGTCGTCAAACTGGGCGCCAAAGTGCGCCGTGGACTCTTCTCGCAGACCGCTCGGTAGCCGCTGCTGGTGAGGCGCTGCTATGGCGGCGGGCTCGGCGTGAGCCTTCTGGTCGAACGATTGGGTCATCGACGCCTCCGACATACAGGAGGCGTCGAACGAGCCGACGCCTGACCTTGTATGAACCAGGCATACGAGGATTCGAACCCCTCAGCCAACAGTTTCCTGCGGCTGCCGCGACCGCGCGGTTGCAGTATGCCTGAAGCCATCATCGTAGGTCTCCTCCTCAGGGAAGGCAACGGTCGTGCTGGAAGTCGGCCGGGACGTCGAGGGCCACGGAGCCGTCGGCGTTGAGCACGTCGCTGAGGTAGCGCAGGGACCGGCCCTTGACGCCTCCCGGCCCGGTGTCGCGGATGAGGACGCCGATCCGGAACGGCCCGGTGAGGTCCATCCCGCGGACCTCGACCCAGCTGCCGAGGTCCCCCCAGACCCGCACGGCATCCACGGGCGTCCCGTCCTGGCTGCCGGTACGGCCGAAGCGGGCGTGGTTGTCGGTCATCGTCAGGCTCGCGACGTTGCCGACGTAGTAGGCGTGCCGCTGGCGGGCCCAGAAGAACGGCACGATGAGGGCGACCGTGTTGCCGGCGATCACCGCCTGGCCGACGACGAGGCCGAGCTTGCCTACCGCCTGGAGCCCGACGTGGATACCTTCGATCGCGCCCTGGACGAGGTTGCCGTCGATCCGGACGAGTGGTGCCCGGGAGCCGCCGACGACGATCCCCTGCGCCATCGAGCGAGCGTTGAGGATGGCCGCAGCGAGGAACTTCGCACTCGCCGCGCCGATTGCCGCCTGGTGCGGCTCAGTCACGCTCGCCGCGACGTAACGGGCGATGGCGACCCCCGGGGACCGTTCCCGGGCCAGCCGGGTCGCCGACGTGTTCTTGGCGAAGTCGCTGAGCACCCGCCGGATCTCGCTGGTCCCGTCGATGGACAGGTTGACCCCGTTGGCGAGGACGATCGCCCGCGCCCGGCCGGTTGCGGCTCCGACGAGTCCTCCGGCGGCGGCCGGCCCTGCGGGTGCCGGAGCCGGAGCGGGACCGGGAGCTGGAGCCGGGGCGGGCTGGGGCTCGGCGGCCAGGATGTGGCTGGCGACGAACGAACCCAGCTGCCGGGCCACCAGCCGGTTCGGTCGGAACACCGACGCCGCTGCTGCCGCGGCCAGCCTGACCTGGTTGTCACTGATCTGCGTGGAGGCGGCCGAGGCGACGAGGATCCCCACCTGCTGGTCGCCGACCTCGAGCCGGTTGCCGCAGATCTCGACCATGCCGGGGTCGCCGGCTTTGACGTCGGGCGCGACGTAGATCGCCGACTGGCTCTTCCCGCCGCTGTCTGGCACGTGCACCTCGACGTCGTGCACGCGGATGCCGTCGCCGCCGAGGAAGGACAGGCCGCCCATGAGCCCCGGGTCGCCGGGCGGTGAGGCAACGCCTTTGGGGACGGCCGTCTCGACCCGCAGGTGGGTCACCTCGATGTCGTCGCAGCCGGTGGCGACGAGCGCGGCCTCGCTGTTCGTGGTGGCCAGCACGGTGGCCGGGCCGACGCCGGTGATGACGACCCTCGGCTTCCCGGAGACCTTCAGCGGCAGGGCGAGCGAGAAGCGGCCCGCCGCCAGGCAGAGCTCGCCCCCCGTCGCGGGGAGCAGGTCGAGCTTGGCCTGCAGGTCGTCGCCGGGGAAGGCCGTCACCGTGCACGTGCAGTCGTTCTCCAGCGCGGTGAGCGGCGGGAACGTCGGCCGGCAGTCGGTGAGCACCGCCCCCGTGCCGATGTCGACGACGGCGAGGGAGGCAAAGGCGTGCCGTATGCCGTCCAGCGGGGCGGCCGTGAGCGTCTCGACCGCGTCGGCGGCGCTTCCGCGGACCCGCACGCCCCACCAGTCGCCGACCTCGTAGGTGCCGGCTCCGGCGGTGAAGGCGATGCCGGTGTCGTTCCCGGCCAGGGTCAGGGTCACCGGCGCGGCGGCTCCGACGACCTGCCCGTCCCAGCGGCGCAGGCAGGTTCCGGCCGGGTTCCCGGTCAGCGCACTCGCGGCACCCAGGGTGACGAGGTCGCCGCCGGCCTGGGGGGTCACCGTGGCGACGGTGAACAGCGGTCCGTGGTCGACCCGGTCCTCGCGGCGCGCCAGGGTGCTCACCTCGACGAGGTCACCGGGCTGGAAGGTCACCGAGCGCGACGGGGCCAGGGTGACGGCGGTGCCCGCCACGGTCGCGGCGACCGCGTCCGAGCCGTTGGCATACGACCAGCCGAACCGGGCGCTCGCCTCCGTCCCGGCGTCAAGGACCTCGATCCGCAGCAGCCCGTCGGGGAGCTGGGACCGCGGGTCGTCCGGCGGGGCGCAGGGGTCGGGGTTGACGGGGGCCGCGTTGCGGACGACGTCGAGCAGGCCGGTGCTCAGGGCGGCCGGGAAGCTCGCGCCGCCACAGGTCGGTGTCTCGGCCGGGGCGACCCGGACCCGCCAGCCGACCCGGGTGCGCGTCGTCGTGTCGATGCCGTCCAGGGCCGGGTCAAGCAGCTCGGCCGGGTCCTCGGCCGCCTGGACCTCCTCGGGGAACACGTCGAGGTAGACGACCCACGTGCCCGCGGTCGGTAGCGGCGGGATCTGGGCCTGGTCGGCATACGGGAGGTCCGCCGGGTTGCGCGCGAGGAGGCCGTCGACCCACATGGTTCCGGCGCCCATGCTCAGGACGCCGCCGGCGAGGGACACCTGGAATGCGGTGCTGCCAAGGGGCACGCCGGCCGGGCCGATGGCGTCAGCCGCCAGCTGGCGGGCATCCCGGGCGGGGCCGTCGAGGTCGAGGTTCCAGTCCGTGTCGAGCAGGACCCGGCCCTGTTGCATACGCGCTGACGTCCAGCGGTCCTTGGCCCGCAGCGGGACGCTGGTCATGTCACCGGTCATGTGGAGTCCTCTGGTTCGGCGATGAGGAGGTGGGTGTGCAGGGTCAGGGGGGTCATCTCCGGCAGCCGGTGGGCGAGCCGGAGGGCGAGCGGGCCGCGCCGGGCGTGGTGGTAGGCCCCGACCTCGCCGCCGTCGCTCGCCGCCATGAGCAGCGGGGCGGCGGGGCGGGGGCCGGGGCTGACGAGCAGTGGCGCGTAGTAGCCCGACCCGTCGAGCCCGACATCGCCGAAGGGTGGGAGCGGGCTGGTGAGCGAGCGGTATGCCGGTGGGTGGGCCTGCGGGTCGTCCGCCGGGCCTAGCTGGCAGTACCGGACGCAGCCGGTGGACGTGACGGTCGTTCGCAGGTCGACGGTGAAGAGGCAGTCGGCGACCCAGACCTCGCCCGCGCCGACCGGGCCGACGAAGGTGACACCGGTGGCGACGACGTCGGGCGGGAAGCGGTCGGCCGCGGCGACGGCGGAGCGGGTGGGGTCGCCACCGGGATCCCCGCCGCACGGCATCGGCTGGGCTCCACGGCCGTCGACGACGCAGTCGTGCAGCTCGAGGGCGTATGCCGCGAGGTCGGCCCGGATCGGCCCGAGCAGGCAGCGGGTGGCCGAGACCTTCGTCGTCCAGGCGGTCGGGTCGACCCGCACGCCCTTGCCGGCCGTGGCGTCCGTGGTCAGCCCGACGAGGTCGACGGCGGCCATCGACGGACCAACGAGGACGTCGCCGGTCACGAAGAACCCGGACAGCTCGACCGACACCGCGGTGAGGTCGAGGTCGAGGTCGCCGACGACGACGGGCGTCATGCCGACCGGCGCGACGACCCGCCACCGGGTGAGGGCGGGCGAGCCGGTGATCGTGCCCGGCGCGACGAGCCGGTCGCTGGTCTCAAGCCGGATCTCGACCTGCGGCACGTCGGGTCCGCTTGGGCTCGTCGTCGCCGCGAGCGCTGCGGCGACGGCACCGGCCAGATCGGCGACGACGCTCTGACCGGGCGGGTGCGTGCCGAGCGCGGGGTCGACCACGATGACGACGCCGACGTCGTCGCGGGGCTCTGCCGTGCTGGCCGCCGGTCCGAGCTGGCCCGGTGTCGCGCGGTAGAACGTGGTCCGGAGCGTGCCGGTCACCGACGAGCCCGGGACCAGGACGCCGCGCGCCGGGTCGACGAGAACCTGGCCCGCCGCCGGGGTGGGCGCTCCGACCGGTGGCAGCCCGGTGAGTCCGATCTTGGCCCAGGGCAGGGGAACTCCGTCGACCGTCACCTCGAGGAGCGCCGGACCTGCCGGTCCCCCGGCGGTCAGCGGGTGCTCAGCGGCCAGCGTCCAGACGGGGCCGTAGCTCACGTCGCCGAGCGCGTCGATGAGGCGCCAGCTGGCGCGGATCGGCAGTTCGGCGCCCCCGCGCGGAGCCCTCGGTGTCGGCGGCACCCCGGGCGGACGCTCGTCCTCGGCATCACTCGCGATCTCCAGCGGCCGGGGCGCGAGGTACAGCGGTGCGGACACCCCGAGCGGGTGGATGGCGAACCGGCCCGGACCCAGCGGGGCCGCCTCGACGCCGTCGTAGGTCACGAGCTGCCAGGGGAAGACCTCGGCCGACACCGCGGCCGGGTGGTACGGGCCACCGGGGGTGACCGACCGGCGAGCCGGGTCCAGCCCGGTCCCGACCAGGAGGTTCTCCCCGTGGCGCAGGTCCAGGGACGCGGTCCGCAGCACGGGATGCCGGAGCTGCTGACACCAGAGTGTCGTCCGCCACCCCTCGATGACACGGGTCGGCCAGCCGGTGACAACCTCGCCGAAGTCCTCGACCGCGGCCGGAGTGCCCTTGCGGCGACGCAACGCCGTGGCATACCCGATCTCCCGCCGCCCGGCGTCCGGGGGCAGGCCGAGGAGGGCGGCGAGATAGGGCAGTGCCCAGTCGGCGGCGCTGTCGGGAAAGGCGTCGTCCAGGATCGAGTCGACGTCCGCAGCGAGCGCGAACCACTGTTCCTGGAGCGCGGCGAGCAGGGCAAGCGAGGGTGGGGTGTCTTCACCGGGGGGCCAGCCGGCGACGACGGCCGGGGGCAGCATCCGGAGGAACTCGTGGCGGACCTCGGCGGTCATGACGTCACCACCGAGACCGGGCCGACGCTGAGCAGCTCGTAGCGCTCAGCCGGGTTGCGCCCGATGGCAGTCTCGCCGGCCGACGGGGTGCGGATGCCGGGTGTCACAGCAAGCGACACGACTCCGACGACACCGAGGACCGGCTGGACGACGGCGACGACGTCGCTGTCGTCCAGTGGCCCGCCCATCTCGCGCGGGGCGGCGGCGAGCGGCCCGGTGGGGTCGGCCAGGGCGGTCACGGCGGCCCTGACCGCCACGGACTCGCGCCGGGGGTCGGTCGTGATGGTGGCAACGACGCGAAGGGCGCTCGACACGCCCGCGCACACGCAGAGGCCGACCGTGGTGTCGCGGCGCGCGTCGAGGTGGCCGGCCATCGAGAGCAGCTCGGCCGGCAGGGGCCCGCGGGCGCCGGTGTCGGTCGTCCGGAGGAAGGCGAGGTGCAGCCCGATGCCACCGCAGGGACACCCCGAAGGGCCGGCGCCTCGCCAGGCCGCGCTGTGGCTCGTGCCGGGCACGGTGAGAGCGAGGTCGGCGAGGTCACCGAGCGAGACGGCCCGGTCCAAGGCCCGGATCCGGGCGACCGCGGCGCGTCGCACCCGGAGCTGGTCCTCCTGGTCGGCCGCCCCGGTGGTCCGTCCGACCCCGGCGATCTTGCGGACCCCGCGGACGCTGCCGAACAGGGTGTCGATGAGCGGCCCGTCGACCTCACCGCTCAGGCCACCTCCGACCCGCCAGACCCCGGTCACCTCGCCGCGGGGAAGCGTGCCGTGGTCGCCGTCGCCGAAGGTGAGCACGAGCGTGCCGTCCGCGGCGATCTTGGTGCTGTAGACCGGCTCAGACGGGCCCCGCGCGTAGAGCGTCGGCACCTCGTCGAAGCGGACGTCTCCCACCCGGACGATGAGGCTGTCGGTGACCGAGCCCGCGGCGTCGACGTCTCCGGTGACCGGGCCGGGCACGATGGCCGTCCCGGCGGAGAGGGTCAGCGGTGTGGTCTTGGTGGTGCCGTGCTGGATCGGGACGAGGTTGGAGGTGGCCGGTGCCGTGGCGGCGTCGCCGGTGAGACCACCGGGGAGGGCGAGGAGCATCCCGCCGACGTCGGTGGGGGCGTCGCTACCGTCGATGGAGCAGGCGGCCAGCTCCCACCCGGTCGTGGTGAGGACGGCGATCCGGTTTGGCACCAGTCGCGGCCGTGGGTGCACCCGCAACCGGGTTGCGCCGTGGACGAGCGGCGGCAGTTCGTAGTGCTGGGCGAGGCACCGGTGGTCGACGAGGGCGACCTGGAGGCCGCCGCTGTTTTTGAGGTCATCCGTGAGGGAATGGACGAGGGTGATGACCCCGACCTGGTGCTTGGTCCCGGGCGCGACCGACCAGTCGAGCGAGCCGACCGAGGCCACCGTCGTCACTAGGGCCTCGGACCCATTCCACACGACGATGCCGAGGCCCGGCGAGGCCGCCGAGGCGTCCACGACGAGCAGCTTTTCCGCCTGGATCGCCGCAGCCTCAACCGGGTCGTAGGGCGCATCAACGGCAGAAGCGACTCCACCGCTGACGAAGGACAGCTTCTCCAAGCGACGCGCGATCTGGAGGTTCGCGCGGACCCGGTATGCGGCATACGTCGTCCCGGGGGCGGCGGCCAACAGCCCGGACAGAGAGCGGTCCATCGTGAAGTGGAAGGCGCCCAGGTCGTCGGCTCGCTTGGTGACGCTGACCGTGCCGACGACTGCGCGGGTGGGCTCGACGCCAACGTCGTAGCTGTAGAACCAGTTCAGCCAGTTCAGCCAATCGGTGGGCGCGGGGTCTGTTACGGCCGGCTTCTCAGCGACCAGGAGGAGGCGGTCGGAGGGTCGCCAGCCCGGATCGATGAGCAGCCGCAGCGATGATCCGGGTGGGCTCACCGGTTGCGGGACCCCGGTCACCGTGAGGTCGGCCCAGTCGGCCCTGAGCTGGGTGTCGGCCACCACCTCGAAGGCCTGCGCCGGGCGGGCGGAGGTGCCGGGAGCCTGCACGCGGGTCCCGGCGGGGACCAGCGGACTCGCGCCGGTGTCGGTCGTGCAGCGGATCCAGCCGTGGGCCGCGACCCGCTGGGTGGGCCGGTGCCCGAGGAGATCGGTCGTCCGCCGGAGGTCGGTCCAGTCCTGGGCGGTCCCGAGATAGCGCTCGCCGGCAGCGAGCTCGGTGTAGGCGGCGACGGAGTCGGCGACCCGGGCCCACAGCTCGGCGAGGAGGACGACGGTCGGGTCGCCGGCGACGTCGAGGCGCTCACCGAGCTGGCCGCCGCCGGGCTCGGTGACCTCGGCGAGGGAGGCAAGAAGGGCGTCACGGAAGTCGGTCCGGTCGGCGAGGCGTCGCCGCAGCCGGCTCTGGCCCGGCGCCGGGTCGGGGCGGGGGACGAGGTCGCGGGGCTGGGGCAGGGTCATCGGCCGCCCTCGATGGTGAGCTCGATCCGGCCGCGCTCCGGAGCGGAGGCGTCGTCATCACAGACGGCGATCTCGTCAGGGGCCATCAGCAGGACGGCGTCGTTCTGTCCCGGCGGGTCGGACAGCCGGCGAGCCTGGGTGACCCGCAACGCGTCGACACCGGGGACCGCCGCCACCGCCGCGACGACCGCCGAGGTGTACACGGCCGAGCCGAGGGTGTGTGCCTGGGCGGAGAACACGGCGCCCGGGCGCCCGGGCCGCAGAGCCGCGAGGATCCGCAGCCGGGCGGTGGCCGACTCGGTGGACGGGGTGAGGCACACCGTCAGGGCGATGAGCAGACCGATCGGTGTCGCCGGGAGGGTGACGACCTCGGTCCCGGCCATCCGGACGGCCTCCATGACCTGGCCCGCCGCCGCATCGACATCGGGGTCGGCCCGGTCCGAGGTCGTCTCGACGGCGACGACGCCCACCGGCCAGGAGCCTGACCAGTCGCGGTGGGCGGCGGCCCGCTGGACGCCGGGGACCTCGACGGCGAACCCGGGCAGGTCGCTCACGAGGACGGCGCGGCGGGGCACCGCGGCGTACGCCTGGGGTGCGTCCCGCCGGACGACGTCAAGGGCCATGGCCTCCTCGCCGCCCGTGCCCGGGGTGATGTTCCGGGCGCTGACCCCGGTGCCGGCCTCGAGCCACAGGATCGGCTGGCCGAGCGGGGTCGTGGTCCGCATCAGGCGGGTCAGCGTGTTGGCGGCGATGGCGCCCGCCGGGCCGGCACCGACCTCGTAGCGCACCGTGACGCGGCTGTCGGCAGGCGGGACGAGCCCGAGGGCGCCGGTCCGGAAGCGCAGCCGTGGCGGGTCGTCGTCGTCCACGTCGACCACGACCGCGAAGCCGTCGGAGGGCGCCCGCAGCAGGCTGGTCACCCGGGTCGCCTCGAGGGGAACGCCGCTCGGCAGCTCGATCCGGGTCCGTACCTGCCAGGGCCGGCCCCCGGGCGCGCAGGACAGCCCGGCGGCCACGGCACGGGTGAGCCAGTAGTCGCCGACCTCGGTGACGGAGGGGTCCGGGGCGTCGCCGGTGAGCGGGTCGAAGGGCTCGAGGGCGCCGGGTCCGTCGACGGGCAGCCCGTGGTGAGCGGCGACCAGGCCCAGCCGGACGACCCCGACACGCGGGCTGCCCGCGTCCGTCGCCACCGAGACGGGCACGGCCGCGGTCAGCGCGTCGGCGGCGTCCCAGAACACCCGGACGAGCGGCAGTGTCGGCGCCAGCGGGTCGGTCATCGCGACCACGTGGGTGAGGGCGACGACCTGCGCGGGATGGCTCGCGAGCGGCATCCGGGTCTGGCCACCGCTGCCGTCGTCGGGGGGCCAGTTCTGCCCCCGGGTCGCCCACGTCGCCTGCTCCCCGGGCGGTCCCGGGTCGACGACCTCGAACCCGAGCAGGGCGCCCGGCGGGAGCCAGGTCGCCACTGGCGTGGCGTCCGACGCCGGGGGCCGCACGAGCACCGCGCTCGTCGCCCCGACGGGGAGCACGGCGTCGACCTCGCCCCAGTCGTGCAGGGGGACCTCCCCGTGCGACGCGAACACCGTCTGCGGCGCGTCGATCTGCGCGGTGAAGCAGGCCGCGCCGGCCTCCTTGTCGGGGTCGGCCCCGGCGTCAGTGGCCAGGTCGCCGGGCTGGACGGTGAAGGCGGCATCGGTCGCCGTGAGGTCAGGGTGGGCGACCTGCACCTGGACGACGGTCGAGGCGCTGATCGCGGGGGGCACGGCGAAGTCGACGAGGCGCGCGTGCCGGGTGACCGAGGCCCGTCGGCGTGCGGTCCCGAGCCAGGCCTCGGTCGCGACCCGGTCCTGGCGGTAGGAGAGCAGGTCGCCGAGGTGTGCCATGAGCTCGATGAGCGTGATCGTGTGGTCGGCCGGCGAGGGATCGTAGGCCAGTTGGAGCGCGCCGAGCCGCTCGATGAGCATCGCGCGCAGGCCGGTGTAGTCGCGGGCCAGGGTGTCGTAGTCCGGTGGGGTCAGCGGCGGAGGCGTCGGCGGGATGGTGATGCAGTCGGGCACCTCGCTGCACTCGGGCCGGAGCCTGGCGGGCAGGTAGCGACGGAGCGGGTCGAGGTCGAGCCCGAGCCCGGCGAGGCCGACCGGGTCGAGGCCGAGCCGGTAGGGAGCCTGCCCGGGCAGGGCGGCGCCGACCGCCTGGACGGGCAGGTCGAGGTGGGCGGGGACCGGGTTGCCGTCGACGTCGACCCCGGCAGGGACGATCGTTCCGGGGGCCACGACGGTGACCTGCGGGGTTCCCTCGAAGGTCCACAGGGCCGGGGCCACGAGGCCGGCCTGCGGGTCGGCATACAGCCAGACCGACACGGTCCGCACGACACCGGATGCCGTGCACCCCGCCGCCCGCAGCCCGATGACCGGGCCACCGGCGAAGAGGGCCTTGGGACGCAGGACCGCGCTGGCCTCCGGCTCCTCCGGCTGGGTCCAGGCGTCGTATGCCGTCGTGGTCACAGTGCCGCCGCCGGGAGGGTGAGGGTGACGTGGCGGGTCTCGCCTGCCGGCTTGGGCCGGTACACGACCTCCGCCGACAGGGTGGAGTCGGCGACGGTGACGGTGACGTCGACGACGTCGAGCCGGTCGCCCAGGGCCGAGGTCAGGCTCCCGCGGGCGCGAGCCCGCACCGTGCCGGCGAGGTCGCTCGACAACGGCTGGAAGAGAGTCGACGCCCCCAGACCGGCACCGAAGCCGGGGCGGTGGAGCCGTTCGTTCGGGCCGGTCAGCAGGACGAGCCGGACCATGTCGTCGAGGTGCTCGAGCGGCATTCGCGTCGCCAGCCGGCGGCTGCCACCGAGCTGCCACGGCTGGACGGGGAAACGGGGCGGCGTCGTCATGTGCCCTGCACCCGCTGCTGGTAGGACGAGAGCTGCGCAGGGCCCTGCGGCGCCGCGGCCGGGTTGAGGCACAGCCCGATGCTCGTGCTCAGCAGCACTGGCGTCTGGGTGACCATGACGCGGGTCGCCGGAGCCAGCCACTGGATCGTCAGGCACGGGCTTGCCACGGTGCCGACGACGAACGGGCAGCCGGCGATGGTGGCCTGGTCGGAGGCGAGCAGGACGGGGGCGCTGTCGGCCAGCACGCTGGACTGGCTGGGGGCGAAGCTCACCGGGGCACCGTGCGGGCAGGTCGCCTGGGTGGCCGCGGTGAGCAGGTAGCCGGCCATCACTGCACCACCAGCGCGCCGTCGTTGACGTCGACCTTGGGGCCCTGCATGACGATCTTCGCGCCCTGACCGTTGTCGATGCTCACGCCCGAGGAGTCCAGGGTGATGACCGGCCCCTGCGAGCAGGTGATGGTCAGGGCCGTGCCGTCGTCGTCCAGCTCGAGGCGATGTCCGCCGGGGGTGAGCAGGATGACGGTGTTCGGACCGGCGCCCTGCACGGCGCCGCCGCCGCTGTAGGTCCCGCCCGACCAGATGGGCGGCGCCGACAGGTCGCCGCCGGGCCACTGGACCCAGACCTGGGTCCCGATCGGCGGCACGGCGGCCAGGCCGGCACCGTCACCGGTGTAGGGCAGGGCGGGCAGGCACCATCCCGTGTTGCCGTCGGTGAGCACCTCCGGCACCGAGACCTGGATCCGGCACTTGGATTCGGGGTCGTTGTTGTCGGTCACCGCTCCGGCGAACAGGCCGAAGTAGCGGGTGTGGTCGTTCGCGCTCGCGCCGATATCGACCTCGGGGATCTCCACGGGGCTCACAGCGACACCCCCACGGCGGCGCTCAGCGCGCCGGCGAGACCGCCGGCGCCAGCGCCCTCAGCCGGGTTGCCCAGAGCGTTGCGGATGAGGCCGAGGGCCTGGCTGTGCCCGCCCGGGGTGACCGTATGCCGGACCGACCGGACGAGCCAGAGCCCGTCGAGAGCCTCCCCCAGGCCGGCGACGGTCACCGTGCGTCGGGCGCGGATGAGCGGGGAGTCGGCGGAGGTCAGGGTCGCGTCGAGGGTGGCACCGAAGGCGCTCCGCTCGGCCATCGCCGTCGCCGTGGACTGGGCGTCCAGGACGCTGACCGATCCGGCCGTGTGGGTCCGGACCAGAGTGACGCCGCCGAGGGAGCGGGTGCCCATCGCGTGCCCCTTGCCGTTATCGCTCGCGGCGTCGACGTCGCTCGTCCCGGGCACGGTCCGCGTCACGTAGACCTCCTGGCCGGCCAGCAGCTGGACCGAGGCGGTCGCATTCCCGCCGAGCGGCCCATAGCCGAGGGCGATCGTCGCCTGGGCGGCCGCGGTGACGTCGATCTTGCGGAAGACGCTGGTGACGACGCCGCTGATCGTCTCGATGTGCAGGTCGAAGCCGTTGCGGCCGGCCAGCCCTTTGAGGAACGCCCAGTCCGTCGCGCTCTGCTGCGGGGAGTATGTGTCGGAGTCCGCACCGCTCGGGGTGCTGTCGACCTGCGAGGCGAGACCGTGCTCGGAGAAGATCGTCTCGGCGATGGCGGCGTCGTTGGTGTCCTGCCAGAGCCGCTGGACGTCCTGGCGGTCCAGCTCCACGCTGCGGTCCATCCCCTCGACGGTGATGGTCGACGACCCGCCAGGCGCGATCTGCCAGCTCGCGCTGACGCTGCGGGCCTCAACCTCGACGGTGTCGCTGCCGCGGGTTAGCGTGACGTGGAACGGCGTGGCGGGTGCGACGAGCGGGTCGAGGCAGGACGTCCAGGCGCTGTTGTCGCTCGTGACGAGCTGGACGGTGATGCTCACCTTGTCCTGCCCACCGAGGGTCTCCTCAAGGCTGAGCGACTGGACCAGCTCGAGGTCGTGCGCGCCGAGCGGGGCACCGTTGACGGTGATGGAGGTGCGGGTCTCAGGCATTCGGCACCGCCAGGGGGGTCCCGGTGCGCTCTAGGTCAAGGGCGTTGGCGCGTGGGTTGGCGTCGGCGATGAGCCACCACTTGGTCGAGTCGCCGAGGGAGGCTCCCGCGAGCAGGTCGAGGCGGTCACCCTCACGCACCGGGTAGACGACGTCGGTGGCCGGCTGCACGCTGACTCGCGGCGTCGTCATCGGGCGGGTGGTCCCGTCGTCCTGCGGTACCGCGAGCTGGCCCTGCCCGTCGTAGCGGCCGCTCATGTCATCAGCTCCAGGCCCTGGGCGACGCCCACGACGGCGAGGCCGGTCCGGACCGCCTGGTAAGCGGTGGCCATGACGTTGGCCAGGGTCTGGTTGGGGTTGAGGTCGCGGTCGCGCAGCACCGTGACCGACAGGTCGACGGTGGCCTGCACCGGGTGCAGCGCACTGTCGAAGCCGGTCTCGTGGGCGCTGTACGAGTCGATGCGCACCGGCGCGATCCGCTCCGGGCTCCAGGCGAGGATGACGAGCGGCAGTGACGGCGTCGGGACTGGCGCTGCTCCGCCTCCCCCGCCGAGGACCGAGACGACGGCCCCGGCGAGCGCGGCGAGCCCTCCCCCGCCGGGCTCCATCATCGCCTCGATGGCGGCGAGCAGCGGGCCCACGCCGAGGGTTCCGGTGACCGGCTTGTCGAGGGCGTCGAGGGCGTCGAGCTCGAGGTTGAATGTGTACGTCTCGGTCGGCGGGGCACCGACCTGCAGGCCCGACCCTCCGGACGCTCCGGGCGCGACGCGCAGGACCCGGGTCACCTCGGACGGGTTGTACTGGAACGGGACGAGCGTCGGCACCATGCCGGCCACCGGGTCGGAGAACGACAGGAGCATGCCGCGGGCGGTCATCGGCCATCACCTCCGTGGTTGGTCCCGTCAGGGGTCCGTACGCCGGGTGTCTGTGTTCCGGGCGTCGCGGCCCCTCCGACGGCACCGGGCCTGCCGGCATGCGAGCCCTGCACCGCCGCCGCGACGGCTGCGGCGACCTGGGCCTCAGGTCCGGTCGGCCACGGGCGTCCGGCGAGGGCCGCCTCGATGGCCGGGCGCAGGAGGCCGGGCTCGGGCTCGACGTCGACGCTGAGGCGCAGGTCGTCGGTCATGGCCGCACCGTCCTTGCCGTGAGGTGTCGACCGGTCTTCTCCAGCTCACGGCGGACCGCGGTCTCCAGGTGCGCGGAGGTGACGGCCGACCCGTCGGCCGTCGCGAGCACCGTCGCGGCAAGCGCGGCCGCGCGGATCGCCGCGCCGGAGAGTTCCTCGCGCGCGACCCGGTCCGTGTCCGTGTCCGCCCCGAGCAACCTCACGGGCAGGACCCGCCGCCACAGCTCCTCGCGCTCGGCGTGGTCGGGCAGGTCGAAGCGGACGCTGAGCCGGATGCGGCGGGCGAAGGCCTCGTCGAGCGCGGCGGGCCTGTTGCTGGTGAGGACGACGACCCCGGTGTGGAGCTCGATCCGCTGGAGGAGGTGGTCGATCTCGAGGTTGGCGTAGCGGTCCCGGGCGTCGGTCACCTCGCCGCGCTTGCCGAATAGGCCGTCCGCCTCGTCGAAGAGCAGGACGACGCCGGCCGTCGCCGCCTCGTCGAGGACGATGTCGAGGTTGCGCTGGGTCTCGCCGAGCCACTTGCTGACGACCTTGGCGAGATCGACGACCCACAGGTCCCGTTCGACGGCGGCGGCCAGGGCCTCGGCGGCGGCGGTCTTTCCCGTCCCGCTGGGGCCGTGGAAGAGGGCGACGACGGCCCGGCCGCGGACCCCGTCGAAGCCGAGGGTCTCGTGGGCGGCCGCGGACCACCGGGCGTGGGCGACGACCTCGTCGAGCCCGTCGCGGGTGGCGGGCGACAGGACGAGGTCGTCCAAGCGCGTCGCCGTTGGCACCTGACGGGCGAGGCCGCCGGGGTCGTGCCGCGGTTGGCCGCGCAGCGCCGCCGCGACGTCGTCGCCGGTGAGCCGGTCACCGCGAGCCTCGGCGGCGGCCGCAGCCCGCGCCACGACCTCACGGATCCCCTTCTCACCCAAGGGGATCCGGCTCGCGTATGCCGCGAGGTCGGATCTGCCCACCCGGGCGCCGGCCGTTCGCAGGGCCGAGCCCCACGTGGCCGCGGCCTGCGTGAGGGTCGGGGCCGGGACCTCGACGGTGTGCCAGCCAGGAGGGGCCGACGCGTCGCTGGGCCCGAAGGCGAGGATGCACCCCTCCGGCGGCGTCTCGCCGCCGCCGAGGACGACGGCCGGCAGCTCGCGCCCGAGGCGGAGGAGGAGATCGGCGAGTCCGGGAGGCCTCGCAGTCGGGGCGAGGGGTAGCGCGAGCCGCTCGGCGACGGCATCACGGAGGCTGGCCCGGTCGTCGTCGGCGACGCACCGTGCGACGACGCGACCGCCACCAGCGACGAGGTCGGCGAGCCGGTCGGCCACCGGGACCAGCCGTGGCGCGGTCTCCGTTGTCGCGGGGAGCGCGCGAACGTTCCCCGACAGCAGGTCGGCTGCAGCCGCCGTGAGGGTCAGCGGATGACCCGGCCCGGGGGCGGGGTCGAGCAGCCCGGGGCGGACGAGGGAGGAGTCCTCGCCGACGACGACGGGGACCTCGACACCCAGCCGGGTCAGGGCCAGCCGGACCGTGGCCGGTGTCGCCCACCTCCGGCGGCTGTCGTCATGGAGGCAGCCGAAGACGACGGCAAGCTGCGGATCGACGGCGGTCCACCACGCCGCCGCGAGCAGGGCCTCCTCGCCCGGTGTCAGCCCGGCCGCGGTGACAGTCGCGGCGAGGGCGCCGCCTGGCGGGAGTACGTCGTGGAATGTGCGCGGCCGCACCCTCCCTGCCGCGGAAGGGCCCAAGCCCGGAACCATCCCACCCACAGGGAGATCTGCCTCCGGTGCTGACTGCCCGTCGAGGGCGCCCACCCCGGCGGTGGCCCGGGCCGCGTCGTCGAGGTCGTCGGCGGACCACGCCGACCGGTAGGTCCGAAGGGCGGCCGTCGCCGCTCCGGCAAGGACGTCTCGCCAGGCGAGCAGCCGCTCGTCCCGCTCATAGAGCTCGGCGCCCAACGCCTCGATGGCCAGCTCGCCCGGGGTCCGAGCGGCGGTCGTCGTCATGGCGCCACCGCCAGCGGGGTCGCGGGCCCGCTGATCGTCCCGGCCCGCAGGCTCACCGGGACCGTTCCTGTCGCCGGCAAGGGGGCAACGGTCGCCTTGACGGTCGTCGGGGTGAGCACGGCATAGGGGACTGAGGTGCTGCCGAAGAACACCTCGCCGTCGGCGGTCGCGTGCTGGACGGTGAGGGTGACGTCGACCCCGGCCTGGAGTGCGGCGGATGCCGACACGACGACGGGCACGACGGTGACCATTGCGTGGCCGCTGCCGGCAGGCAGGCCGTCGGTGAGGTTCGTCACGACGAGTGGGCGCTGGCCCGCGACGATCGCGTCGTTCGGGAGGTGGACGAGCAGCCCGTCGTCAGCGGGCGACGCCGGCAGGGTCCACGGGCCGGTGCTGTGCGTGTGCAGGGGGTCCGGCCGTCCGTCCGTGGGGTCGTCGGGGTCGCCCGCCAGCCGTCCGAGGGTGACCCGCCGGGCGTCGGTGAGGCCGCGGACGCGGATGGCCATCGGCTCGTCGAAGAACACGGTCGAGGGGGCGACCGCGGCCACGACCGGTATGAGGGCCGGCGCGACGCCGACGCGACGCACCTGGACTGGCGGCCCGGCGACGAACGGCGTCTGCGGGGGCACGGTCACAAGGCTCACGGAATACCCGACAGAGAGACGCAAGGCGTGCGAGCCGGTGTTCCAGAGCGCCGTCATCGTCTCGATGGCGAGCGGGTCGGGGCTGAGGCGCAAGGGCTCGATCATCCCGACGAGCGCCGTCGCGACGTCTCCCACCGACCGGTCCGGCCCCGTCGCGACGGGGGTGTCGATGCCGAAGATCCCGTTGTCGTGCAGCGCAGACATGACCGCGGAGAGACCGGCGTGGATGACGTCGTCCTCGGTGCCGTCGGCGCTGAGCTCGCCGGGGTCGGCGGAGAGCAGGTAGCGCAGGGTGAGGGCGAGGGGTGGGTGACCGCGGCGGGTGCGCCAGCCGCTCACGGGGGACTCCATGTTCATGTATGACGCGGACGGCTCGATCCGGTAGAGGAACCAGTTGAGCCGGGCACCGCCGACCGGCCGGTCGAGCGGTCCCACGCTCACTGCGACCGGGCTGGCGAGGCCTTTCATGGCCTCGGTCGTGAGGACGCGCAGCACCTCGTCGACCCCGGCGATGACAGGTGGACCGGGCGTGAACAGGCTCACCAGCCACCTCCCCGCCGTGCCGTGAGACCGGCCGCCACGACCCGACAGCCGGCGAACGGATCTGCCTGTGCCGCAGGTGAATCCACGTGCACCTCGATCCGGCCGATGACCACGGGAGGCGCTGATGGGGCGGGCGCCGGGGTATCGGAGCGATCGGGTCGTTCCGGAGCCGACCGGCGCAGCCTGGTGACCTGCGGCACCGGTTGGTCGGACCCCGTCGGGAACGGCTCCCGGGTGCCGGCGCCTGGCGTGGCGGTCAGGGCAGCAACAGGTCCGGGGCGAGACTCCGTCGGACGTCCCACCTCGGGCTCGAGTCCGGGGTCCGTCGGAGGCGCCTGCGTGGGCGGTGCCGTGCGAGCCTCCTCCTGCACGGCCATCACGTCCGGATCGGCGAGGGTCGCAGCCTCGCCGGGTGCGGAGGCGGCAGCGGGGCTCCGCTGGGCGGCGACCACCTGCGCCACCGACGACGGCGCTGCCGGTCCGCCATCGATCGGCGGGTCGAGGAAGGCCGGGCGGACGACGGGCCGGGCCTCACCCGCATACCCGCTCGGCACGGCCACGGGCGGAAGTGCCGCCCGGGCGAGGACCCGGGCCAAGCCACCCGGCTTCGGATTGCCCACGGGGCCGGGGGCTGGAGTCGGCCCCATCAGACCACCCCGGACACGAGGGCCGCGAGCCGCTGGCGGCGCTGGTCGGGCAACGCCTCGATGGTCGGCAAGTCCCACCCGTACGTCGAGGCGAGCAGGTGCACCTCCCGGTCGAACTCGGCGCACACGACGGCCAGCCCGCGGAGCACCATCGCGGCGACGTCGGCATCGACGGTGACCGGCTCCCCGCACTCGGCGCAGGCCGAGCGCAGTGGCCCGGCGAGGGACTGCTCGGCCCGGTCGAGGTCGGCCCAGGTTCCCCGTGCCTGGTCGGGCCCGGAGACGGCGCCGAGACGGCACCGAGCAAGGATCGCGGCCGGCTCGCCCGCGCAGGCCAGCAGATCGGCATACGAGGGTTCGCGCAGCCCGCTCCCCTCCCCCGTCCGGACCGACGCCCACACGTGCCGGCCGACCGAGGACACGGTCAGGGACAGCGTCGTCCGCGCCCCGCACGCACCGCACAGGGCCGTCACGTCGAGCGGGCCGCCGGTGACCTCCTCGTATGCCGCGAGGAGACTCCGGTCCGCGGCCCCGATCGGCAGGTCGGCCGGGTCGTCGACCTCATAGTAGGTGAGCTCGGACCGGTCGGGGCGGGCGCGCAGGACGGCCACGGCCTGGCTCAGCAGGTCCGTGCCGTCCTCGAAGGCTGCCGCCAGCCGAGCCAGCGGTGAGGCCGTGCGCCCGGTGTCCATCTCACACGGCTTGCTCGGCCGGCTCGGTGACGTCGGTGTCCCGTTCCCAGCCCTCGAGCTCCAGCTTGATGCTCTGGATGGCGACGGCTCCCGTCGCCGCGTCGAGGCCGGGCAGGGCCTGGTACTCCGAGACCCAGCAGCGGAACAGCTTGTAGCTGATGACCTTCTGCCCCGCCTCGTTGAAGACGTCGACGATGAGGTCCTTGCGGAAGTCCTTGAGCGAGATGCCCGGCTGCTCGAGGGTGCTCACCTTGTTGGCCCACGCCTCGAAGGCCAGGTCGTGGGTGACACCGCGCTCGAGGGTGACCGCGTCGTACGTCGTCAGGCCCGGGCTCTTGCGGACGTGGCTCGGGTCACCGCCCACGCGGTGGGTGACCGGCGCGGTGCTCCGCTGGAGCTTCGACATCTTGGACAGGCCGGCGACGTAGACGCCGTCCCACTTCAGCCTGAACATGCTGCTCTGGTAGGGAAAGAACCGTGTGGGGTTTACCGTGAACTCGGCCATGTCACTCTCCCGCCTGGCTGATCTGGGTAATCGTGATGACGACGAACTCGGCCGGTTTTAGCGGTGCGAAGCCGACGACGACGTTCACCCGCCCGGCATCGATCTCGGTCTGTGGGTTGACACTGGAGTCGCAGATGACGAAGAAGCTGTCCGACTCGGCCCGCTTCTCGGACTGCTGGAAGGCGCCCTGCTGGAACAGGCTGCGCATGAACCCGCCGACGGCGAGCCGCAGCTGGGCCCACAGGTCGGGGTCGTTGGGCTCGAAAACGGCGAACTGGGTGCCGAGGTAGAGGCTGGCCGAGAGGTAGTCGGTGAGCCGCCGGATCGGGACGTACTTACTGTCGCTCTGCAGGACGTCGCTGCCCGCGAGGGTGCGCGCCCCCCAGACGACCATGCCGGTGCCGGGGAAGGTCCGCAGGACGTTGAGCCCGAGCGGGTTGAGGTCGCCGGAGACGTCGTCGTTGGTCGGCGCCGTGAGGCCGAGCGCGCCCGCGACGCCGGCGTCGAGACCGGCCGGTGCCTTCCAGACCCCCCGCGAGGAGTCGGTGCGGGCCATGATCCCCGCGACGGCACCGCTGGCCCCGAACCCGTCCGGCGTCGAGTCGGCTGTGACGAGCCGCGGCCAGTAGATGGCGCCATGCGCGCCCTGGGCCCGCAGCAGGTTCGCCGCGGTCTTCAGCTGCGCCGGGTTGAGCGCGGCCGCCGGATCGATGACGAGGAAGGCGTTCTGCCGTCGGCAGTAGTCGAGCGCCGTGTTGACCGGGGTCGGGTCGCTCGAGGTCACCCCCGGCAGGCAGAGCAGGTTGAACCGCGGGAAGTCCAGGGTGTCGAGGACGAGCATGCCCTCGCCGGCGGTAGGCGAGACGATGTCGGAGGCGGTCGGCGTCGAGCCGTCGGCGCCGCCGGACAGCCCGGTGGGGATGGCCACGGCCGGGCGGTACGGCGCTGACCCGGCGACCTCGGTCCCGCCCCGGCTGACGCCGAGGCCGAAGTCCTCGGAGGCATCGCCGAGGCCGATGAGCCCGACGACGACGGCGCTGTCCAGCCCGGTCGTCTTGCTCGTGAGGACGAACTTCCCGCCGGAGACATTCGCGGTGACCGGCCAGATCGAGCCGGCCCCGTTGATCTCCGCCTTCACGTCGTTGACCGTGTGCGCGACGGGCGGGTTCTCGGTCGGGAAGAGGACGTAGTCGGTGGCCGGCCCCTGGTCGACCGAGAGCCGGATCGCCTTGCCGCTCACGGTCACGCTTGTCGCACCGGTGACCGTGCCGGTCGACGTCCCGGCGCCGGGCGCCGGGGCCGGGACTCCGGCCACGCCTGCGGTGACGAGACTGCTCGCTGCGAGCACCGTCTGCACGTAGCGCAAGCTGCCTGGTGACATCGACAGCTCCGCCCACGTCTCCTGCGCGAAGATGCTCGCCGGACCGCCTCCCACGCCGGGAGTCCATTCGGCGATGACGAGGGTGAACCGGTCGTCGGGGAACTGGGTGGCCGCCTTGACCTCGACGAACAGGCCGGTCTGGGCGCCGGAGCCGCCGCCGGTCCCGTTGGCCCAGCCGCCGCGGGATCGCGCGGTGAGGGTGAGCTGGAGCCCGTTGACCACCGGGAGCGGCAGGGTCGCCTGGGCTGCGCCACCGCCGAGCGCACGGACGATGACCGCGCGGCTGCCCCCGTTGGCGAAGAACAGCCCCACGGAGTGCCCCATGGGATGGGTGGTGTCCATGACGTCGCCGAAGGTCCGGACGTAGTCGGCGAAGCTGGTCAGGGCGACGGGCGTGTCGCTGATGCCCTTGCGAGCCGCACCGACGAAGGCGGTCACGGACGTCGACACCCCGGTGATGACGTGCGACCCCGACTTCTGCTCGACGATGTAGACGCCGGGATAGGTGGTTTGTACGGGCACGAAAGCCTCCCCCGATGGTGCGGCACGGTCGTGCCGGTGAGAGTCAATCTCCGTCGTTCGTTGGCGGAGAGGATGAAGCGCCATGCATCCCATCAGCGTCAGAGCGGAAATCCCGGATGTCAAGAGTAAGGATTGGGTTACCTAACTTCTGGCTTCTTGTGACGAGGTTGCGACGAAGATCATTGCGCCGGTCCGGCCAGGGCAACCACTGACGGCGTCAGCACCACTACCACCGCGACGAGCCAGATGAAGCTCCTGGGGACTCGACGAAGACGTTCGGTGTGTGAGGCGGCTTTCGACATCGAGTACTCCCCTGGTGAGACGTCGCGATATTCGGCGCTGCAGCACAGTGAAACTCAAGGGGCGACGAAAAGATCAAGTAATGAGGAAGACGTCATCGACCACCATCGACTGTCATCCCAGATGACAGATGGTTCATCCAGATGACAGGTAACGAACGGTCCTTTCGCGCTGCGAGCCGTCCGGTGACGGGACACCAGCAACTGATGGCAACTGACCGGTCCGATGGGCGCACCGCACCGACTGTCTCGATGGGGCCAGCGACTCCAGGTCGCCCGAATGACCTGGTTCGCGGTGAAGGGAACTGAGGTTTCCCTCAAGTCATGGAGGCTTCTTCAACAATGGATTTGCGTCCTGGCCACGGGCAAGGGTGAGCTCGGAGAGCGGTGTGTTTCGGATGAGGACGGGCTTGCGCTGAGGCTTGCGAAGAGGGCGACTCGTTCTGACCGATCGACTCTCACGTTCCGGTCCATGCCATTAACGTGCCATTACGGCAGGCATCCGAGGGGCACCCCAGGCCGCTCGTGGCCGCGAAACGCGCAGAGAACCAAGCACAAACCCCATGAGTTCAAACAGTTCCCAAGCTGACAGTGCGGGTTCGATTCCCGTCACCCGCTAAACGCGAAAAGCATTGCAAGCCAACCGAATTGGGCGCAATTTCCCATCCGGATCGGCACCCGTTGGCATCAGAAATCAGCACTCGTGCCATTACCGCGTGCCATTAGCCATGCGGGCCGGACTGTCAGCTAATCATCTTCCTCGTTGCCAGCGGCGACGCCGAGCCTGTCGCGCGATGCGGCTGCGACGGCCGCGCCGTGGTCCCAGTGGGAGTGGCTCTCGAATCCGAACTCACCAGGTCGGCCGGATCGGGTCGGGGGCCGACCCAACTCCCAGCCTGCGACTCACCCCGCCCACCGGACCTCTTCGGGGTCACCCGAGCTGAATCTTGGTAATCTGGGTGACGTCCCAGGCACAGGAGGCGGCCATGTATCCGCTGCAAAAGTCCACCCTTGCGAGCATGGTCTGCGCAGCCTTGGCCGGGGCCGGGCTAGTGGTGAGCCAGGCAGGTACAGCCCGCGCCGCGGTCCCTGCCACCGTCGGGACGTCCACCCCCCAGACCGCCGCCCAGAATGTCTTCAACCGCATGACGGTGGCGCAGCGAATCGGCCAGCTGTTCATGGTCGGCGGGCCGGTGAGCGGGCTGACGTCTGCAACTACCTCGGCGATCTCCCGATACCACGTTGGGAACCTCATCCTGACTGGGCGCACCACTTCAGGCGCGCCACCGGTACGGTCCCTGACCAGTACGAGCGACGCCCTGACCAGCACCATGGCAACTGCAGGGGTGCCTCTATTCATCGCCACAGACCAGGAAGGCGGATACGTCCAGGTCCTGCAGGGGGCTGGGTTCTCCCGGATGCCAACAGCGCTGAACCAGGGCACCTGGGCAGACTCGACCTTGACGTCAAACTCTGCGGTGTGGGGCCGGCAGGTCCTCGGTGCCGGAGTCGACGTCAACCTCGCTCCGGTCCTGGACACAGTGCCTCAGAGCTTCGCACCCTTCAATCCCCCCATCGGCCATTTCTACCGCGAGTACGGCTACACCGCCGCAAAAGTGACGGAGAAGGGGACGGCCTTCCTGCGCGGAATGGGCTCGACCGGACTGGCCGTGACCGCCAAGCACTTTCCCGGACTCGGGCACGTGAGCGGAAACACCGACACGACAGCCGGGGTGACAGACACGGTCACGACCCGCAACTCGGGTGACATCGCGCCGTTCCGCGCCGCGGTCACCGCTGGCGCCCCGTTCCTGATGGTGTCCTCTGCCTTCTACAGCAAGATCGACGCGCATAACCCGGCCGTGTTCTCCCCCACCGTCATCACCGGGATGATCCGGCACGACCTCGGCTTCACTCGCGTTGTCATCAGCGACGACCTCGGCAACGCCAAGCAGCTCGCGGCCTGGTCGCCGGGGATGCGGGCTATCAACTTCATCAACGCCGGCGGCGACATCATCCTGACGGTCAACCCGACGCTCCTTCCTACGATGGTCAACGCGCTCAGCGCCCGGCTCTCGGCCGACCCTGCCCTACGCACCGTGGCCAACGCCGCGGTGGTGCGGGTCCTCACGCTCAAGGCGGGTCTGGGGCTGCTCGGAGCCCGACTGAGCACCGACGGCCAGCTCGGGCCGCAGACGACGACTGCGCTGCAGCGATGGCTGGGCCTCGTCCAGACTGGTGCGATGAACGCCGTGACGGTCCGCGCGCTACAGGCGCGGATCGGGACCACCGCCGATGGCATCTGGGGACCAGCCTCGATGTCCGCGCTGCAGTCCTACCTCGGCACCTACCGAGACGGCGCAGGTACCTGGAACACCCGGACGGTGTCCCTGCTCCAGCGGTACCTGAACACGCAGCTCTAAGGTGCCGCCCGGGCGGCAAGCCCGCCCAGCTCAGCCCCGAAGATGACGTCGACGACGTGCGGCGCACTGTGCGCCACCACGACGTCCGTAGGTTAGTCGATGGCGTTGCGCAGCATCCCCATCACCGGGCGGAGCCCGCAACCTCCCGGTGGTATGACGTCAGGGTTACTTGTTGCCTCCTCTGGCTTCCTCCGCATCGTCCAGGAGTGAGGCCGGGTGCGGACTGGTCGGACTCGTCCCACTCAGCCGGCGCTCTGCCTGCGAAGAGCGCCGACTCCTACCCCGAGGAGCAGTACCCGAGAATGGCAAAGACGACGGGGCTGCCGTGATACTCAGGGATTGCGAGTGAATGTGCGCTCGGCAGGCGCGTCGGTGTCCACACGAGGGGAGGCCTCGGGTCACGGCACGCCGACTCCGGCGGCTGCGCCGGCTGCGGCGCCGGCTGCGGCGGCCGCTGCGCGTTCACCCTCGAGTAGGGCCAGGTACTCCTCAGCTGTGATGACAGCATGGGTGTCGTGCAGGACGACCTCCCACGTGATGGCCAGAATGCCGGACGTGGCGTTGGTTCGGCCCGCAGTCTCCTTCTCGCGGATGATGTCGCCACGGCTGTTGCGGAACCGCCGAGCCTGGATATCCACTGCCCGGATCGTCGGGTCGGCGAAGAAGTCCCGCAGCAGCGCCAGCTCAGCCTGCAGCCCGGACAGGTGGGCGGACTCGAACTCCGCGTCCGCCCCTGGCGTCGTCACGAGCGCGCCGGGGCCCGTCTCGATGCCGATCCGGTGCTCGTAGTTCGGCGTCGCCTGCCGCTCCCGCAGCTGGTGCACCATCGACGTCTCTCCGCGGTAGTGGGACACTCGATAGGTCGCGGTGATCCTCAGCAGACAACTTGGGCCACAGCGCGGTTCTCAGCACCCGAAACGAGAGAACCGGGCCACACACGGGCCACATGACCAGGCCGGTAGGGGTCACCAGAGGCCAGCTGAGGCCACCAATATCGTTGCAGGACACGGAAACACGGGGGGATAAGAACTCTTCCCAAGCTGACAGTGCGGGTTCGATTCCCGTCACCCGCTCCACACGCGAAAAGTGTTGCAGCAGAACCGAATTGGAGGACTTCAGACCTCTGCCTGCGCGTGTTCCCCGTCCATGCGCGGGCCACTTTGGGCCACACTTATCCACACCTCGGGACTCACCCTTCAGCTTCAGAGGACGCTCAGCTTGTTCCGTCAAGTTCTCCGGCCGGGCGGTTCTCCGGTTCTTCCAAGGGCACAAAGGGTGTCTCACCGCAAGTACGGGCTCGATGTGAACGGGCTCAACTACAACGCCGCGAAGGAACGCGGCCACTGATCCCGCAACGCGCCGGCGCGTTAGACGCCGAAGTGCCCGTCCGGTTGACCATCGGTGAACGGCCACCGATCCTCGTCCGAACCACCCTCTCTCGGTGGTCAAGGTTCTAGAACAGAATGCGCGCCCGAACACCTCCCGGCGTAGGTGTCTTTGCAGACGATCTCGCAGTTGTCAGGGTCACAACGCCGAAGCACAGCGCATTTTCTAGGGCGCCTCGGCTGTCACCTTGAGCTGCTTGAGGGTGTGCCTGAGCGCTGGTCGGGCGTCGCGGTGGTCAGGCATGAGGATCCCGTAGAGCGTGAGCAGCCACGGCCGGGGAGGTTGGATAACGTCGTAGTAGTGCGTGATCCGTGTCCCTGTACCCTCGGGTTCGAGGTAGTACCCCCAGACGCAGGAGTCTCGGCGCGTGGGGTCGAGTTGTTCGGGCACCGTCCGGAAGGCGAACTGCTCCCCGCGCGTCGCGTTGACTACTTCACAGATGCGCGACCAGCGGATAAGGCCGACGCGGTTGCGGCCGCGGAACCTGGAGCCGACGGTTCCCGGTGGTAGTCCTTCGAGCCAGAGGCAGGCCTCCACCTCTTCGGAGCGAGTCGGGGCCGATCCGAGGTCGGCGACCAGGTCGTAGACACGTTGCGGGGGTGCCTCGATGTGTAGGGACGCTTCCCCGCGGGTGCGCCAGGGTCTGCGTGGTGCGCCGATGATCTCGGGCTGTTCGGTGGTGGCCACCTCACCCAGCTCCGGGCCAACCGGGACGTCGGCGCCCCACCGGATGGCGCATGCCTGCCGGTATTTCGGGCCGAAGACGCGCAGCAGAACCAACCGCAGGACAGGGTTGACTGTGCCCACAACGTGGTTGTAGACGGTGCGGTCGCCTCCATCGATCAGCCAGTGCCCTTCGAGGCCGAGCTCCTTCTTGCTCTTGGTCTTGACGTAGTAGTTCCGTTCCCACCCGTCCCACTGCACGGCGGTCAGGGTGCTTGCGACGATCGGCATCATCTCATCCTCTTCGCGGCGCAGGTGGGGGTCGAGACTGCCCCGCAGATCGCTGAGGGTGTGTAGCAGCGCCTCCCGACCGGTCGCTGACATCTCGTATGCCGCAGCCGCTGCGGTTACCTTCCCCATGTGCGGGGCGATGCTCAGGTGGTCGGCGTCCATCTGGTCAAGGACGTCGGACGCCCCGGGGTTGAGCCTGCGCATCGTTGGCCACAGCCAGGCGTCCTCGCCGCTGTGATGGACATGCAGGAAACCCATCATCGCCTGCATGTGTTGGGCGATCGCCACCCGCTGGGCGTCACCCGGGAAGGGCTGGCGAGACAGGGCGACGGCGGCGCGGGTCAGGTCCCGCCGCAACGCCCCATGGACGATTCCCATCATTCGGGTGTCGGCCGGGGCCAATGGTTCCGTCTTCATGACAACCCCTTTCGCTGGGTCTTCTTTGTGGGCTCCTCGCTAGATCGTGTGGATTTGCGGTAGTGGGAGCTTGCCGGCGATGAGGTAGATGATCGTGATCATCTTGGCCTTGTTCCGGTAGCCGCG
>Ga0208080_1000206_pt1 | contig 28848 bp, 22 predicted proteins | sample NGESurdeep092012_3_FD_184476 | JGI IMG/M metagenome (GOLD analysis project Ga0208080, IMG submission 184476) | Arctic peat soil microbial communities from Barrow, Alaska - NGEE Surface sample 210-3 deep-092012 (SPAdes) | ecosystem: Environmental > Terrestrial > Soil > Wetlands > Peat ...
TGCAATTGCTGTGTGTCGAAATGGCTGACCGGCTCGGCACGCTGCAACAAGCGCGCATCGCCCATGCGCAATACTTTTCTAATCGTCATCGTTCACCACGCATTCCAGAATGCTGCGCACCCGTATCATCGCTGCGCTGGCGGTGGCATTGACGCTTTCAATACTGATACCAGTCGCGCTGTCGCCGCGTCCCGCCGCGTAATTCGCCACCACTGCGATGGCCGCATAATCGAGCTCCAGCTCTTTGGCCAGCGCGGTTTCCGGCATGCCGGTCATACCCACCATATCCGCCCCGTCGCGTTCATAGCGGTTGATTTCGGCGATGCTGTCCAGACGCGGCCCTTGCGTGGCCGCATACACGCCACCGTCCACACACGGCTGTTGTGCGGTTTGCGCGCTGCGCAAGATGTGGCTGCGCAATGTTGTGCTATAGGGAAAGGTGAAATCGGCATTGCTGTAAGGTTTATCGCGTGCCTCAAAAAAGGTTGCGTCGCGGCCATGGGTGTAATCAATGATCTGATCCGGCACGACGATCACGCCGGGCTTGAGATCGGTGCGGATACCGCCCACGGTCGCCACCGAGATTACTTTGCTGACCCCTTGTTCGCGCAGCACCCAAAGGTTGGCGCGATAGTTCACCAGATGCGGCGGGATGGTGTGACCATAACCGTGGCGCGCCAGAAAAATCACCTCGTGCTGATTCAGCGTCCCGAACAGAAACGCGCCGGATGGCTCGCCGTAAGGTGTGCGCATCACCTGTTGATGGGTGATTTTAAGATTCGCCAATTGCGTAAGACCGCGCCCGCCAATGATTGCCAACATTATCTCTACTCCTTAACTGCGTAAATGGCGGGCAAATTGCGCCACGCCCCCTCGATATCCATGCCATAGCCGAACACAAAACGATTCGGCAATTCCATCCCGACAAAATCCGCGTAGATAGGTTTTTTGCGGCCATGCTGCTTGTCGGCAAACACCGCGCTGTAACATTTATCCGCACCCAGTTCCAACACCCGCTCGCGCAATACCGACAAAGTATGGCCTTCATCAAGAATATCATCCAGCAGCAACACCACGCGGCCGCGCACATTCTCGCGCGGCTCGACCTTCCAGTGCATCGCGCCCCCGTGCCGCGCATCGCCATAACGCGACACATGCACGTAATCGAAATCCAGCGGAAAGTCGAGCAAAGGTAACAGCTGTCCGCTGAACACCACCGCCCCGCCCATCACCGACAGCACCAGCGGATGGCTATCCGCAAACCTGGCATTGATTTGTTGCGCGACGCGTTGCAACGCAGCCTGCACTTGCTCGGATGAATACAGCAATTCGGCCTGTTGCAGAATGTCGCGCGCGTGCTGGATGGATACGGTCATGGATTATTTCCTTAAGCCGGACGAGCCGGAACCAATGTAGGTCGGGCTCTGCCCCGACCGGGTGGGCGGCACCCGCAAGGGGTACGCCGTGGTTGTAAGGGGCTAAAGCCCCAACAACACACGCAGAGCCCACCCTACGGTTTTTTGGTTTATTTCAAACCATTCAGATACGCGGCAAACTCGTCGCGCACTTCGGGATGCTTGAGTCCCAGTGCCACCATCGCCTTGAGATACCCCAGCTTGGAACCACAATCATAGCGCTTGCCCTTGAAGCGATAGGCGAGCATCTTCTCCTCTTGTATCAATGCAGCGATCCCGTCGGTCAACTGGATCTCGCCACCGGCGCCCGCCTGCACCTTTGCCAGATGGTGAAAGATGCGCGGCGTGAGGATGTAGCGTCCCACCACCGCAAGCGTCGAGGGCGCCTTGTGCGGTTCGGGCTTTTCCACGATGCCGCTCACCTGCTCCAGATTCTCCGCCAGCGTGGTGCTTTCCACCACGCCGTACTGGCGGGTCTGGTCACGCGACACATTCTTCACTCCCAACACCGAACACTGATATCGCTGAAACACCTCCAACATCTGCTTGATGGCGGGAATGGCAGCGTCGATCAGATCGTCCGCCAGGATCACCGCGAACGGCTCGTCCTGGACCACCGGCTGCGCGCACAATACCGCGTGCCCCAGTCCCAGCGGCTCGGTCTGGCGGATGTAGATGTAGTTGATATGCGCGGGTACCACTTCGCGCACCACGCGCAGCAATTCCTCCTTGCCGCGCATCGCCAGCTCGGCTTCCAGCTCGTAGGCCTTGTCGAAATGATCCTCAATGGCGCGCTTGTTGCGCCCGGTGATGAACACCATGTCGGTGATACCCGCTGCTACTGCTTCTTCCACCGCATACTGGATCAGCGGCTTGTCCACGATAGGCATCATCTCTTTCGGACTGGCCTTGGTGGCCGGCAGGAAGCGGCTGCCCAGACCGGCAACCGGAAAAACAGCTTTCGTTATCCTCTTCATTGCAAATCTTCCTCATAAATGCCGGCGATCAGCGAAACCAGCGGGGCGATGCTTAAAGTCATGCTCAAGTTTATCTCCTTTGTTATTGGTGAACTGGGGATAGTGCCATTATTCTCACTTCGACCGCATGATCCCGGTGGTCGTCGATCAGTGGAATGATATTGTCGGGGCGTTCGACACCGTCCACCGTCACGCGCATCGCGCCGCTCTGCGCAGCATCGGCGGCATCCGTTTGCGTCACAGCGATATGATAGACCGTCTCCCGATACCGGTAGTGCAGCTTGAACGCTTTCCAATCCGCGGGCAGGCAAGGAACGAAATACAGTTTGTCCGCTTCCAGTCTCAGGCCGAGCAGGGATTCCACAATCAGCCGGTACATCCAGCCGGCCGAGCCAGTGTACCAGCTCCACCCCCCGCGGCCGGCATGTGGCGCAACCGCGTAGACGTCGGCGGCGACCACGTAGGGTTCGACTTTGTAGATCGCCACGCCCGCCGCCGATTTTGCATGATTGGCGGGATTGATCATGGCCAACAGTTCCCATGCGCGCCGGCTGTCGCCCAAGGCGGCGAACGCCATCGCGGTCCAGATTGCGGCATGGGTGTATTGCCCGCCATTTTCGCGCACGCCGGGAACATAACCTTTGATGTAGCCCGGATCCATATCCGATGTGTCGAACGGCGGATCAAGGAGTTGGATCAGCGCATCATCGTGCCGCACCAGGCGCGCATAGACGGCATCCATGCCCTTACGCGAACGCGCTGCATCGCCCGCGCCGGAGAGAACCGACCAGCTTTGCGAGATCGAATCGATCTGGCATTCGGCGTTGGCCGCCGACCCCAGCGGGGTGCCGTCGTCGAAGTAAGCGCGGCGGTACCACGCGCCATCCCAGGCATTTTGCTCGATACGCTGGCGCAGTTGCGCGGCTTCGGTGCGGCACTGTTCGGCAAAGGCCACATCTCCCTGCCGCTCGGCCAGTTCGGTGAAGCGCATCAGCACTTCATACAAGAAGAAGCCGAGCCAGACGCTTTCGCCCTTGCCGTGCAAGCCCACCAGGTTCATGCCGTCGTTCCAGTCCCCGGAGCCGATCAGCGGCAGGCCATGTTCGCCAAACGCGAGGCCGTGCCGGATGGCGCGCACACAATGCTGGTACAAGCTGGCCGACTCGGTGGAGTGTCCAGGCAGATCGTAATAAGAGTCGTCCTCGGGGCTGACGGGGCGGCCTTCAAGGAAGGGAATGGATTCATCCAGCACCCCGGTATCGCCGGTGCAGTGTACATAGCGGCACACCGCCAGCGGCAGCCACAGATAATCGTCGGAACAATGGGTGCGCACGCCGCGGCTCGACGGCGGGTGCCACCAATGCTGCACATCGCCTTCCACAAACTGATGCGCCGCGCACAACAGCAACTGCTCACGCACGAGTTGCGGCTCGGCGTGAACCAGCGCCATCACGTCCTGCAACTGGTCGCGGAAACCGAAGGCGCCGCCCGATTGGTAATAGCCGCTGCGCGCCCACAGGCGGCAGGCCAGCGTTTGGTACACGAGCCAGCCGTTGGTCAGCACATTGAGAGACGCGTCGGGCGTTTCCACCTGCACCGCGCCGAGGGTGTGATTCCAGTACTGATGCACCGCATCGAGCACGTCGCGCGCGGTAGCCGATCCGCGGAAGCGGCGCACCAGCTTGCGCACGTCATCGGCGCCGCGTCTTCCGGCCTGGCCCAGCCGGAACACGATCTCGCGTTCTTGCCCGTCGGCCAAATCGAAACTCACTTGGATCGCGGCGCAGGGATCCAATGCCGCCCCCGCCTTGCCGGAAAGCCGCGCGCGGGCCATCGCCGCCGGATTTTTGAGCGAGCCGTTACGGCCGATGAACTCAGCGCGGTCGCAGCTGATCGTGCGGCTTGCGTCATCCACATCGAAGAAAGCAATCCGGTCGGCGAATTCCGTGTTGTAAGGGTTGCGCGCGAACAGCGCGCCGCTGTCAGAATCCACTTCCGTGGTCACGTGCATGGTCGACTTCGGCCGCAAATCGCCCAGCACCCATTCCACGTAGCCGGTCGCGGAGAGCCGCCGCGACCGGCCCGAGACGTTGCGCACTTTCAATACCGAGAACTTGACCGCTGCATCCAGGGCCACGTATACCCACAACTCTGAGGTGATGCCCCCTTCACTATGTTCGAACACGCTGTAGCCGAATCCGTGCCGGCTGACATAAGCATTCGCGCCGCGGCTGGGCAGCGGCGTAGGCGACCAGAAATGACCGCTCTCTTCATCGCGCAGATAAAACGCTTCGCCGCCCGCATCGGACACCGGATCGTTGTGCCAGGGCGTGAGACGGAACTCATGCGCGTTCTCGCTCCAGGTATAGGCCAGGCCATTCTCGGAAATGACCGTGCCAAAATGCGCATTCGCCAGCACATTCACCCACGGCGCGGGCGTCACTTGCCCGGCCGTGGTGGTGATGACGTACTCGTGCCCGTCCGGCGTGAATCCGCCCAGCCCGTTGTGCAGAATGAGATCGCGCCGCGGCTCGATGCCGGCCGGTGATTCGGCGCGGTGTTTTCGGGTCGGCTGGAAGCGCGGCACCCGCACCTCCCTCAGGCTACGGCGGTTGACCTGCTCCGCCAGCGTTCCCCGGCTGTCGCTGAGAATGACGCGCGCGACCGATTGGAACAAAATGCGGTCTTCGTTCGATATCTGTTCCGCGTGGCGCACGAAGATGCCGCCCGGCCGATCGATCACATGCGCTTCGACCCCCGCTGCAATCAAGCCGATGATTTGATCCTGGAGCAGTTGCCGGTAACCGGCGCGGTCTTCGTTCCAGATCACCAGGTCCACCGCCAGCCCTTTTAAACGCCAGTAGGTGTGAGCCTGCACCAGTTGACGCACTAATCCGATATTGGCCGCATCGCCAATCTGCAACAGCACGATGGGCAAGTCGCCGGAAATGGCGTAACCCCATAAGCCGGATTGCCCACGGCGATTCTGCATCAGAATGCCGGCGTCGGCGCGTAGCGAGGCGTTGGCATAGACCACGGAATTGGCCATGCGCCCATAGAGTTGCGCATCGGCCTCGCTGGCATTGATCTGGCGCAACACCACTTGTGCATGCGTCCAGGCGAGTTGGAACACGCGATCCGCAAGCCGTTTATCCTGATATTTTTCGACCAGCCCCAATACCGCATCGCGGGTTTCTCCCATGCCGGTCACCATATCGATGGTGACTGTTTGTCCCGGATCGAGCCTGATGGCATAGCGGATAGCGACAATCGGATCCAGCACCGAGCCCTGGCTGCCGGAGAGCGCGCCTGGGGTCGCTGCCGCGCCGCTCAACGCTTGCGGATCGGCGGCCGTGCGGCCGCGGCCGATGAATTGCATCCGGTCTGTCTCATAGGAAATTTCGTCGATGTCCGCACCGTGCACTGCCATCAGGTGCAACATCCACGGCACTTGCTCGTTGCGCGAGCGCGGACGGCGCGTGCAGAGTATCGCCTGGCGTTGTTCGATGATCTCGGTCTGCACAAACAGATTGCTGAAGGCCGGGTGCAGCGCGTCCGTGACGGGTACGGCAAGCACCACTTCCGCGTAACTCGTCACCGTGATGGTGCGGCGTGTCCGGGCGCGGTTGGTGAGGTGGACGCGGCGCAATTCGATATCGTCTTCCGGCGACACCGCGATCTCGGTATGCGTCTCAAAATCGTAATCGCGGCGGCGAAATTCGGCGCGCCCCTCGGAAAAAATCGCTTCGTAATGCTGCGGCTGTTTCAGTGTCGGCTGATACGCGGTCGACCAGACTGCTCCGCTGCTCTCGTCGCGCAGATAACAAAATGTACCCCAGTGGTCGCACGTCGTATCTTCGCGCCAACGCGTGACGGCGAGATCTTTCCAGCGGCTATAGCCGCCGCCGGCGTTGGTGACCATCACGTGATAGCGGCCGTTGGACAACAATTGCACTTCCGGCATCGGCGTGTCCGGGCTGTTGAAAACGCGAATCGGCGCTTCCGCAGCGCCGGCAGTCGATCGAATCTCTGAGAGTTGGGCAGTGCGCGGAAACAGCGCCGTGGCCCTGGGAATCCGCTCCTGGAGCAGCAGCAGGTTCGCCTGGAACAGCGGGTCCGACTCGAAGCGCTTCTGCATCGGGCGATCCAGCAGCAGATAGGCCAGGGAAAGCAGGCTCATCCCCTGGTGATGCGCCATATAAGACAGCACCACCGTGCTCGATTCCCCGCGTCGTTGACGTGATGGGGTGTAGTCGATGGCTTCATAAAAGCCGAATTTTCCTTCCAGCCCTTCCGCGCTGAGTCGCTGCAAATTCAGGCACGCCGCCTCGGGCGCCACCATCAGCGCCAGCACCGTGGCATACGGCGCAATCACCAAGTCATCGGCGAGTCCGCGTTTGAGTCCCAGGCCGGGCACGCCAAAGGCGCGGTACTGGTAGTTGAGATGGGCGTCGACCAGGTTGTAGCCGGATTCCGACATGCCCCACGGTACGCCACGCTGCCGCCCATACTCGATCTGCCGCGCCACCGCCGCCTTATAGGTCTGGTCGAGCAGCGTGTTATCAAAGGTCGGCATCACCAGCAGCGGCATCAGGTACTCGAACATCGAGCCGCTCCACGATAAAAGAACCGGTTCGCCGCCGGCGGCCGTGAGCAGGCGCCCCATGGCAAACCAGCTCTCCTGCGGCACTTGTCCCTGCGCTATCGCGACGAATTTGATCAATCTCACTTCCGAAGCCAGCAGGTCGTAGTAACTCGCATCCCGCCGCAGTTCATCCACGTTGTACCCGATCGCCAGCAGACGCGACGCCTTGTCGTACAGGAAGTCGTACGCCATGTACGCGAACTCACCGGCTTGCAGGGTCAGCCGTTCGACCGTCGCCATCCGCGCAGTGGAGCGGTGACCGGCTGCCGTGATGCAGCGTCGAAACTCATGCAGCCACTCACGTTCTGCGGGCGTCGCGGGACCCGCAAGGAGCCGCTGCTCGATTGCCGCCAGTACTCCCTCTTCGAGTTTTGCCAATTCGCGCAGCGTTGGAATTGCACCGAGACCGGGGAAGTCGCCGAGCCAATTCGGTGCAGCCGGCAGCAATAGCCACGGCGCGAGATACGTCAACTCATCGAGGGCGGCGTGGCATTGCCGGGCCAGCGTCCGCGCCCACCAATTCGCATCGCTCTCAGAAGCCGTCTCGGAGAGCACTGCGCTGGCGTGATCCAGTGTCGGGTGGTGCGTGGAATCCGCATCGACTTCTGTGTACACTTCACCACTTTTTTGAGACGCCATTGGGACAGCTTCGAGGCTGTCGGCAAACTCCGCCGCGCGTCTCGCCAGCCGGTCAAGGCACAGCCGCGCTTGCGCGAGCGTGCTTGGCCGGGAAGCCAAGGCCGCCTCGAAATCTGCCTGAAATTGAGCGAGCGGGGCCAACGGGGCGCTTGCCGCCGCCTCCACCAGAATGCCCAGCGTGTCGTGGAGTCCGTCAAACAATCGCGCCCCCAGGATAGTGTCGTCGGGAAGCGCGAGCAGACCAGGCCGCAAGGTCAGCAGATGGCCCGCGAGGTTTCCGCTGTCCACCGTCGAAACATATTTAGGGTGCAGCGGTTTCAGCGATAAGGTGTCGTACCAGTTGTAGAAGTGACCGCGGTGGCGTTCCAGGCCTTCCATCGTGCGCAGTGTGTTCGCCGTGCGCTCGATGAGTTGCCCGGCCGGAATGTAGCCGAAGTCGTATGCCGTTAAATTGGCGAGTAGCGCCAGTCCCATATTGGTCGGCGAGGTGCGATGCGCAACCGCTGCGCCGCGATACTCCTGATAGTTATCCGGCGGCAGCCAATGATCTTCCGGGCCGACAAAGGTCTCGAAGAATGCCCAGGTCTTGCGCGCAAGCTTGCGCAGAAAGACGGTCTGCGCAAGCGTCAGCCGCGCTTCACGTCGCGCGAGCGGTTGGCCGAGCCACCAGGCAAGCGCGGGTGAACCCAGCCACAGCAGCAGGACAGGCGCCGCTACGGCGAGCACTGCGGGCTTGAACAGCAGGAAATAGAGCGTTGCGGCAACGGCGATCAGCGGCGCGATCCACATCGCGCGCAAGGCGGCGGCGAAGTCCGTGCGGCTGTTACGCGCCGCTTCGCCCGAAGGATTCCATTCGAGCAGCCGTTTGTGCGTGAACAACATACGTCCCGCCGTGCGCATGATCGCATCCACGCTGAAGTAGGCCTCATAGGGCAGGCATGCCAGGGTAAAGGCCGCTTGTGCCAAGCGTTGCAGGGCCGTATCGAGCGCGGCGGCAAGATGTTGACTGAACAGCACCTCGCGCGGCTTGTGGAATATTTCCAGAACCGAGGCAATCAAGGGTGGAATCAGGATAATGCCGATCACCGCCCAGGTCCAAAACAAGGATGAGTCCAGCAGGGTCCAACCCAGCAGCAGCGACAGCGTCAATGCCATCGGCACGAGGCTGCGCCGCAGGTTGTCGAAGAGTTTCCATTGCGACAACCACGACAGCGGGTTCTTCTGCCGGCGCGCACCGGTACCGGGAACGCGCGCGCGCAACCATCCCGGCAACTGCCAATCGCCGCGTATCCAGCGATGGCGGCGGCTCACGTCCGCGCTGTAGTGCTCGGGATAATCCTCATACAAATGCACATCGCTCAACAGGCCGGCGCGCGCATAACACCCTTCCAGCAAATCGTGGCTGAGAATCCGGTTCTCGGGAAAGCGTTCATTCAATGCTTGCTCGAACGCATCCACCTCATAGATGCCTTTACCGATGAACGAACCTTCGCCGAACACGTCCTGGTAGACGTCGGAGATGGCGCGGGTATAGGGGTCGATGCCGGAGTCGAAGCCATGCAATCGCGCATAGCGCGAGCGGTTGGCGCCTTCCAGGCTCACGCTGACGCGCGGCTGAAGAATGCCGTAGCCCTCGCAGACCCGCTGCCGCTCTGCGTCGTAGCGCGCGCGATTCAGCGGATGCGCCATGGCACCCACAAGCTGCCGCGCGACGTCACGCGGAAGCTGCGTATCCGTATCCAGGGTGATGACGTACTTTACGTTCGCGAGGCAAGTTGTATCACCGGCAATGCGTGAGAAGCGTTCGCCGGCATTGCTGCGCGTCTTGCCGCGCAGCAATGCATTCAGGTCAGAAAGCTTGCCGCGCTTACGCTCGTAGCCCATCCATATCCGCTCCTGCGGATTCCAGCGGCGCGGGCGATGAAAAAGAAAAAAAATGTCATTATCCGCAGCGCTATATTTTGCGTTCAGCGCCTCGATTTGCGCCTGGGCCAGTTGCAGCAGCGGCTCGTCCCCGGCGAGCGTTTCCTCATGCGCGTCCCGAAAATCGGTCAGCAGGCCGAAATACAGATTGTCGTCCCGATTCGCCAGGAAGCGCACTTCCAGCGCCTCGATCAGATCATCGACGTTCTGCGGGTCGGTGAGCATCGTCGGCGCCACGACCAGCGTGCGCGATTGCGCCGGAATGCCGGCGGAGAAATCCATGCGCGGCAACAAATGCGGGCGCACCAACAAGGTCGCCAGCCAATTCACCAGGGCCAGTGCCAACTGACTGGTGGACAGCAGTACGAGCAGACCTATCGGCACCTGCATCTCATCCGGGATGCCTTGGGCCTGCGCCATCGCCAACAGGCCCGCGCTGAACAGCAGCGTGAGCAGCGCGATCGCGCCGAGATACAGGCCCAATGGGCGTCGGTAAGCTATTTTCGCGAGCGTTTCGGCAAATGAAAAGTGCACCTGCGCCCTGGTGCTGGTTTCGAGTGCGCGCAAGCCCCGGTCGATCAGATAGAAACCGACATGCGCCGCGCGTTCGCCACCACCCGGATGCACAGCTTGAGCCACCTGCGCGAGTTGGATCGCGCGCAGCGCGACTTCGGTTTCGGAGAGGGGGCTGGTTTTCGCAACCTTCTCAATCGCATGACGATAGCGATCGCGGGTAGCGAAATCCATCTCAGCGTAGGCGCCGTCCGGATCTTCGCGTAGCGTTTGCTCGACGATACTCATCGTTTCGACGAACTCACGCCAATCCATTCCCCCCAGAAAGCGCAGGCTGGCGATGCTGTTGCTAATGGAAACCTGGTCGGCAGCCTGCAGTTGGTTTCCCGATTGCACCAACTGCTCGATGGTCAGACCCGACTCGGCAAGCACTTGCTCAATCCAGGTCAGCGGCAATGCCAGGGCGAGGCTTTGTCCTTGCAGCAGGCGCGTAAATTCCGACACGAAGGGGGTCGTCATCGGCGGTTGCGAGCGCGCCATGTCCGCAATCACCAGCACCAGGCTTTTCGGGTCTTTCTCCGCAACCGCCGTCATCTGCTCCGCCCACATGGCGGCGAGGTCGCGATCCACTCTGCCGGAGGCGATGCGAACGGCAACGCGCCGCAGATTCTCGATCAACGCCAGCCGCAGCATGATGGGGATGGCCCATAACTCGCCCAATTTGAGCGTGCTGACTGTCTGATAGGACACAACAAAACGGCTGAGGATTTCCGGGTCCACCCGCCCATCTCCGTGCGAAATGATCTCCAGCGCGATATCGAATACACGCGGCAATCCAGCTGAAGCGCCGTTCAACAAACGCGGCAATTCCCTGCTGTACCCCTTGGGAAAGTGGCGCTTGGCGGTACGTATCTGCTCTTCGATCAGATAGAAGTTATCGAGCAGCCATTCGCTGGCCGGCGTAATCTGCTGATTCGCTTTTACCGCCGCCATGAGCCGGCCAGAGACGTCGATCAAGACCGCTTCATTCGCCGCCAAACGCGTCAGAAGCTGCTCCCGAGGACGTACCTGCGTCAGCTTGTGCTCAGCCGCGAGACGCTTGCCATGCTGTTCCATCTGATCGGCGCTGAACAACTCCGAGCGCAGCGGGGGCTCATCAAAGGAGTGCTTGAGGGGAATGCCGACGTCGCGCAAGTGCACCCTCAACTGATGCAAATAATGGAAAAAACGAATGTCGCTGGTTTTCATTTTATTTCAGCAACAAGAAATTCGGTGGCGCAACACAGGCCGTTGATGTACGCGTAGCGGACATTAAGCCAATTGTCATAAGCGATTGGTGGTCATGGCCAAAAACAGCCTTAGTGATTTTCTTCATTTCGATTCCAATAACGCCAAAAACTGCTGCTCATCCAGCACCGCAACGTCCAACTCCTGTGCCTTGTCCAATTTGCTGCCCGCTTCGACCCCTGCCACCACGTAGTCCGTTTTTTTAGACACGCTGCCGCTGACCTTTGCGCCAAGCGCTTCCAGTTTCTCTTTCGCCTCTTCGCGCGACATCGCAGCCAGCGTACCGGTCAACACGAAAGTCTTGCCGCTCAAGGGCAGACTGGTCGCAGGACATGGTTGATGCTCAGTCCAATGCACACCGCAGGCACGCAGCTGCTCTATCACTTCACGGTTATGCGCTTCGGCCAAAAAGTCCGCGATACTCTGCGCCACCACCGGCCCGACATCATGCACCTGCTGCAAACTCTCCATATCTGCGGCAAGCAGATTATCCAACGAGCCGAAGTGTTGCGCCAAGTCTTTTGCGGTGGCCTCGCCGACATTGCGGATGCCGAGCGCGAATATGAAACGCGCCAGCGTGGTGTGCTTGCTGTGCTCGATCGCGGCCAGCAGGTTGACTGCGGACTTTTCGCCCATGCGTTCCAGATTGATGATCGCCAGCAAGCCGAGTTTATACAGGGCCGCCGGGTTACTGACGATATGGGTATCCACCAGCTGCTCGACCAGCTTTTCGCCCAGCCCTTCGATATTCATTGCGCGGCGGCTGGCGAAATGCAGCAATGCCTGCTTGCGCTGGGCAGGGCAAAACAGCCCGCCGGTGCAGCGCAATACGGCTTCATCTTCCAGCCTGGCAACGCGCGAACCGCACACCGGACACACCTTGGGCATGGCGAACTCGCGGGCATCCCGCGGGCGCCGCTCTAGCACCACACGCGCCACTTCCGGGATCACATCTCCAGCTCGACGCACGATGACAGTATCGCCGATGCGCGCATCCTTGCGGCGTATCTCATCTTCGTTGTGCAGTGTGGCATTGGTCACCGTCACGCCGCCGACGAATACCGGCGCCAGTCGAGCCACGGGAGTCAGCGCGCCGGTGCGCCCGACTTGCACCTCGATGTCCAGCAATGTGGTCATCGCTTCCTCGGCGGGAAATTTGTGCGCGATGGCCCAGCGCGGTGCACGCGACACGAAGCCAAGTTGCTGCTGTTGCGCGATATCATTGACCTTGTATACCACGCCATCGATATCAAACGGCAGCTGTTCTCGCGCTTCACCTATCTCGCGGTAATATGCCAGCAATCCCTCCAGCCCGCGCACCACGCCGCGCTGTTGCGCAACCGGCACGCCCCACTGCTGCAACAAGGCCATTTGCTGATCATGCTGATCCGGCAACTTCGCGCCGTCGCAAAAACCGATGCCGTAGGAAAGAAAACTCAGCCGGCGGCCGGCGGTGATGCGCGAATCGAGTTGGCGCAATGATCCCGCCGCCGCGTTGCGCGGGTTGGCGAATTCCTTTTCGCCTTTGGCGCGTTGCGCATCGTTCAATTTGGCGAAATCGCGCTTGAACATCAGCACTTCGCCGCGCACCTCGACATCCCTGATTGGCTCGCGCATCTTCAGCGGTATCGTCCTCACGGTGCGCAGGTTTTCCGTGACATCCTCACCCGTGCTGCCATCGCCGCGCGTCGCTCCCTGCACAAACACGCCATCGCGATAGCTCAGGGTAATGGCCAGTCCGTCATATTTCGGCTCGACCGCATATTCCACTTCCGCCAAGCCGAGCGCCTCGCGGATACGCGCATCGAAAGCGCGCACCTCGTCCTCGCTGAATGCATTGTTGAGCGACAGCATCGGTGTGCGATGCTGCACTTCGGCAAAGGATCCGAAGAACTTTTGGCCGGGCACCCGTTTGAGTGGAATGACACCCACGCGCTGGGTCGGCGAGTCGGCGGTCAGCAGTTCGGGATGCTGCGCTTCGAGTTTCTGCAGTTCGCGGAACAGCTTGTCAAATTCCGCGTCGGGGATGGAGGGATCATCCAGCACGTAATAGCGGTAATTGTGCTGTTCTATCTCCGCGCGCAGCTGCGCGATTCGTGCGGCGACACTCATCAGGAAAACAACCTGAGTGCCTGCGAACTGCCCGGTGTGATTCCGTGATCGCGCATCTTCGCTTCGACCCCGGCGATCCGTGTGCGTATCAGTGCCAGCCCGTTGTCGCTGAGCGCCACGAGGTGATCGTCCACCACGCTGACCTGCAATTCCCTGGCCAACTCGCGCGCAACGTGCATCATCTGGTCGAACTGGTTGCCGGGATCTTCGACGCGCGGCACGTCCAGCAACAAGGTGATGCCCCCCGTGCTGAAAGTTTCCAGCGTGAGATGCTGAAACGGCTTGCTGTCCTGATTGATCAAACTGAACTGGCTATGCCCATGCGAATTCAGCAAATGAAATGCGCCGTCCGATTCCAGGGTCATGCCTTGCATGGCAGCGGCTTGCGATATTTTGCTTCCCGGCAATGAACGCTCGCCGTGCGGTACCAGATTGATCCCGACCATTTGATCCACCTCGGCACAGAATGCATCCAGTTCAACCGCGTGACGGTGCATTTCATCAAGGTCGGGTACGGTGGTGTCCGCCTTGATATGCTTGGCGATGCCCAGCACCAGATCGCGAAAATCCGCCAGTTTCGCCGCGCTGACCATGCCACCCCTGTCCACCAGTTGCAGCGCGATACGAAAGCGCGCATACAGGGTCTGACCTTCGGCGATGGCTCGCTCCCACTTTTTTGTGCCCAGCGTCAATCCACACACCTGCACCGGCTTGCCGAAATCGAATTTGCGTTGCCACAATCCATCCAGCACGGCAGGTGGACCGGGCTCGTCCAGATGCAGCTCGATGATGAAGTCGCTGCGCCCGTCCAGCAAAGCGCAGGACTCATTCAACAAAGCCGTGGCAGTCGCATCCGCGTTCGCCTCGACTAACGCTTCTTCAAGCATCGGTGCCGATGCCGTTTGTTGACTTCGCATTGCCTGACTGGCACCAATATCCTGATACAACGCGTCTGTATGGCTGGACTTGAACGCTGTGCCGAACTTGCGCCGATACTGCCTCTGCTGCCACCAGCCATAGGCATATACTACGACGATCACGCCGAAACCGATCGTCAGCAAGGCTGCTTGTAATTCGCTCATAGGAGAACCATAACAAATATCAGGAACATGGCGCAGATTATCTCACGGCAAAGACCGGCTCAACACTCTCCTTGGACTGCTTCTATGCCAAAATGGTATGGATGCCAAGTTCGCGAATCGGCTTAAAACTCTGAGGAATAACCTGTTTGGCATTTGTTGTCGGCAATGGCAGGGACGGACAAAGAGTGCGGGATTGTGAATTTTTTATCACCCTGCAAAACGAATTGAACCTGTCCCGTTTATTAATCTAATTTCCCCCATCACCTGGTCAACTAGACCAAAGGCAATTCCGCGTTGCTCATGCCGATAGCAGAAATCTCGTCCAATGCTTTGAGAAATTGATGCTGCTCATGCAGTTGGGCCAGCGATTCCGGGTGCGGCTTTCCGCGCATCTGGGCGAGCCGCGCGCGGCTGGCGGCGGGCATTTCCCAATTCAATCCCCGCAGCAGTTCATCCGCCGATTGCGGCTTGTTACACACCAGCACCATGTCGCAACCCGCATTCAGCGCAGCTTCGGCGCGCTGCACGATGCCGCCCGCGACGGTCGCGCCTTCCATGCTCAAGTCGTCGCTGAAGATGCAGCCTTCGAAGCCCATTTGGCCGCGCAGGATGTTCTTTAACCAGACCGGCGAGAACCCAGCCGGACGGCTGTCCACTTTCGGGTAGATGACATGGGCGGGCATCACGGCGGTCAGGCCGTAGTTCACCATCTGCCGGAACGGGACCAGGTCGCACATTTCGATATCGACGAACTCGCGCTCGTCCACCGGGATATCCAGATGCGAATCGGCGCGCACGTAACCGTGGCCGGGGAAATGCTTGCCGACCGTCGGCATGCCGCCCTGCTTGAGTCCAAGCAACAGGCTGTGCGCCAGCTCGGCGATCGCTTGCGGGTCGCTGTGAAACGCGCGGTCGCCGATCACGCTGCTCTGCCCGAAATCAACGTCCAGCACCGGCGTAAAGCTGAAGTCCACGCCGCTGGCGCGCAATTCCGCCGCCAGCACATAGCCGACTTGTTGAGCCAGGTGCCGGGCACGTTGCGGATGCGCATCCCAGATCTTTCCGAGTTCGCGCATCGCGGGAATTTTGCAGAACCCCTCGCGAAAACGTTGCACCCGGCCTCCCTCGTGATCCACCGCGATCAGCAACGGCGGGCTACGCAGCGCATGGATCGCGGCGGTGAGTTCATACAGTTGGCCGGGCGATTGATAATTGCGTGCGAACAGGATGACCCCGCCGACCAGCGGATGACTCAGGCGCGCTTCATCCTCTGCGGTCAGTTGCGTACCAAGCACATCCAGCATCACGGGGCCCAAACTCATATCTTCTCCTAACGATTAGTCAATGGGACGATAGATCAATTGGTTTCCAGCACCACAAACGCGACGATCATGCTGCGTTCGTCACTGATGGAAAGATGATGGCCGCTGATGCCCAATTGCGCCAAATGGGTGCGCAGCACTTGGTCGAACAGCAGCACAGGCTTGCCGAGGCCGTCATGTGTAACACTGATGCGGCGCAGGCTGACCGGATCGCGCAGTCCGCTGCCGATGGCTTTGGCAAAGGCCTCTTTGGCGGCGAAACGCTTCGCGAGAAAACGCGCGGCATGGGGGCTGGATTTGAAACTCGGCAACTCGCGCTCGCTCAGCACCCGTTCGGCGAAACGCGCGTCATAGCGGACCCACATCGCTTCGATGCGCGCGTATTCGACGATGTCCGTGCCAATGCCGAAAATCATGATAAATCTGCTGCGCAGCCAGATTCACCCGCAGGGAGTAGGCCGGTGGGTACCCGGCTGCTATGCAACCACCCTTCCGTTCGCTGCGTCGCATGTTGGCTCCGACTAACCTGAAGGAAAGTCTCCGCCGCAACTGCGTTGTCGTTCAATCCTGAGCGTAGCGGCCGTCGCTTTAGCGACGGGAACCGCACGGCCTGCCCCTTGCGGGTGCGCCTACCTATGAGGTATGTCTCGTCTTTCACTGCGCTGCTCCTTGCACTCTGGCTTGCTCGCTACGATTTCTATACATGGCCTGCCAACAATGCCTTCATTTTTTTGACCGCCGCTTCCAGACCGATGAACAATGATTCGGCAATGATGGCATGACCGATGTTAAGTTCGACCAGATTGGGGATTGCAACGATAGGCTGCACGTTATGGTAATTCAGTCCGTGCCCCGCATTCACCTGCAGTCCTTGCGCATGGGCGTGTTCCGCCGCAATGCGGATGCGCGCCAGCTCATGGTTGTGCTCCGGAACATTGTTCGCATCGGCATATTTTCCGGTGTGTAATTCCACCACCGGAGCACCGGTGCGGCGCGCCGCATCGATTTGCTTTGGGTCAGGGTCGATGAACAATGACACGCGTATACCCGCTTCGGCACAGCGTGCGCAGGCCGCCTTGATGGTATCGAAATAACGCACCACATCCAGCCCGCCTTCGGTGGTCAGTTCTTCGCGACGCTCCGGTACCAGGCACAAATCATACGGCTTGATGCGCAGCGCGATGTCGAGCATTTCGTCGGTGACGGCACTTTCCAGATTCATGCGCGTTTGCAGCATGTCGCGCAGCACCTCCACATCGCGGTCCTGGATGTGGCGGCGGTCTTCGCGCAGGTGCAAAGTGATCGCATCGACTCCGGCCGATTCCGCCAGCAGCGCGGCGCGCACCACGTTGGGATAAGGCGCGCCGCGCACCTGGCGCAGCGTGGCGACGTGGTCAATGTTCAATCCTAATTTGATCATAGTTTCTGTAAGTCCTTAATCAGTTCTCGCGTATGCAGAATCTTGCCGCCAAGATGATGGTTCAGCAACACCCGCATCAGTTGCTTGCTCTGCTGTGCGGTGGTCGGATCGGAATAGTCATCTGCTGCCATATCGAGCAAAGTCTTGCCCAACACCGGCAAGCCGATTTGCATGTCGCCGTCATCCGGCGCGCTATCATCCAGTAACGGGCCCCGCTCCACGGCGTAACGATAGCAGACTTCAGGCTGTATTGGCTTATCACCGCCGGCCTCATGTACCAAAATCAGCGCGTAGCCCAATTCTTGCAGCAAATGTTTTTCAAAACAACGCAGCGTGGCAGCGTGGTCGGCTTCGTGCGCCAAGCGGTACAAGGTGGCGCGGTAGTAGTCGAACAGTTGTCCATGCGGATCGTCGCGTGCCAGCAGGTTGATCAGCAGTTCGTTCAGATAGAACCCGCACATCAACGCCGTGCCTTGCAGATAGGGCTGCCCGCCCTGCCATTCCGCGCTGTGCAAGGTACGCACTTCGCCCTTGCCGAACCAGCTCAACAGCAACGGCTGGAAATTCATCAGCACGCCGCGCAAGCCGGATCGGGGGCGCCGCGCGCCGCGCGCCACGATCGCCAGCCGTCCATGCTGGCGGCTGAATGCTTCGATGATCAGGCTGGTTTCGCGGAACGGATAGCTGTGCAAAACAAACGCCACCTCGTCCTGCTGTTTGTTGCGGTTTGCTGCGGTCATTCGTAGTACGTTGTCATTCGTAACCCAGGCTGCGCAGAACGCGTTCGTCATCCGCCCAGCCGCTGCGCAATTTGACGAACACCTCCAGGAACACTTTGCCATCGAACAGCTTTTCCATGTCCAGCCGCGCCTGGGTGGCAATCTCCTTGAGCTTCTCGCCTTTTTTGCCGATCAGCATCGCCTTGTGGGCTTCGCGGTCCACCAGGATCGCGGCATGGATGCGGCGCAGCTTGCCTTCCATTTTGAATTGCTCGATCACCACACTGGTCGAGTAGGGCAACTCATCTCCGGTGTAGCGGAATATTTTTTCACGCAATATTTCAGCGGCCAAAAATCTTTCGCTGCGGTCGGTGATGTCGTCCTTGTCATAGATCAATTCGCCCGGCGGCAGGTGACGGCGCAGCGCCTCGCGCAATTCATCCAGCTTGCTGCCCAGCTTGGCGCTCACCGGCACGATGTCGGCAAACTTGAAATCCTGCGCGACACGCTCGGCAAACGCGAACAATTGGCCCTTGTCCGCCACCTCGTCGATCTTGTTGATCACCAGCAATACCGGGCGATTGTCCGGCAGCAGCTTGAGCACTGCCTGGTCGCGCTCGTCATAGCACAACGCTTCCAGCACATACATCACCACCTGCACATCGCGCAAACTGCTGGTCACCACTCGATTCATGCCGCGGTTCAGCGCGTTGAGATGTTTGGTCTGGAACCCTGGCGTATCGACAAACACAAATTGGCTGTGCTCGTCGGTGTAGATCCCATGGATGCGGTGGCGCGTGGTTTGCGCCTTGCGCGAAGTGATGCTGATCTTCTGCCCGATCAGATGATTGAGCAGCGTGGACTTGCCCACATTGGGCCGACCGACGATGGCGATAAAACCGCTGCGAAATCGTTGTGGCAGGGAATCCGCGTTGCCGTTGTCTGTAAAAGCTGTTGGTTGTTCAGTCATGATGTGGCCGGTAATTGTTGATAGGCTGCCTGTGCCGCCTGTTGTTCGGCATTGCGGCGGCTGGTTCCCGTACCGCATGTGGAAATGTTTAATGATGGAATGACGCACTCCACTTGAAAAGATTGCGCATGAGCTTCGCCTGACATATCGACCACGCTATAGGTCGGCAGAGGGATCCTCCTGCCTTGCAGATATTCCTGCAATAAGGTCTTGGCATCTTTGCCCAGCGTCTGCATATCCACCTTTTCCAGATAAGGCACATACAAATTCAGCACCACTGTTTCGGCATCTGCAAAGCCGCTATCAAGAAGCACCGCGCCGAACAATGCTTCCAGGGCATCCGCCAATATCGATGGGCGACGAAATCCGCCGCTCTTCAACTCGCCCTCTCCCAGCCTTAATTGACTGCCCAGATCAAGTTGCTGCGCAAGTGTCGCAAGGGTTTCTTCCTTGACCAGATTGGAACGCAACCGCGATAGCTCGCCCTCGCTCAATTGCGGATAACTGCTGTACAGGTATTTGGCAATGACGCAGCCAAGGATGCTGTCGCCCAGAAACTCCAGTCGTTCGTTGTGCTCCGGTGCGTAGCTGCGATGGGTCAGTGCGTGCTGCAGTAATTGCGGTTGCTTGAACGCATATCCCAATTTCTTGCATAACACACTGCCGCGCATTGGTTCCTGCGCTTTCCGCCGGATGTCCTTATTTACCTGCACTGCTCGGATTGAATTCGAGAAGAAGGCTGACATTGCCGACCAACGGGATCTTGACGGAATAGCTGGCGCTCAAGACCGGTCTTCCTGCATCGCTGGAAATATCGATATCGCTCGATTTGATCGCGGTGATGGCGTCAACCGATGCGCGCCTATCGAAAGATGCAATAATGTCGTGTGTACTGGCTTTTTGCATATCCGGATCATGTGCAATCGTTTCGAAGATATTTTTGATTTCCTCTGCCTGCATATATGCAGGCACAAGTTTCAGACCTGTGATGGCCAAAAAAACCAGCAGGAATGCTCCAAAAATAAATCCGCCAAATGTTATTCCCCGCTGCTGCACCGGCATTGCTGTATTCATTCTCCGCTCCTGGCTTATTTAATCGACATCCCTATGCGTTTCAAATCAGAGAAATTCATCCAGATGAAAAATGCCTTGCCGACGATCTGGTTGTCCGGAACGAATCCCCAATAACGGCTGTCACGGCTGTTGTCGCGATTGTCGCCCATCATGAAGTACTGCCCTGCCGGCACCTTGCAGCGCACCATTTCATTGTCATAACTGCAATTCTCGCGCCCGCTGAACTCGGCTACCGCACCCAGATGCAGCGTTGGCATCTCAGGATTGATCAGCACGGCGTGTTTGTGCTCACCCAATGTTTCGAGACGTCTTTCAGTATGCACAAAGTTCAAGCCGGTCTCAACGTAATTGTAATCCCCATCTGCTTGCTGCGCTTGTTCGACCCCGTTGATCCACAACCGCTTGTTGCGATATTCGACAGTATCGCCGGGAAGTCCGACCACGCGCTTGATATAATCCAGCGTAGGATTTTCAGGGTAGCGGAACACCATCACATCCCCGCGCTGCGGATCGTTAAGCTGAGCGATCTTTTGATTGATGATAGGCAGCCGCACGCCATATGTAAATTTATTCACCAGAATAAAGTCGCCGACCTGCAGAGTCGGGATCATCGAGCCGGAAGGTATCTTGAACGGCTCGATCAGGAAAGAACGAATGAAAAATACCACCAGAATGACCGGAAAGAAACTCTTGGCATATTCCACCCACCATGGCTCGACAACCCCGCTGCCGCGCTTGGCCGCCAAGGCGAAGCGATCCAACAACCAAATGCCGCCGGTAACCAGCAACAACACGAACATAATCAGTGCAAAATCCATCGTTACTCCTTAACCTTAATCGTCCACGCGCAGAATCGCCAGGAAGGCCTCCTGCGGAATCTCTACACTACCCACCTGCTTCATGCGTTTCTTGCCGGCTTTTTGTTTTTCCAGCAATTTTTTCTTGCGTGAAATATCGCCGCCATAACATTTGGCCAACACATTCTTGCGCATCGCCTTGACGTTCTCGCGCGCGATGATGTTCGAGCCGATCGTCGCCTGGATCGCCACATCATACATCTGGCGGGGAATAAGTTCGCGCATCTTGGCCGCCACCTCGCGTCCGCGATGCTGGCTGTTGGCGCGATGCACGATCACCGACAGCGCGTCCACCTTCTCGCCGTTGATCATCATATCCACCTTGACCACATCCGCCGCACGGTATTCCTTGAACTCATAATCCATCGATGCATAGCCGCGCGAAACCGATTTCAGCTTGTCGAAAAAATCCATCACGATTTCCGCCATCGGCATTTCATACACCAGCATCACCTGCTTGCCGTGATAACTGATGTTGATCTGCGTGCCGCGCTTCTGGGTACACAGCGTGATGACCGAACCCACATACTCCAGCGGCATGTAGAGATTCACTGTGACAATCGGCTCGCGAATTTCCTCGATCTTTGACGGGTCCGGCATCTTTGAAGGATTGTCCACTGTCAATACCTTGCCGTCGCGCTGCACCACCTCGTAGATCACCGTTGGCGCAGTGGTAATCAAGTCCATATCAAACTCGCGCTCCAGCCGCTCCTGCACGATTTCCATGTGCAACAGGCCCAGGAAACCGCAGCGGAAACCGAACCCCAAAGCCTGCGACACTTCCGGCTCGTAACGCAGTGCCGCATCGTTCAGCTTGAGTTTCTCCAGCGAGTCGCGCAACGCTTCATATTGGTTAGACTCCACCGGAAATAATCCGGCAAACACCTGCGGCTGCACTTCCTTGAAACCGGGCAACGCTTGCTGCGCTGGTTTATTCAGATGGGTGATCGTATCGCCTACCCTGGCCGCTTTCAGTTCCTTGACCCCGGCGATGACAAAACCGACTTGGCCGGCGCTCAAACTTTCTCGTGGCTGCGACTTGGGCGTGAACACGCCGACATTTTCGGTCAGATGCTGCGCGCCCGTCGCCATGAACAGGATTTTTTCCTTGGGCCTGAGCGTGCCGTTCATCACCCGCACCAGCATCACCACGCCGACGTAGTTGTCAAACCAGGAATCGATTATCAGTGCCTGCAACGGTGCATCTGGATCACCTTTGGGTGGCGGCACCTTGGCAATCATCGCTTCCAGCACATCCTGCACACCCTCGCCGGTCTTGGCCGAACAGCGCGTAGCATCGTGCGCATCGATACCGATCACCTCTTCGATTTCCTCGATGGCATTTTCCGGATCCGCCGATGGCAGGTCGATCTTGTTCAGCACCGGCACCACTTCGACACCCAGATCCAGCGCGGTGTAGCAGTTCGCCACGGTCTGCGCCTCAACACCCTGTGAGGCGTCCACCACCAGCAACGCGCCCTCACATGCCGATAACGAGCGCGACACCTCATAGGAAAAATCCACATGCCCCGGTGTGTCGATCAGGTTAAGGTTATAAACCTGTCCATCCCGCGCCTTGTAGCTTAACGCGGCCGTCTGCGCCTTGATAGTGATGCCGCGCTCGCGTTCCAAATCCATTGAGTCGAGCACCTGCGCTTCCATCTCGCGATCGGACAAGCCGCCGCACAACTGGATGATGCGATCAGCTAGAGTGGACTTGCCATGGTCGATGTGAGCAATGATGGAGAAATTACGGATATGCTGCATAGAGTCCAAAATAAAAATCCCGCCTAAACCGGCGTTTTCGCGAAGCGCCCAAAATTCAAAGGGACGGATTCTAGCCGATTTGGTCGGGACACGCAGGACTGTGATTACTTTTCGTCCAGTTTGATCGCCACGTACGAGGCGTTGTCATCACGCCGCACCAGCAACGCGACATTCCGCCCCTTGGGCACCCGCTTGATAAATTCGTTGAATTGCGCCAGCGAACGAATTGGCGCATTGCCAATCGCCAGCAGCACATCACCCTGATGCAGCCCGGCGGCACGCGCAGCCGATCCTTTGGCATCCTCTACCAGCAAACCACCATTGATTTGCAACTCTTGCTGCTGCTCCTTGGTTAACTCGCTGACGGCAATTCCCAGACGTGAAATCGTCTCGCCCACATCGTCGTCCTGCTTCTTCTTGGAAGCCCGAGCCAGCATGCCGTCTTCCGGCAACTCTGCAACCTCAACGGTGACTTTCTTGGCTTCACCCTTGCGCCACAACTCGACCACCACCTTGCTGCCCGGCTTGATCGCCGCCACCATACGAGGCAAATCGCTGGAACTATTCACCGCCTTGCCGTCGAATTTGAGAATCACATCGCTTGCCTCGATGCCCGCCTTGTCCGCCGGAGCATTTTTTTCAACACTGCTGATGAGTGCGCCATTGGGTTTGCTCAAGCCGAACGATTCAGCCAGCTCTTGTGTCAATTCCTGTATCGTCACCCCGATACGTCCACGCGTCACCTTGCCGCTAGTGCGCAATTGGTCAGACACTTGCATCGCCACATCGATCGGAATCGCGAAAGACAAGCCCATCGAACCACCGGAACGGGTATAGATTTGCGAATTGATGCCGACCACTTCTTCATTCATATTGAACAACGGGCCGCCGGAACTACCGGGATTGATTGCCACATCAGTCTGGATAAATGGCACGTAATTGTCTTGCGGCAGAGAACGTCCCTTGGCGCTGACAATGCCGGCAGTCACGCTGCTATCAAAGCCGAATGGTGAACCGATCGCAACCACCCATTCCCCTACCTTCAACTTGTTCGGATCGCCTACATTGACTTTCGGCAAACCGCTCGCTTCGATTTTCAGCAAAGCCACATCGGTACGTTTGTCTGCCCCAATGACTTTGGCGCGGAACTCACGCTTGTCAGTCAGGCGCACGGTGATTTTGTCGGCATGATCCACCACATGCGCATTGGTCATGATGTAGCCATCGGCACTGATGATGAAACCCGAGCCCAGAGATTGCGATTCCTGCTCGCGCGGCATCTGCGGCGCAAAGTGACGGAAGAAGTCGTAGAACGGATCCCCCTCTGGCACATTGGGCAAAATTTGCTCATTACGCATGATTTGCGTGGTGCTGATATTGACAACCGCCGCACCCTGTTTTTCCGCCAAATCAGTGAAATCCGGCAACTCCTTGGTCAGCGCCGATGCGCTGCACGTCACCCCGAATACCAGAATGAACAGGCTCGTAAATTTTCTCAGCATGCGATTCCCTCCAACAACAAATAATTAACAATTTATGGTGCGAGAACCTCTGCTGGCATGGCTCGCCCCTACTCTCGGCATAGCCATAGCCTCGCTATATAAGGCTGGAAGCGGCTCCTGTCTTGGCGCAATGATATCCATTTGGCGAAAGCAAACCCGACAAGCAATCCAAGCAATGCACCTACGGCTGCATAACCATCATGCTGTTCGGTCTGTGCCGCCAAAATATTCCCAAGCATCGCGCCCATGAGCAACAACGTCAACGGTAACAAATAAACCAAGCCTATCCCACGCAATACCGCACCCTCAGCAACCGATATGATGACTTGATCGCCGACATTCGCATTGATTTGGTTGTCTACTCGGAATTGGCGCGGTTTGCTGCAAAACAATTGGGACAGCTTGCCCGCCCCGCAACCCTTGCCACTGCACTGCTCGCATCCATTCGCCTGACTTGCCTGGACCAGCGCATATTTTCCATCAGTCTGTACGATTATGGCACGCGTCTCCAGCATGATCATTTACCGTTATAGCGTACCGAATCGATTACTTGCATCACTGTGTGTGGCGGAACTTCTCCAACCACGGTAACCAGTGACTTATCCATCACTTTGTGAAACAGATTCACCGCGCCACGACTGGATAATCCATCAACATCATCTTCATCCCCATCATTCGGCTCGATGAATATTGAAATCGCACTCAAACCGTCGGAGTACACAATTTGTGTCACAAGGTTATCTTTGCCGTGCATGGGCCGCAGAATCTCCATCGTCTTTTGGAAACCGGTCGGCAACATATCGGCCACCCACCCGCTGTTGGTGGGCGTGAAGCCATTTCCTGCTTGCGGCGGCTTGGGCGAACCATTGCCATGGATATCCGGCAAATCACACTTCTCGCACCAAGAACGATCGATCTTTCCACCGATCTGCAATTGGGTAAAGGCATATTGTTCAGCCACTTGATTTTTGTCGCCCAGCACAGCAACCTTCAACAACAAACCCGAATCGGTATGCACCCACATTTTATGCGTATAGCGCAAATTATCTTTGGGCTGAAACAAGATGACCTGAGCGTTGTAACCCGCCACTCGCTCCACCCCCAGCAATTTGGCCTGATAGTTCGCGTTCAACGCGGATAACTGTTCGGGCAACAAATACGGGAACCTGCCACGTCCTTGCTGGCTGTCAATCTGTACCATCTTGTGGTTGGTGTAGCTCCAAACCTGCCCATCATGGCGAATTATTTCTCGCTTGGGGCCATCCAGGCTTTCCAGCTTCTCATATTCGCTGCCTGCTTCGTTTACGTGGATGATGTTCGAAGTCTCGACATGATTGCCATATTGATAAACGAACACCCCGCTGTAATCGGTTTGGTGTCCCGCAAAAGCGGCGACCTCGAGCCAATCAAGGCCGACCGGCCTCTCTTCTGCATAGACATTCGCAACAAGCGCGAGCAGCATTCCACAAAGCGCAACACGCAACTTCATCGCTATTTTTCCCCTGCGTTACTTCTCATTTGGCTTGATTTTCGCTTGGTTTGCTTGGGAGGGTGGCTTCATCGCTGCTGTAAGAAACGGCGCGGATATAGGTTGCGCCGCCATTCACATCCGCGCTGGGGGAAAATTCCTGGTGCGCTATCAAATAATCCTCGGAATTAGGCTGGATTTGCATGCTCGCTGGACGCAAAGCGGCTTGTTGCATCGCCATCTGGGGGGCTATCTCAGGACTGATCTGTAACGACATCCAAGCCACCACGCCGACAGCCGACAGCGAGGCCACCGCCGACAGTGCAAACGTACGCATTTTCTGTTTTACCGCATGACCGCGCGGAGCCAGCATAACAGGCTCATCCTGCATACGTTCACGCACCTTCGCACTCAAATCAGAATGGATGTGATCCGGTTGGCGCAGCACATCGCCAATCAAATGGTAGGCAACCCAATTTTTACGAGTCGCGGGGTCGCGTTTAAATTGGTCAAGCACCATCCCCACATCATCCTCGAACAATTCGCCATCCATCAATGCAGAAATCTCTTGCTTCATATCTACCACCTCTTACCCTTGCTGGTTTCTAACAACGGACGCAGATTCTCCGCAACCGCTTCGCGCGCCCTGAAAATTCTCGACCGTACAGTGCCGACCGGGCAATTCATTACACTGGCAATTTCCTCATAACTCAAACCTTCTATCTCGCGCAGCGTCAAAGCGCTACGCAAATCTTCCGGCAACTGTAGTAATGAAGCTTGCACTACGTCGACAACCTGTTTGCTCATAAGTTCATTTTCCGGCGTACTGACTTCACGAAGCAGACTGGCCTCTTCAAACGACTCCGCATCATCCGCATCAAACGGCGTACTGGTGGGCGCGCGGCGCTTGTTCGCCAACAGGTGGTTTTTTGCCGTATTGATGCCGATGCGATACAACCAAGTATAGAACGCACTCTCGCCGCGAAAACCGGGCAACGCGCGGTAAGCCTTGATAAAAGCATCTTGCGTAACGTCCTCTGCTTCAGCCGAATCCCGCACAAAACGAGAAATGAGCCGCCCGAGCTTACGCTGGTATTTTGATACCAACAAATCAAAGGCGTGCTTATCGCCGCGCTGGACACGCTCTACCAGCTGTTGATCGACATCTCGCTCTGTCATCCCTGACTATTCCAAATTATTATGTTGCTGAACGATTTGTTCCGCATGGAGATTATAACCGCTCCATACCTTCCGCGTCAGCACGGCTTTAAAGTGGTCTTGATCATGCAGCGAATGCAAAAAAGTAAAATAATTGTTCCATTTACGAATCTGGCCATCAAAACGTAACAGTTTTGCTATAGTCCCAACCTTAATCTACACACCGAGAATCAAATTGCTGCAATTTGACACGCTAATCATCGGCAGCGGCCTGGCGGGACTGACACTGGCCATCAAGCTAGCCGAACATAACAAAGTGGGGCTGATCACCAAAAAATCATTGCTGGATGGCGCCAGTGGCCAGGCGCAAGGGGGTATTGCCGCCGTATTATCCGGGGAAGACTCGCTGGATGCCCACATTCAGGACACCTTGACCGCCGGTGCCGGCCTGTGCGATGTGACTGCCACGCGTTATGTCGTCGAGCATGGCAAAGCCGCCATTGATTGGCTGATCAATCAGGGGGTACCGTTCACCCGGGACGAATCCAACGATATGGGCTACCACCTCACCCGCGAAGGTGGTCACAGTCGCCGACGCATCATTCATGCAGCCGATGCGACTGGCCAAGCCGTGCAGGAAACTCTTGCCGCGCGTGTGCTGCATCACCCGAACATCACCGTACTGGAAAACCATATGTCGGTTGATCTGATCACTGGCAAAAAACTGGGTTGGCAGGATAATCGCTGCTATGGTGTGTATGCCCTGAATTGTGTGAGCGATGAAGTCATCACCATCGCCGCACAAAACACCATTTTGGCCACCGGCGGATCGGGCAAGGTCTATCTCTACACCACCAACCCGGACACTGCGACAGGTGATGGCATCGCAATGGCATGGCGCGCCGGTTGTCGCATAGCCAACATGGAATTTATCCAATTCCACCCAACCTGCTTGTACCACCCTCACGCGAAATCCTTTTTGATCAGCGAGGCGGTGCGCGGCGAGGGTGGCATTCTGAAACTGCCGGACGGTACACGCTTTATGCCGTGGCACGATGAACGAGCAGAACTTGCTCCGCGCGACATCGTGGCAAGGGCGATAGACTTCGAAATGAAAAAGCGCGGGCTGGATTGCGTCTATCTGGACATCTCGCACCAGTCGGTCGAATTCCTGCAGGAACACTTCCCGACTATTTATGCGCGCTGCCTCAGCTTGGGCATCAACATCAGCAAGGAGCCGATCCCGGTGGTTCCCGCCGCACACTATACCTGCGGGGGTGTCGTCACCGACTTGCGCGCGCGCACCGATGTGGAAAATCTTTACGCAGTGGGAGAGACCGCCTACACCGGACTGCACGGCGCCAACCGCCTCGCCAGCAATTCTCTGCTGGAATGCCTGGTGTTTGCCGACGCCGCAGTGCAAGACATCCTCAGCAAGCCCGTCGGAAAAATACTCGCTTTGCCCGACTGGGACGAGAGCCGAGTGACAGACGCAGACGAGCAGATCGTCATCTCGCACAACTGGGCAGAACTGCGTCACTTCATGTGGGACTACGTGGGCATCGTTCGCACCAACAAGCGTCTGCAACGAGCTCAACACCGCATCCAATTATTGCAAGACGAAATCAACGAGTATTACGCCAATTTCCATATCAGCTCAGACTTGCTGGAGCTGCGTAATCTGGTGTTGAACGCAGAATTGATCGTACAAAGCGCTTTGTCACGCCACGAAAGCCGCGGACTGCATTTCAGCAAGGACTACCCGGAAACTCTGCCTAATCCACAACCGACCATTCTTTCTCCCCGCTATAACCATAACCAATCACTTGGCAGCTTGCTGCCTTAGTAAGATGGCTAGTTGCTTTATCAGTGACTTACCCAGCGTTAACCAATGGCTTGGTTGGCGTAGTTTGCCAACTTATAACCAACCACTTGGCAACCGTCTTATGGTTGCTTAGTGGGATGGCTAGTTGTTTCTTCAGTCAGATGGCTATGCAA
>Ga0208080_1000207_pt1 | contig 28761 bp, 18 predicted proteins | sample NGESurdeep092012_3_FD_184476 | JGI IMG/M metagenome (GOLD analysis project Ga0208080, IMG submission 184476) | Arctic peat soil microbial communities from Barrow, Alaska - NGEE Surface sample 210-3 deep-092012 (SPAdes) | ecosystem: Environmental > Terrestrial > Soil > Wetlands > Peat ...
TACCCGCGAGCTACATCATTTCGGCGACGGGAGAGCTCCGAAATCCGGAGCAGGTGCTCACCACCGCGCAGCGCAGCCGGCTCACGCTCGCACATCGGTCCGATACCGCCATCGCGATCATCACACGCGACGAAGCGGGCACCACGAGTCGCACGCGTCCTGGCAACCGTCCGTTCACCTGGCACTTCACGGCGAACAACGTTCGAGACTTCGCGTGGGCTGCCGCGCCGAACTGGCAATGGGAGGCCAGCAACCTCGACGGCATTCTGATCGAGACGCTCTACCGCTCCACAGCCGACAAATGGACCGAAGCGCACCAGATGGCACGCGGCGCGATCAAGCACTTCAGCGAACAGTGGTATCGCTACCCATACTCACATGCGACCACCGTCGAAGGCCCCGTGGGCGGCATGGAGTATCCCATGCTCACCTTCGTCTCCAACAACTCCACGCGCGAGATTCAGCAGTGGGCACTCGCGCATGAGTTCGGGCACGAGTGGTTTCCCATGATCGTCGGCTCCAACGAGCGGCTCTATCCGTGGATGGATGAGGGGTTCAATACCTTCATCGACCTCGACAACGCCGCGAAGTACTTCGCTGGAACGGCCTATGGCGACACGATCAATGCGAACCCGCTCCACATGGCCGCGGAGCACTCGAAGCCCGGCGAGGAGCAGCCGCTCATCACCAATCCCACCGAAGTACGCGACCTGATGTGGGTCGGCTACCAGAAGCCGGCGCTCATGCTTCAAACCCTGCGCTATGAAGTGCTCGGTAAGGACCGCTTCGACGCCGCCTTCCGCGACTACATCCGCACCTGGGCGTACAAGCATCCCACCCCGGCAGATTTCTTCCGCATCATGCGCGACGATTCAGGAATGGAGCTCGACTGGTTCTGGCGCGACTGGATATTCACCACCGCGCGCCTCGATCAGGCGGTGGACTCCGTCACCTCCGACACGAGTGGACACGCGAACGTCCATCTCACGAACCGAGGCACGATGGTGATGCCCGCCGAGCTCCGCCTCACCTATGGCGATGGCACGAGCGATACGGTGCGGCTGCCGGTCGAGATGTGGAATCTTGGGCAGCACTTCGTGTATCGAGTGCCAGCGAAGAAGATTGTGCGCCGAGTCGAGGTGGATCCACGGAAGGTGCTGCCTGATATGGATCGGTCAAACAACCAGTGGGAACGGCGCTGATCGGCCTGATGGAGGCGTGTTGTGGAATGGGCATAGCCACCTTGTCGTCCTGAGTGCAGCGAAGGACGACATATCACTCAGGTCGTTCGCCGCGATGTTCTTGCACTGTCGTCCTGAGCCGAAGGCGAAGGACCTGCACGTGCTGTTGAGCAGCGTAGGTGCAGGTCCTTCGGTCGCGCCACGCGCGCGCTCAGGACGACAAGTTTTTCCGTACGCCAGGTCTCACGTCGCCGACAACGCCCTCCGAGACACATCCATCGCCTGTCGCATCTCGTCCATCGTCCCGATCGAGATGCGTACGTAGCTGTTGAGCGGTGGGAAAGGCCGGCCAACGAGCACGCCGTCGCGCTTGCAGGCGTCGCGGAAGGGCTGTGCATCACGGCGCAGATTCACCATCAGGAAGTTGGCCTGCGAATCGGCCGCCGGATAACCGGCATCGGCGAATGCCCGCAGTGTGTAGGCACGGGCCGCACGGTTGAGCACGCGCTCCTGCTCGATGTGCGCGTGTGCCTCGAGGCCCGCGGTCGCGGCCGCGGCCGCGAGATTGTTGAGCCCGACCGAGAGCGTGTGCGCCGCGATCGCCGCGATCGTGCGGGGATCACCGAGCGCATAGCCGACGCGCATGCCGGCCAGACCGTAGACCTTGGAGAAGGTGCGCGCGATCACGACCCGCGGATTCTCGATCGCGAGCGGGAGCGCGGTGGCATACGACGGATCGTCCACGTACTCGTGATAGGCCTCGTCGATCAGGATCGTGGTTGCCGGCGAATCCTGCAACACGCGCGCGACGAATCGTTTGATCGCTGCTGCACCGTGTACAGTGGACGTCGGGTTGTTCGGGTTGCAGATATAGACGAGCCCCGCACCGCGCGCCGCAATTGCCATCGCGTCGAGATCGAGTTTCAGGTCTCCTGTTACGGGCACCTCGATCACCCTCGCACCGACGCGCTTCGCATCGGCGACCGGGTTCTCGAAGCTCGGCAGAGCCGTCACGAGCGGCCGATTGGGGCCCGTGAAGGCGTACGCGCACGCACGAAGAATGTCGGTCGAGCCGCACCCAAGCAGCACGTTGTCGGGATGGAGGCGGAACGACGTGGCGACCGCGGCACGGAGAGCGGCAACTGACGCGCGCGGGTAGCGGTTCGCCTCGCCGAGCGCGGAGGTGATCGCCGCGAGTGCGATCGGTCCGGGTCCGTTCGGGTTCTCGTTGCTGTTCAGGCGGATGGCGTCGGCCAGCCCCGGTCTCTCAGGCGTGCCTATATAGCCGTCGAGCGTGAGCGCCTCCAGCCCGCGCCCGGAAACCCACGGCACGAGCAGCGAACCGACGGCACCTGCACCAGCGACTTGAAAGAAGCTGCGGCGAGAGAACGTCACGGTGTCACCTCGAGAAAGGCTGGATTCCGGAAGTTACGGCGTTCGGCGTTCGACGCCAGAGGCACGCCGACCGCGTCGGAGTAGCCGTCTGCTCGGGAGCTGTCAGCCAAGGTCCACTGCTGAGCCAACAGCTACGAGCCCTCGGCTGTCTGACCTGAGCTCACATCAGACAGCTGACAGCTTACAGCCGTCGGCTCAGCCGTGGACGTAGCTGTCAGCTTCAAGCCGTCAGCTTCGCAGTGTTCAGTTACCGCCGTTTACGAACCCTATTTCAGCGGCGGCGCCGAAACCGGCGGACGACGATGCTGCGTCGCCCGCTCGTACGAGTACGCAAGCCCAATCAGCGTCGGCTCCGCCCACGCTCGGCCAAGCAATTGAAGGCCGGCCGGCAGTTGGCCGCGGGTGTACCCCATCGGCACCGTGATCGCCGGAAAGCCCGTGCTCGGTGAGAATAGCTGACTGTTGTCGCCATGCGGAGTGTTGAGATCGCCGATCAACCGGGGCGGGTTGCTCCACGTCGGATACACCAGGGCGTCGAGCTTGAGTGAGTCCATGAGTGCCGTGACGCCGGTGCGCAGCCAGGCGCGAAACTCGTCGCGGCTGGCGCAACCCGGATTCTTGGCGGGTGGAAGCGAGTCCGCCTGAGACGACTCGAGTCGCTGCTGGATCGTGGGATGATACCGGCGCGACGCGATGATCTCGGCGAGCGTGTGTACCGGCGCGCGATCACCCTGCCGCGCGAGCCAGTCGTTGATGTCCCATTTGAACTGATTGCAGCCGCCCGCAGTGCGCAGGCGCGCCTCGAGCCCCGGCACGGCAACCGGATCGACGATCGTCGCGCCCTGGCGACGCAAGTCGCTGAGCGCCGCATTGAAGACGCGCACGACTTCCGTGTCTGTGGTCGCGCGATCGTATGCCTGATGCAACACTCCAATGCGTGCGCCTTTGAGCGCGTCGCGATTGAGAAAGGTCGAGTAATCCGAAGCGCGATGGCCGCGCGAGCGCGCCGTGACGGTGTCCGCCGGATCTTCCCCGGCGACGACTTGAAAGAGCGCGACCGCATCAGCGACAGTGCGCGCAAGCGGCCCCGCCACATCTGACGCGAGATTCAGCGGCGCGACTCCGTCTCGGCTCGTCAGCCCCATCGTTGACCGAATGCCGACGAGTGCTTGATGCGCGGCAGGCCCGCGGATGGAGTTGCCGGTGTCGGTGCCGAGTGCCGCTTCGCCGAGACTAGCCGCCACCGCGGCTGCCGAGCCACCACTGGATCCAGCGGTGACACGATCGAGCGCGTAGGGATTCTTCGTATAGCCGGGAAGAATCGAGCTCACCGTCTCGTACGGGGTGAACGCGAACTCCGCCATGTTCGACTTGGCAAGCACGATCGCTCCCGCTTCCCGGATGCGTCGCACCATGAATGCGTCCTGGCGCGGAATCATGCCCTGCAGCGAGAGCGAGCCCACCGTGGTTGGAAGGTCGCGCGTCTCGAAGTTGTCCTTCACGATGATCGGAATACAATGCAACGGGCCGGTCATTCCGCCGGTCGCGAAGCGGCGATCGAGGGAGTCGGCGACGGTGAGCGCCGCGGGATTCACGACGATCAGCGAATTGATCGCCGGCCCAGCCTTGTCGTACGCGGCGATACGCTTGAGGTATGAGCTCACCAGCTCGCGGCAGGTGAGCGTGCCAGCGCGCATGGCTGCGTGAATATCAGCGATTGTCGTCTCGGTGACGTCGAATGCCTGACGAGAGCGCACGGGCTGCTGTGCGCCAGCGGGTGCCGCGAGCACAAGTACAAGGAGGGCGAGCTGCGATAATCTTGGGAGGGTTGTCATACCCTCATTTACGACTCATCTCGCCGCGTCGCAAGCGGTCTGCTCTGGAAGAACGCCGGGTGCGACGTCCGAATTTCAGAACGGACTTTATCTGACAGGAACAGAGATGGTAAAGTGGTGGCTCGTCTCGCTCCCCCCTTGAAAGAACAGCGGCGAGCTCGGCGCCGCGATGATCCCGCCCGTCGATGCGGTCGCAGCATACAAAATGGGGTCACCGCCATTCGGGAGCACATCGCAGCCCTGGTTGCCACAGTTCGCCCGAAACGCATACGACAACTCGATGTCGTGCGACCGGTAGCGCATGCCGAACGTCGGCCCGGACTCCACCCAGTTTTCGTGCTGCGTGCGCAGGGTGCGGAGGATGTTGTTCGTCTGGGTGAGATCGTACGAGATGGCGTACATCGCCAATCCGAAGTTCAGCGTGAAGGAACCGTGCGACGCGCTGTCCGTTCCCCACGTGCGGCCGACGCCGATCCTGGCCTTGCTGTTCCGGAACTGGAAGTGGTTCTCCACCGTCTTGTCGCCCGCGGGAATCACCGTACCATCGGCTCGGGTCGTGTTCGTCGCTGCGTCGGCATAGGTGTTCGACGTCATCGGTTCCATGATGACGTCCACACCGAAGGTGAACGGGCCGGTCGCGCGCGCGGCGCCGAGACCGACGTTGAAGGCGTTCGTGGAACCTGGATCACGCGGAAGGTTCTGGAGCACGTAGTTCGGAATCTTGGGGTGAGAGAGATGGTTCGCCGTCGCCAGCGCCCCGACGTGCCAGCCCTCAGTGCCAACGGGCCGCGTGTATTCCGTGTGCACCCCCCAGATGTTCGTCTGGTCGAGATTCACGTCCGTTCGCGACGTCGACGTCCAGGCCTTGAGCGCTTGATCGTAGAAGCCAGTGGTGAAGTGGACGTCGTGCCGCATGTTCGTCGTGTTTCGCAGCAGGATCACCTCGAGCACATGTCCGGGCTCCCACTCTTTCGTCGCACCGAGCCGGAAATCGTTCAGCGATCCGCTCTGGTCGATGCGATCGCTTCCGGCATAGAGGAGATCGACTCCATCCACCGCGGCAAGGTCGGCGTGAAAGGCGCTCACACCAATCGACAGACCTGCATCGAGGCGGCGTGCGAGCGAGCCGGAGAAGTATTGATTGGTCGCGGTGCGCTCGCTCGTCGGGCGGTTCCAGATCGGACCGGCTCGGTCGAGCTGCTGCATTGCGCCGAGGAAAGTACCCGCCCAGTCTCCCGAGCTGGCGAGGAAGCCAACGGGGAGCGTGCGTCCACCACCACGGCTGCCTGAAATGCCGTGCGAATACGGCGCGGTCGTGATGGTGAGGCCGTGCAGCCTCGTCGCCTTCGCCGGATTGGTGAAGGGATCGGCGAGCGTGTCGTCGATCGCGATGGAGATGCCGCCCAACCCCGGCCGGCTCGACGGATAGATTTCGAATTGCTCGTCCTGCATCACCGGCACCGTGCGGGGCGTCACGAGTTGTGCACCCGCGGGCGACGCGACAATCGCGGCAACGAGCGCGGCAACTGCGACGCGCGGCAGGCGGCAACGGGCGGGAAGCGTGCGAACGACGACGCAGGGGCTCATGGGAGGCTGGGCAGAGGTGGGTGCTGCTGGTCTGCCCAACTTCGCGTCGCGGGATTCCGTCACTCTTCGCGTTGGCGAATGGCGATGCGCCAAGCCGAGCCTCTCAGCTAGAGGCGTGACTTGAATGATGTGAATTGAACGAATTGCTCCGTTTGAGGGTCGGATCTGATGCACCCTCGCCAGCCCAACGAACAATCAATTCTTTTGAATTCGCATCATTCAAGTCACGCTTGCGTCGGTGGGACCAGTCACGCCACACCGGATCACCAGGCGCTGGCGGCGTTATCTCAGCATAACTTATATAAATATATATTTATTTATCCCGGGCATGCCCCGACCAGGCGAGCTACGCTCAACCTCCAAGTCAACACCTCCCACCTTCCCCCCAAAACGTCGGAACTACGATGGACATATAAATTACTATTGATTTGTATCATCCATCGCGCCGCTCGCCATTTCAGCCGCAGAGCTCGGCGAACCCCCCGATCAGTCCCACGAAATCAGGCTCTGCGAGCCGTTCTCTCACGAGCACCGCCAGCGCCGCACGCTCCGTGACGCAACGAATGTGCGCCAACGTCCCTCGCGGTCGAGTGAGAAGCCGCCCCTCTGCGCACTCGAACCTGAAGAGCAGCGTCGCGACACCGTCTCGCACACGCCAGACCTCGAATGCGTTCGCGCTCGCGTCCAGCGCCCCGGTGAGCGCGCACTCCAACTCGCGGCTGATCTCCTTCGGCGTCGCCATCGCGATCCGATGCCACTCGCGCAGCGGCAGTGCCGAGAGCCGTTCCATGAACGCGACCGACGTTCCAGCGTCGAACATCACATCCTCACGAAGAGCGCAACATTGGCTCATCGCGTCTCCTTCACGATGAGCGCACCACGAGTTACGCGTGTGCTCTCTGAGAATGCACCGGCATGCGTAAAAGCCGCATTCGATGTTCGTGCGGTCCGCACAAGACTTTCACAAGAACGCCGGCGTGGCCTGCGCCTCGAAGATGTCGTGGCTTCTCTGCGGCGACGTCATTGCCCGACGGGCTGCACCGGGAGGTCGATCCACACGCCGTTCGCGTCCGGCTCCACCGCGCCGCCGTGCGCCTGAATGACGCGCACCCCTGCTGCCCAGCGTACCGAGAGCGGCGCGACTCCACCACCATGAATCGAGAATCGTACAGCATCGCCGTGACGCTCCACGCTAATGCGCACGCTCGCGTGTTGTGGCGCGGCCTCGACGGCACCACGCAGCAACGTGACGAATGCATCGTGCAGCAGCGCACGATCTCCGATCACGGCCGGCAACAGCGGAGCGACGTCAAACTCCACGGTTCCGCCCGCCGGTTCCGCGGCGGCGATGAGCATCGGACGCAGCGCATCGATGATATCCGACGGCTTGATGCGGTCTCGGCGCATCGGACGATCGCCGAGATCGAGCGCCGCAATCTGTCGGAGGAGCAACATGTCCGCGTCAACCGCCTCCGCCGCGGCACGTGCGGCTCCGAGCATTTCCTCCTGATTCTCGTTCAACTCGCCGAAGTGGTTGTCGAGCAGAATGTGCAATGGCAGGCGTACTTCCTCGATTCGCTTCGCGGACGCGTCGGCGACGGACGCGAGCAGCAGTGCGTAGTCGTGCGCCCGTCGCTCGAACATCTTCTCGCGATCGGCGCGGTTCATCTCCGCGATCTCGACTGCGGTGCTCAATCGATAGACGACGCGTTCGATTTCGTCGATTTCGTCCGGCACGAGCGCCAGTGCGCCGGTCGATGGCACGCTGATGTGCGGATGCTCCGGCGTCTTCGCTCCTGTCGGCGACGCGGTTCGTGTCGCGAGCCCTTCGATTCTCCGCGCGATGTAGCGTGCATTCGACCAGGCAAGCGCGAACGACGCGATGACTGCGAGCACGCCTCCCACGAGAACGATCTCCGGTGCCCTATGCGCGTACTCACCCCAGTAGAACAAGCCGCCCATGAGAAGCATCGCTACCACCGCGGGCAAGCTCGTGAGATAGAGGCGTTGGCTGATTCTCATGGCGTTTCTCCCACTGGCTTCGCCGGCTCGAATGAGACCACGAGCACGTCGAGCCCCTGCGCGTTCTCGAGCAGGCGCTGCACGACTGATCCCTTCATGAAGTGATGCCATTCCGACCGCTTGCTCTGTCCAACGATGAGCAGCGTCACTCCCTTCTTCGCCGCGAACTTGCACAGCGCCTCGGCGACATCGTTTCCTTCGAGCTTCACGACTTCCGCGCCAAGTGTCTGCGCGAGCTGAATGTTCTGCACGAGAGTGCGCTGTACCCTGCTGTCGATGCGATCGGCGCGCTCGTCTTCGGTCTGGACGTAAACGCAATACCAATCCGTGTTCAGGCGGCCGGCGAGGCGGCTCGCCTTGCGCAGCAGCGCCGCCGTGTACGGCGGATTGCTCGACATCGCAACGAGAACGCGCTCGACCGTGCGCGGCGCCGTTACGGGGACCGCGCCGGTTTCTCGGCGGACGATTTCCTCGCGTGAGCGATCCACCGCACCGGCCACCTCGCGCAGCGCAAGCTCGCGCAGCGTCGTGAGGTTCTCGTCGGTGAAGAAGTTGCGCAGCGCCGCGTCGATCTTGTCCGATTTGTAGATCTTGCCTTCGCGCAGTCGCTGGCGGAGGTCCTCTGATGAGATGTCGAGGTTGACGACCTGGTCCGCCGACGCGACGACCCAATCGGGGACGGTCTCGCGCACGGTGACCCCGAGTGTGGATGCGACGACGTCGTTGAGCGATTCGAGGTGTTGGACGTTGAGCGCGGAGATGACGTTGACGCCTTCGTCGAGGAGTTCCTGAACGTCTTCCCACCGCTTGCGATGGCGGACACCAGGCACGTTGCTGTGCGCCAGTTCGTCCACCACGACCACCTGCGGGTGCCGCGCGATGATGGCGTCGACGTCCATTTCCTCGAGCGTGACGCCTCGATACTCGACGTGCTGTCTCGGGATGACTTCAATATCGCGCAGTTGCGCTTCGGTCTCTTCCCGCTTGTGCGTCTCGACGAAGCCGATCACGACGTCGATGTCGCGCCGCTTGAGATCGTGTGCCTCGTTGATCATGCGGTACGTTTTGCCGACGCCCGCCGCCGAGCCGATGTACAGCTTCAGCTTGCCGCGTTCCTTTCGTTTGACCAATTCCAGAAAATCACCACCTGTCGGCTCCGGCCGCGGCGCTTGGCGCCGCTCCGGACCCGGTGGCTCTGGGGTTGGCACGGGAATGTCGGCCATCTCCGTCAATTAGTAGAGGTACGAGAAACCAACGCCAAACGAGAGCTGAGCGCCACTGGCGTTGAAGACGCTGAGGCTCGAGTGATCGTAGCGAATCTCGGGACGCACCAGCGCATGGTCCCACGACTTGACGTTCAGGGTTGCTGTAACGCTGCCAAGTTGTTGCCCTGCATTAGCCGGGAAGCCGAGTACCCCTGACGTGCGCGCTCCATCGCGATCGTTCATGTAGTCCGCGCGGAGCGCCAACGTTGCGGCTGGATCCACGTCGTAGGTGACCCAGACGCCGGCCGCATACCATTTCGCTTGTCCGCCCGCGGAACCCGCGCCGTCCTCCTGCCCATAGTCGAGCTGCACGGAAACATTCGATGCCGGCGTCGTTTTGCGCGAGATGAGTGCATTTACGCCAAGTCGCTGGTTCCTGGTGTTGTTGCTTTGCTCGGGGCCCACGTAGCCAGTGAAGGCGATGAGCGTCTGGTCGTCCGGCGTGAGCCCGAGGCGCAACATGACTGTCTTGCCGGTGTTGAGATCCGTCACCTGATCCCATCCGTTGCTCACACGCAGTTCAACGTCGGCGTGTGACGAGAGTTTCGCATCGAGCTCGACACCGGTCTCGGTGAATGGCTCGAGGAAGGTGTCCTGTGATCCGATACCGAGATTCGGGTTCAGGACATCCTCGCCTACCTCGACGCCCAGCAGTGTGGCCATTTTGCCGGCCTTCAACTGGAGATACCGACCCGCGCCACTCAGCGGCAAGTTGAGGACGACGAACCCCTGCCAGATGTCCGCATTCGCACCGAGATCGAGCCCCGTTGACTTCACGACCGCAGCATTCTGGCCGAACCAGCCTTCGAAGTGAAAGCCGGCACTCATTCGGTCAGTTGCCGCGACTCGTTCCAGCGTCACGTTGGCAACGTTGAGCATGAACTCGCTCTGGCGCCGCGCGTACAATCGCCCGACGATGGTGTCGCGGTTGGCATTCGTGCTGTACGTGTAGCTCGTCGTGACATAGCCGGTCACGTTCACTGGATGCACGGCGGCACGCGCGGCGCTGTCAGCGGCGCTTGCCGAGTCGGGGCGCTGCGCCCGGAGACCAGAAGCAGTTGCAAGCCCGGCCGCACAGGCCAGGTAGAATATCGCTTTCATGATGCGGCTCGTCTAAAGTTTGGGTGCCGTGCCGGCGCGCGGCAGGGCGCTGTCGAGCGCGATGTTGAGCAGGAGCACGTTGACCCGAGGCTCACCGAAGAAGCCAAACTGCCGGCCTTCCGTGTGCGCGTCAACGAGAGCGCGCACGGCGGACGCGGACGCGCCGCGCGCGGTGGCGACGCGCGCCACTTGCAGATGCGCGTTCTCGGGCGAGATGTGCGGATCGAGGCCGGATGCGGACGACGTCACCATGTCGCCTGGAATGTTTCCCTTGACCACGGCGTCAAGCTTCACGGCGCTCTCGATCTGTTGTACGATCAGGGTGTCTGCCAACTTGCGGTCGGTCGGACCTTTGTTCGTGCCGCCGGAGGCGGTGGCGTCATAGCCCGATCCCGCGGCCGACGGCCGCGAATGGAAGTAGTACGGTTGCGTGAAGGTCTGACCGATGAGCGCACTGCCCACCACATGACCATTCACTTCCACGAGCGAACCGTTCGCCTGTCGCGGGAAGAGCACCTGCGCCAGGCCAGTGACGACACCCGGATACACGAGCCCGGTGATGACGCACAGCACGAGCGTCATCACGATAGCGGGCCGAAGCTGTTTGCGAAGCATGGATGACATCCTCAGACGAGATGGGTGAGCACGAGCAGCATGTCGATCAGCTTGATGCCGACGAACGGGACGACGAGCCCACCAAAGCCGTAGATGAACAGATTCCTGCGTAGAATCACCGAGGCAGGCGCGGGGCGGTACTTCACGCCGCGCAATGCCAGCGGAATGAGCGCGATGATGACGAGTGCGTTGAAGATCACGCTCGCCAGAATCGCCGACTGCGACGAATGCAGCCGCATGACGTTCAGCGCCTGGAGCGGCGGATACGTGGCCACGAACATCGCCGGAATGATCGCAAAGTACTTCGCGACGTCGTTGGCGATGGAGAACGTCGTCAGCGAGCCACGCGTCATGAGCAGCTGTTTCCCGATCTCCACGACCTCGATGAGCTTTGTGGGGTTCGAGTCGAGGTCGATCATGTTGCCGGCCTCTTTCGCCGCCTGCGTGCCGGTGTTCATCGCCACGCCAACATCGGCCTGTGCGAGCGCCGGTGCGTCGTTGGTGCCATCGCCGGTCATCGCGACGAGCTTGCCACCGCTCTGTTCGCGCTTGATGAGCGCCATCTTGTCTTCCGGTGTCGCTTCCGCGAGGAAGTCGTCGACGCCCGCTTCCTGCGCGATCGCCGCCGCCGTTAACGGGTTGTCGCCGGTGATCATGACGGTGCGAATTCCCATCGCGCGGAGACGGTCGAACCGTTCCTTCATGCCGCCCTTCACGATATCCTTCAGATAGATGACGCCGAGGACGCGCGCCGCTCCGCCGTTCTTCTCGGCGACGACGAGCGGAGTGCCGCCCTCGCGAGCGATGCGCGACACAGCCACGTCCAGATCGGCAGGCACCGTGCCGCCGTTCTCACGCACCCATTTCACCACCATGTCGCTCGCGCCCTTCCGTACCTGGTGCGCACCAGCGTTCACCCCGCTCATGCGCGTCATCGCGCTGAACGGAACAAACTCCATGGCCACTGAGCCGGCATCATGTGCGCCGACTTCTCGGCCGCGAATGCCGAACTTCTCCTTCGCGAGCACGACGATACTTCGTCCTTCAGGCGTTTCGTCCGGCAGCGACGAGAGCTGCGCGAGATCGGCCAGCTCGTGCACCTCGACTCCCGCGACCGGTATGAACTCCGACGCCTGCCGATTGCCCAATGTGATCGTGCCCGTCTTGTCGAGCAGAAGGGTGTTCACATCGCCAGCCGCTTCGACCGCGCGACCGCTCATCGCGATGACGTTCTGCTGGATCATGCGATCCATACCGGCGATGCCGATCGCCGAGAGCAGCCCGCCGATAGTGGTGGGGATGAGACAGACGAGCAGTGCGACCAGCACCGGAATCGCGATCGCAGCGCCAGAGTAGATGGCGAACGGCTGGAGCGTGACGACGGCCAGCAGGAAGATGATCGTCAATCCCGACAGCAGGATCGTGAGCGCGATCTCGTTTGGTGTTTTCTGGCGTGACGCGCCTTCCACGAGCGCAATCATGCGGTCGAGGAATGTTTCGCCAGGATTGGCGCTGATGCGAATGACGAGGTAGTCGGAGAGCACCTTCGTGCCGCCGGTGACCGCCGACCGGTCGCCGCCGCTCTCGCGTACGACGGGAGCGGACTCACCGGTGATCGCCGACTCGTCCACCGACGCGACGCCATCGACCACTTCGCCATCGCTCGGGATCACGTCACCCGGGAGACAGAGCACGAGGTCACCGCGACGAAGATCGGGCGCGGCGACGATCTCGCGCTTCGTATGATCGTTCGCGCTGGCGAGACGCTTGGCGGTCGTCTCCGTACGAGACTTCCGCAGGGTATCCGCCTGCGCCTTCCCGCGCCCTTCTGCCATCGCTTCCGCGAAGTTGGCGAAGACGACGGTAAACCACAGCCATATCGCGATCTGGAGCGTGAACACGATGTCGCCTCGCCCCTCCGCGATGTCACGGAACAGCACGAGTGTCGTGAGCACGCTGCCGATGAGCACGACGAACATCACCGGATTCCGCACCATGTGGCGCGGCGCCAGCTTCACGAATGAGTCGCCAATGGCCCGCCGCACAATCGGCGGGTCGAACAGGGGTCGTTTCTGCGTAGCCATGTTAGAAGAGCCTCCCAGCACCCATGAGGAGGTGTTCGACGATCGGCCCAAGGGCGAGCGCCGGGAAGAAGGTGAGCGCGGTGACGATGAGGATCACACCGACGAGGAGCAGCACGAAGAGCGGGCCCGTGACCGGAAAGGTGCCGGCCGTCTCCGGCGCGACTTTCTTCTCCGACATGAAGCCAGCCAGCGCAAGCAGCGGCACGATGAGCGCGAAGCGACCGAACAGCATCGTCACGCCGAGCATCGTGTTGTAGTAGTACGTGGTGCCGGTGAGTCCGGCGAAGGCGCTGCCGTTGTTCGCGAACCCGGAGGAGAACGCGTAGAGAATTTCCGAGAAGCCGTGCGGCCCCGTGTTGTTCAGGCCGGCCAGGCCGGGTGCGATCACGACGGAGATGGCCGTCATGCCGAGGACGACCACGGACGACAGCAACACGAACAGCATGACCACCTGTACCTCACGCGCCTGGATCTTCTTGCCGAGGTATTCCGGCGTGCGTCCGACCATGAGGCCAGCGATGAAGACGGTGAGCATGACCATGACGAGCATGCCGTAGAGCCCCGCGCCAACGCCTCCGAAGACGACCTCGCCGAGCTGCATGTTCACGAGCGGCACCAGCCCGCCGATCGGCGTGAACGAGTCATGCATCGAATTCACGGCGCCGCACGACGCATCGGTGGTGACGGTCGCATACAGCGCCGAGTTGGCGATGCCGAACCGCACCTCCTTGCCTTCCATGTTACCGCCGGACTGCGTCGCACTGGCGACAACGTTCACACCGCGCGCCGCATGAATGGGATTGCCACGCGCCTCGGCCCAGTAGGCCGTGGAGACGCCGGCGAAGAACAGCACGAACATGGCGGCCCACACCGCCCATGCGTGCTTCGTGTGGCCCACCATCCGCCCGAACATGTACACGAGCCCGGACGGGATCACGAAGATCAGGAACATCGACAGGAAATTCGTCAAGCCGGTGGGGTTCTCGAATGGATGCGCGGCGTTCGCGTTGAAGAACCCGCCTCCGTTCGTACCGAGCTGCTTGATCACCTCCTGGCTCGCCACCGGCCCCAGCGCGAGCGTCTGCTTGGCGCCCTCGAGGGTCACGAGATCGAGGTAGGGCTTGAAGTTCTGGATCATGCCCTGCTGCACGAACACCAGCGCCACCACGAGCGAGGCGGGCAGCAGCACATAGAGCGTGCCGCGCACCAGGTCCGCCCAGAAATTGCCGATGCGGCCCGCCGAACGACGCGAGAGCCCGCGCACGACGGCGACGGCGATGCCCATGCCGACCGCGCCCGACACGAAGTTGTGATATGCCAGCTGGGTCATCTGCGAGAAGTACGACATCGTCGACTCGCCGGCATACGACTGCCAGTTGGTATTGGTCGTGAACGACGCCGCCGTCTCGAAGGACTGTCGATCAGTCACCGCAGCCAGCTTTTGCGGATTGAGGGGCAGCACATGCTGCAGCCGCAGCACGAGGTACGTGAGCAGCATCGTCGCGAGGCTGAACAGCAGCATGGACGCGGCATAGCGCGTCCAATGCTGGTCCTCGGCGGGATCCACGCCGCACAGCGCATAGACACCCCGCTCGAGCGGAGCCAGCCACTGCTGACGTCCCTCGTACACCGAGACGAGATACATCCCGAGTGGCTTCGCGACGGCAAGAATGGCGGCGCTGAAGAAGAGAATCTGTAGCCAGCCGTTCGTTGTCATGTCAGAACTCCTCCGGATGAAGGAGCGTGTAGATGAGATAGAGCAGAACGGCCGCTGAGACGATGAGTGCGACGACAGCTTCGGCGGTCATGGCTTGGTCTCCCGGGTGTCGGTCGCCGCGTCGGAGGAGCGGCCGAGGCGCTCGCAGCCCGCGACATAGGCGAGCATGAGCGCGAAGAAGGCGACTGTGCCAGCGATATAGAGAATGTCGATCATGCTCTGAGGCTACCGGAGCACCCATAAGGGCCGCATTCACGGTAGGCCGAGCGCGCATAAGACTTTTACAAAGGCGCGTCTTCCGGAGGGAGCACTTCGCGCGAGGGCAGGCGCTACGCTCGGGATGATAAGACGAGGAGCGGCCAATCCAGAAAGCCCCGGTCACCGTTTGTCATGCGACACGCAGGGGCTTGATGTGCGCCATGTCATCCTTGATGGTCCGTGCGGCGTCCCACAGATCGACCGCGCGCCCCACTCGGCCCGCTACTCGACCGGCGGCGTCCCGGCTGGCAGGTCCAGCATGAACCTGCTCCCTCCACCTGCACGCGGCTCATACGTCAGACGCCCTCGCTGCACCTCCGCGAGCTGTCGGGCGATGGACAGTCCAAGCCCGGTTCCCCGCACGCCGTCGGGAATGCCACTGCCTCTGAAGAACGGCTCGAAGATTCTCGTTTCGTCTCCCGGCGGGACGCCGGGCCCCTCGTCCTCGACCGTGATGCGCAGACGATCACCCTCTCGCCACGCGCGCAGAATCACCGGCGACTCCGGCGGCGAGTATTTGAGCGCATTCTCCAGCAGGTTCGTCAGCGCGCGCATCGTGTGCGCGAAGTCAAACTGGCCCACGAGAATGCTTCCTTCGTTCGCGATGTGTACCTCGATGCGCCCCGGCCCGTGTGCCGCCTCCACTCGCTCGAGCGCCGCGCCCACCACGTCGTCAGCCGTATTCAGCGCCATCGTCACACGCAGGCTTCCCGCGTTGATCTGCGAGAGCTCCAACAGGTCACCCACGAGCACGTTGAGCCGGTCCGCCTCTTCCTCGATGATCTGCGCGCGAAACGGATCGCCACCATGCCACACTTCGTTCGCGATTCCCTTGATGGCGGTGAGCGGCGTGCGCAGGTCGTGCGACACCGACGCCAGCAGCGCATCCTTCAATCGATCGGCTCGCCGCAGCGACTCGGCCTCCTCTTCCGCCTCGGCAAGCCGCACACGCTCCGCGCCCAACGCCGCGTAGTAGGACAGCGCGCTCAGCACCCGTCGCTGGTCGTCCGAGAGGCTGAACCCCTGCGACGATGACAGACGCAAGGCGCCGACAATGCGATTGCGCACGCGTAGCGGGATTCCAAGCGCACGCAGATCCGCGAGTGATACCGGCGCTAGATCCATCAGACGGCTCGCGCTCAGCGCATCACCAATCAACGTCAGCGTTCCGTCCGTCCGTTCGGCGGCCGCCTCCGCATTGTCCACCGTGTACGTGAGCAGGCTGGATGTCTCTTCATTGCGCCCGTCCGTTGGTGCGCGGCCCGCAAGACGCAACCCCGAGCCGTCTTGACGCATGAATATCTCGCACCGCTCTGTGCCCATCGCCTGCCGAATCACACTCGCAATGGCGCCGAGTGCGTCCTCGGCGCGCGGCGCATTGAGCGTCTCCGCGCCGAGCGTGGCCAGACGATCGATCTCATCGGCGCGCTGGCGCGCGATCTCCGTCTCCTGTCGTCGCCATTCGAGCAACTGCGCCGCGACCACGCCCGTGACGAGGAACGCGATCAGCACCAGCCAGTCGAGTGGATCGGCGATGACGAGCGTGTTGTACGGCGGAAGAAAGAGCCAGTCGAAGGCGAAGAAGGCGGCGCCCGCGAGCGAAATGCCGAGCGCGCGGCCGCCAGCCGAGCTTCCGCCGAGCACGATGAGGAGAAAGGCGAGCACCACGTGCGCCTTGTCGAGGCGCGTGCGCACCGTCCACATCAGCGCGCCAACGACGACCAGCACGCCGAACCAGATGAGCCATTGGCGCAACTGCCGGCGCGGGGCAGTCATGGCTGCACTACTCGCCGAGCTCGAAGCGATACCCCACCGCGGGCTCGGTCCGGATGAGACGTGGGCGCACCGGATCCACTTCGAGCTTGCGCCGCAGTTGGCCAACGTAGACGCGGAGGTATTGCTGCGCGTCGCCCGCCGCCGAGCCCCACACCGCGCTGAAGAGCTGCGAGTGCGTGAGCGTCTGGCCCGCATGCGCGATGAACACGCGCAGCAGATTCCACTCCGTCGGTGTGAGGTGCACCTCGACGCCCGCTCGCTTCACCGTGCGCCCCACGAGATCGATCACGAGGTCGTCCACCGTCACGAGTGCATCGTGGTGCGCACCGGAGGTATGCGCCGCGGCGCGCCGAAGCTGCGCGCGCACTCGCGCCTTGAGCTCGAGCGTGCTGAATGGCTTCGTTACGTAGTCGTCGGCACCCGCGTCGAGCAGCTTTTCTTTTTCGTGGGCGGAATGGCGCGCGGAGAGCACGATGATCGGCACCGACGTGAAGGCGCGCAGGTCGTGGCAGACGGCGAGACCGTCGCGGTCGGGCAAGCCGAGATCGAGGACGATGAGCGACGGCTGCTCCGCCGCCGCGAGGTCGATTCCCTCCGCGGCGGTTCCCGCTTCCGCCACTCGGCGCGCCATGCCGACGAGGCTGTTCCGCACGACGCGTCGAATCTGCGGCTCGTCGTCAATGATGAGGATGACGTCGGCTACCGCCTGCTCGCGAGGAGAGTTAGCCATGAGGAACGATAGCGCCGGCCACGGCGCTTGTCTCGCCTTCCTCGTCGTCGACGTCCACATCGGGGTCGTGATCCATCCATTCGCGCAGACGGTACGCGTGACCTACGAGATACGGAATCGCCGTCACCACCACGTTCGGCTTGAACAGGAATGCCGTGCGAATGTAGAGCGCCGTCTTGTTGTGCAGGAGATGCTCCCACCATCGCTTCGGCACGATCTCCGGCACCACGATCGTCACCAGCTCGCCCGGTGTCACCATGCGCAGGTTCTCCACGAACTCCACGAGCGGCTTGAGGATCGAGCGGTACGGCGATGGCACCACCTCGAGCGGAACGCCGATGTCCCACGCTTCCCACTCTTCCTGAATCCGCTGCGTGTCTCGTTTGTCCACTTCGATGTAGACGGCGATCACCTCGTCGGAGATCGTCGTCGCATACACCAGCGCGCTCGACGTCGCCTTGGTGATGCCACTCACCGGCACGATCACCGTGTGGTGCAGCGGGTTGATGGGGCTCTGTCCCGTGAACTTGATCTCTTCCGCGAACTCAGTGTAGTGCCGGTGGATCTTTCGGAGCAGCAGGATGATGGCGGGAATGATGACCGCGACAATCCAGCCACCCGTCGTGAACTTGGTGACGAGCTGAATGATCGATACAAGTCCCGTGGCCACCGCGCCGATCCCGTTGAGCCACGCCTTCCACTCCCATCCCGGCTCGCGCGTCGCGCGCCAGTGCACCACCATCCCCGCCTGCGAGAGCGTGAAGCAGACGAAGACGCCAATCGCGTAGAGCGGGATGAGCGCATTCGTGTCGCCATGGAACATCCACACCAGCAGGAACGCGACGCCCGCCAGTGCCAGGATCCCGTTTGAATAGGCGAGCCGATCGCCGCGCGCGGCAAGCTGGCGCGGCATGAAGCGATCGTTCGCGAGAATTCCCGCCAGCCGCGGAAAGTCCGCGAACGCGGTATTGGCTGCCAGCACGAGCACGGCGAACGTGGTGTACTGCAGCGCGTAGTAGAGCGGCCCACCGCCAAATATATGATGCCCGAGAATCGAGAGCACCGTCTCGCGCGTCGTCGGCATCACCTGATAGTGCTGCGCCAAGAAGGACACCCCAAGGAAGAAAGTGGCGAGAATCGCCACCATCCAGCCCAGCGTGGTCGCGGCATTCTTCTGTGCCGGCGACTTGAAGGCCATCACGCCATTCGAGATCGCCTCCGTTCCCGTCATGGCCGCGCACCCTTCTGCAAAGCCGCGCATCAATAGATAGATCAGCGCGAGGCTGGAAAGCGGCGAGAGTCCGCCGCCGTGCTGCCGCGCCGAGACGGGATCGACCTTGAACGCCGCCGTGATCGACGCGAGCTCGTGTCCCGACCAATACCGATACGCCCCCGTGGCGAGTAACGCGAGCATCATGACGATGAACGCGTACGTCGGAACGGAGAACGCCGCGCCCGACTCGCGCACGCCGCGCAGGTTCACCGTTGCCAGCACGAAAATCGACAGCGAGCAGATGGCGACGGTGTGCGGCACGAGCGACGGATATGCCGACGTGATCGCCGCCACGCCGCTGGAAATGGATACGGCGACGGTGAGGATGTAGTCCGTCAGCAGCGCCGCCGCTGCGACGAGTCCCGGCATCTCACCGAGATTCTCCTTCGCGACGGTGTACGAGCCGCCGCCGTTGGGGTACGCGAAGACGGTCTGCCGATAGGAGAGTCCCACGAGTACCAGGAGTCCGACGATGACCGCCGAGATCGGCAGGACGTAGCTGACCGCCGCGAGTCCGATGGCTCCGCCGAGGACGAACAGGATCTGATCCGTGGCGTAGGCAACGGACGAAATCGCATCAGAGGAAAGAACGGCGAGTGCGGTTTTCTTGTTGAGACGCTCGTGCTCGAGGCGCTCACTCGGGAGCGGCCGGCCGAAGACGACGGTTTTGAGGCGACGGTAGGTAGACGACATGATTCCTGAAGGGTCTCCAGCGCGCGGTCGAGCGGTATCGCGCAGCACTTTACATTATCACGTCCAGGATAAGGAAGCTACAAGGATGAGAGCGGGCGACATAAGGATTTCGTAAGGACGCCCCCGGGGGCAACAGAACGCTGACCGCTCACGACTGTCGGCTCAGGCGCTCGCCAGGGAGCAGCGCGTGACGGTGCGCGCGGCGCTCGCGGCCGCGATGGAGGCGAAGAAGTGACCGCTGGCCCTCCAAGGAGCCGAAATCGTAGCTTTCGAAGACCCTAAACCGCCGCCGGTTACGGAGTTTCGTTCGACGTGCCCGGCTCGCATCATGTCATCGTCGTCATTCCGTGAGTCCTGTGTCCACTGGAGCCTCTTCAATGCACGCGTTCCCTCAACGCCTCTTCGCGCTCGCCTCGGTCACTATGCTCGCCACGGCGGCCGGCGGCGCGCAAACGCCTGTCATTCTCCCCGGCGCATCCGCTCGCGCACTCGTCAAGTTCGAGATTCGCGTGCCATCTTCGGTGCGCAGCGAACCGCTCACCGGCCGCGTGTACGTGATCATCACTCGCGACAGCAGCCGCGAACCCCGTACCCTCGTTGGGCGGGTCGGCACGCCGTTGTTCGGTCACGACGTCGAGCGACTCGCACCGGGAGCGAGCGCTGTCGTCGACGGCACTGAGCTCGGCACGCCGGTCTTCGACATAGCCGACATTCCCGCTGGCGACTATTGGATCCAGCCATTCGTGAACGTCTACTCCGAGTTCAAGCGCTCCGACGGCCACGTGCTCTGGATGCACGACGATCAGTGGGAAGGGCAGAATTGGTCGCGCTCTCCCGGGAACATCTACGGCACACCGCAGAAGGTGCATCTCGATCCGAAGGCGAAGACCGTCGTCAAGCTCGTGGCCGACCACGTCATCCCGCCAATCGTCGTGAACGCCGACAACGAGTACGTGCAGCGCTTCAAGATTCAGAGTCCGTCGCTCACGAAGTTCTGGGGCCGACCGATCTACCTCGGCGCCACGGTACTGCTGCCGCGCGACTACAAGACATCGACGATCAGCTATCCGGTGAACTACCTCCAGGGCCACTTCGGGCTCGCCGCGCCGTATGGATTCGAGGCCGCGGCAGGAGTGCGCGTTGGACGCGGCGCCGTTCCCGCCGGATCGTCGTTCCACGACCAATGGCTTGCCGACAACTTTCCGCGCATCATCGCCGTCACCTTCCAACACCCGACACCGTATTTCGACGATTCGTACGCCGTGAACAGCGCGAACATGGGACCCTACGGCGACGCCCTCATGAACGAGCTGATTCCCGAAGTCGAGAAGCGATTCCGTGTGATCAGGGAACCGTGGGCGCGATGGCTGTCGGGTGGCTCGACGGGCGGGTGGGAGTCGCTCGCACTGCAGATTTTCCATCCCGACTTCTTCGGCGGCACGTGGTCGTCGTGCCCCGACCCGGTGACGTTCACCGACGTCGAGGGTGTGAACATGTACAAGGACGCCAATGCGTTCTACAAGAATTTCAGCGAGTGGCAGCTGACACCAACGGTCAACTCACGCGAGGTGAACGGCGAGATCCGGCAGACCGCGCAACAGAGGTACTGGATGGAACTCGTCAACGGCACTCATGGGCGGTCGGGCACTGGGCAACAGGATGTTTGGCAGGCAACCTTCGGTTCGGTCGGCAGTGACGGTTACTTCAAGCCGGCCGTCGATTCACGCACAGGCGCGATTGACCACACAGTGACACAGTACTGGAAGGACAACTACGATCTGTTGTACTACTTGCAACGCAACTGGAGCACCGTCGGACCGAAGCTCGTGGACAAGATTCATGTGTACGTGGGCAACATGGACAGCTTCTTCCTCGACCGTGCGACACGAGAGTTGGAAGCGTGGATGAAGACCACGCAGAACCCGCACTACGAGGGGTACTTCGTGTACGGCGACCAGAAGCCGCACTGTTGGAGCGGACCCGGCACGAGCGCAGACCGGCTGAAGGAGATGGCCGAGTACGGACTCAACAAAATGCCAAAGGGAACGACAACGCCGTGGTGGAAGTACTGAACAACTGCTCGCGGTCGAGCGAGGAGCTGCCGCGCGGCGGAGGTCCGCGTGTTGCTCATGCAGCATGACCCCAATGCTCACGCGCGCGCTCCAGCACCGGAACTATCGCCTCTTCTTTGGCGGACAGAGCGTCTCGCTCATCGGCACGTGGATCACCCGCATCGCCACGAGTTGGCTCGTCTACCGGCTCACCGGCTCTCTGCTGCTCCTCGGGATCGTCGGATTCTGCGGCCAGATTCCGACCCTGTTGCTCGCCCCGTTCACCGGGGTGCTCGTTGACCGGTGGGATCGCCGGAGCATCCTGCTCGTTACGCAGGTACTCTCGATGCTCCAGTCGGTGGCGCTAGCAGTGATGGTCTTCTCTGGTAGCGTCACGATTCCGCTCGTGCTCGCACTTCAGATCTTGCAAGGCATCATCAATTCGTTCGACACGCCGGCGCGTCAGGCATTCGTCGTCGAAATGCTGGAGGACCGATCCGATCTCCCCAACGCCATCGCCCTCAACTCGTCGATGGTCAACGCGAGCCGCATCCTTGGCCCCAGCATCGGCGGCGTGGTGATCGCGGCGGTCGGCGAAGGGTGGTGCTTCACTGCCGACGCGATTTCCTATCTTGCCGTCCTTGCTTCGCTAATGGCGATGCAAGTGGAGCGGCGCCAACTCCCGCCACGCGACACTCGGATGTTGGACGAGCTGCGTACCGGATTCCACTACGTCTCGCGCTTTCTGCCCGTGCGCTCGGCGCTCATCCTGCTCTCCCTCGTGAGCCTGCTCGGCATGCCGTACACGGTGCTGATGCCCGCGATCGCCAGTGGCACGCTTCACGGCGGGCCGCACACGCTCGGCTTCCTGATGGCGGCGTCAGGCGTCGGCGCACTGGCCGGCGCACTCTACCTCGCCTCACGACGGTCCGTGCTCGGGCTCGGCGACGCGATGGTCATTTCGACGACCGCATTCGGGGTGGGACTGGTCGCGTTCTCCTTTTCGCGCGTGCTCTGGCTCTCGCTCCTCGTTCTGCCCCTCGTCGGTGGCGGGATGATGGTGACCATGGCGGCGACGAACACGATCATCCAGACGATCGTCACCGAGGAGCTGCGTGGCCGGGTCATGGCCTTCTATACGATGGCGTTTCTGGGGACGGCACCCATCGGCAGTCTCGTCGCAGGCGTCGTTGCAGAACGGATCGGCCCCACACAAACGATTTTGGCCGGCGGCGTGTGCTGCCTCGCCGTCGCGGTCTGGTTCGGGCTCGGTCTGCCGGCACTGAAGGAGCTGGTCCGGCCCATCTACCTCGAACGAGGGATCATCGGCGCAGCTGAAATCGAAGGTGGGACCAAGGCGCTGTAGTTCCTGTCTAGGGCTTCTCTCCCGGCCGGTACCGCACCACCGCCTGCGCATCGACGTCCTTTGCCTCGTACGCCACCGGCTTGAGCTCGCCTCGTGCGAACATGGCCGCCTGGCTGGAGAACCACGGCGACTCCGGGCGCGGGCTCTCGCCGTAGGCCAGCGCCGAGTACGCCCGCGGCCTGTCGCCGAACTCCACGGCGAGGATCCAGCCGTCGCCGCCGTTCGCCGACATCTTGCCGTCGGGATCGCGCGCGAAGTTGAGCACGCGGAAGCAGCCGAGCGCCCCGCCGCAGCCGCCGATGGGCACGTCCACGGTGCCGCGGCGCAGGCGGTGCACCACGCCCCACTCCACGTCGTACGCGCCGTACCGGCGCGCGGTCTCGCCAACGGCCCACACAAAGGCCTCGGCCGCCTTGGCCGGCTGTGACAACCCGTACGGAGTGTTCGTCGGGTCGGCCGACGTCCACGCCTTGGTATAGCGCAGTGAGTCGGCGAGTCCCACGCCGTAGCGCTGCCACCACGTCTCGAAGAGCATCGCGCCCTTGCTGTCGGCGGCGGCGGTGTTGTCCCACTTCGCCATCATCGCGGCCGCGGCTGCCACGTCGCCGGTGGGGTTCGTGGCCTTCACGGCGGCCAGCAGGTCGGGCTTCACGCGGTCAGCCAGCAGCATGCGGTAGCTGTGCTTCAGCTTCACCACGTCCTCGAGGGTCACCTTGTTGGTGCCGCCCACTAGCTGCAGCGCCAACTGGCTGCGCAGCGAGAGCGCCGGCTTCTCGAGGTTCGGGTACTTGTTCGTGGTGTCGATCTTCTCGCGTATGTTGGTGAAGTGTGGCGAGCTGTTCTCGTTGTGCACGTACCCGCCCTTCGGGTTCAGGAACTGCGGCAGCGAGTCCCACGGCACGTACTGCGTCCACATGTCGCTCGTGAACTTCACCGGGATGGCCACCGAGTCGCCGCCCGTGACGTGCGGCAGCAGCGGGAGCGCCGCATTCCAGGCCATCAGGATGTTCCCGGCCTTGTCGGCGTACGTGAAGTTCGACGTTGCTCGCCCGTGCAACCGCATGGCCGACTTCCACTCGGCGAGCGAGGTCGCGTGCATCATGCGCAGGAACTGCTCGCCGCCTCGGTACTCGCCGTCGTTGGCGGTCTTGATGATGTAGATCTTCCCGCCTGCACGGTGAATGACCGGGCCGGCAGCCGTGGACCAGAACTCGCGCGTCTCGGACGACACGCCCGCGCCGTTCCGGAACTCCACCGTCACCAGATCGCGGATGAGTGGGAGTGAGGTGCCGTCGATCAGGTAGTAGTCCGCTTTCGCGGGGTCGACGTCGAACGCGTAGAACTCCTCCAGCCGCTGCGCGTTGTTCGTGGTGGACCAGCCGAGGTTACGGTTGAAGCCGCCGACTACAGCGAAGGGGCCGCCGATGCGGAAATCGCCGTAGAAGTCGAAGTGTCCCGGCACGGTCATCTGCGCTTCGTAGTAGCCGGAGTTCCATGCGAGGTGCGGATTGCGCAACAGGATTGCCTTGCCGGACTTCGTGCGGCTCGGGGCGAAGGCCCATGCGTTGGAGCCGACGTTGTCGCGCGTTAGCTCCTCGTCGCCCTCGCCCGGCGCTCCGCGACGGCTCGGCTCAGGCGGGAACTGCTTCGGGTCGAGTTTCGACAGGAAGCGCCGCACCATCGCGTACGTCGGCTTGCCCATGTCGCCCGCGAGCACGTCGTAGCCCGTGAAGTCGGTGGGCATCGTCGCGGGGTATTCGCCCGGATGCAGGGCGATGTAGCGGTCAAGCCCGAGGGCAAAACCGTCGTAAATGTCCCGCGTGTTCGGCTCGAGCCGCGGATAGCTCTCGATCGCCCGCGTCCGCGCACGCTGTGCCGTGAAGTCCTGCTCCATGCTGTCGCGCCCGAAGACGAGCCCCATGCGCCCCGCTTCCCGCAGGATCTGCATCGCGGTGCGCGGTCCGTAGTCCTCGAGTTGCAGCCATGCGAGCGCGTAGCCCGCAGCGCGGAGGTTCTCGGCGCGGATGTGCGGCACACCGTGCGCGGTGCGCACGATCTCGACCTGGCGCCAGAGCTCGGGAGTGGTCGACTGGGCGGCGCCGGACGCGGACAGCACAGCGAGGGCGAGGACGGGAGCGAAGAAACAAAGGCGCATGCGAAACCTCGGACGTTGGATACGCGCAGGGTGCAAGAATGGCGGTAAGGTCGCCGAACCATCGATGCAGCTACGTCTGTCCTACGCACTCCCCGCGTTGCCTGCTGAGGCTACTGAGACTACCGAGGCTGCCGGGTCGAATCTCCGATCATTCAGGAGAAGTCTATATAAATAAATATTTATATAAATCGCCTCCCCTGCCTTCTACACGCCGGCGAAATACCGCAACCCTGCCCCCATCCCGCGGAACCCCGCCTCCCGGAAGGCCGCCTCCCAACGTGACCCCGCCGCCCTCTCGCTATCGATCGTCTCGACGATCACATCCCGCCGCCGAGCCGTACCAGCTCGCCGAACCAGCCGCTCACCGAGCGCTCGCGCTGCCTCCCGCACGTCGTCCAAGCTCGCCCCCTCCCGCACACGGAGCCGGCCTCCTCGGCCCTCGGCAGCAATGATGATCCGCCCGCCGAGTGTCACCAGCATCGCTCCCGCACCGCGCGGCCGCGCGAGCGGATCGGACTCAACGCCCGGCGCCAGCGGCAGCGCGTACACATTCGCCGGGTCCGATGTCGTCAGCGCGACGATCACGTCCTCACCGTCCAGACCGGCTGCACGCAGCATCTCCACCGCTTCCGGCAGCGCGAACTGAGCGCCAGCGAGGCCAGCGACGAAGTAACCCCGCTGCACCTCGCCGCGGAACTCGAGCCGTTTCAACTCATGGTAGATCTCTTTCCACCCTACCGCTGGCCGTTCTCTCTTCCACCAGTCTCGTGACACAATACCGTATCTATCGAGCCACCTGCGGGCGATTTGCTCGGCAAGTTCCTGTTCATCACACTCCGCACCCAGCGTCCCAGCGGTGTGAACGAGCGACCAGCGTCCACCCCACAGCCCAGGCGCACCTTCCTCACGCTCGGGGCGCCTCCACTTCGGCAGCCGGCGCAGGTTGAATCGGCTATGGGCAACAGGCCGATTCTCGGACGGCTTGAAGTCCGCCGGCAGCCAGCGTGCCGGATCAGGCTCGTCGCCACGCTTCACCGGCAACACCGGCTTCCATCGCAGCACGTCGCGGAGCGCGTCGATGGTGTCGTTCGTGACGAGCCCTGCCGCGACCAGCTCGCGCAGCGCCTCGCGCGTAGTTTGAGATCCCAGCCCGGTAGCAGATGAAATGTCCGCGGTGAACGACGCTCCCTGCGCCCGGAGCGCGTCATGCGCTCGACGCGCATTCTCGCTGAGCGTACTCGCGTCCACAGGCGCACCGAGCCAGAGCCGGCCGGATCCGCGCTCGAAGAATCGAATGCGAGCAACCTGCGCGACGCTAGGTCCGGATGCATCCGGCCGGGGCTCCGCCGCCCAGACCAGCGTCCCCGCCGCGGCAAGCCTGCCAAGCGACCCCGCGTCGTATTGCTCTACCCGCGACGGGAGATAGTCCCACTCCCACCCTTCGGCGGGTCGCGCGAGTCCGTACAACTGCGCCAGCGCCAGCGCCGTAGCGTCGTTGCCGGTGAGCCGAGTGCCCGGCGTAAGATGCTGCCAACGCTGGAGATAGCGCTCGAAGCGGTCGAGCGAGACCGCCTCGATCTGCTTGCGCACCTGCGCCAGCTCGCGTCGCCGTGCCTGCTCGAGGAGTCGGCGTGACGTCCAGCGCGTGACGCTCCGGTCACCACCAAAGACACCCCGCACGAGCACGCTCTTCTGCTCCCACTCTTCCAGCCGGCGCACCACCCACCGCGCGTCGAAGTCGTAGCGGGCGCGGACGTCCTCCACAGAGACGGGGCCCGCGAGCGAGATCCAGTGGGCAAGGATCTCACGCCGCGCAGCGCGCTCGGTGAGTGCGGCTTCACGGAGTACAGCTGGGATGACGTCCGCAGCGGCGCGCAGTGCGAGCTCGGTTCCGGCGCGCACGGTGGCCAGTGCCTCCGCACCAAACGCGGCGACGTAGCGCGCGTACGAATCGACGAGAATGAAGCGAGGCTCTACTCCGTTTGCGCACGGGAGTCCTACTTCGAGGAGCCTGCCACTCGCCAGAAGCGTCGAGAGCGGATCGCCGCGACGCCACTCCGCCACCGGTGCGACGCGTGCCTCGAGCTCGACGCGTGTCACGTCACCGGCGCGATCCACGAGGAGCGCCAGCTCGTCGGCATCGCGCGCCTGACGGTTCGGCGCCGTACCCCTGCGACGCGCGAGCAGCTCGTCGAGCACGGCGAGCGTCGTGTCGTCCGCACCCTCGCCGCCCATCAACTCGTCGAGCAGCACACGATCCAGCGACAGCAGGGCAGCGCGCTGCTCGGCCCTCGGCGTATCGTCGCCGTACATGTGGTCCATCACGAAGCCAAACTGCAGCGACGCGGCGAAGGGCGATGGTTTCTGCGTCTCCACGGTTCGGATCGTGATCGCGCCCGATGCAATGCGCGAGAGCACGTCGCGCAGCCCGGCCATGTCGAACGCATCCTGCAGCACGTCACGATAGGTCTCGACGACGATCGGAAACGACGGATACTCCGACACGGCCTGAAGAAGATCTCCCGCCTTGAGCCGCTGCAGCCAGAGTGGCATTCTCCGACGCGGATTGCCCCGCGGCAGCAGCAGCGCGCGCGCCGCGTTCATGCGGAAGCGTGCGCCGAACAGCGACGACGCGCCGACTTCCTCGAGCACGAGCCGCTCGGCCTCTTCTACTGAAAGGGCGCGTATCGCATCGAGCGGTGGAGATGCGCCTAAGTCGGGAAGCCGAAGCATGAGGGCGTCATCCGTCGTCTGCACCTGCACTTCCACGCCGAGTCGCTCGCGAAGGCGCCGGCCGAGCGCCATGCCCCATGGCGCGTTCACGCGTCCGCCGAATGGCGCATGCAGCACCATGCGCACCGAGCCCACCTCATCGCGGAAATGCTCGAGCACCAGCTGCGTGTCGTCGGGGACGATGCCCGTGACCTCCCGCTGCGCCTGCACGTACTCCACGAGCGACCGCGTCGTCGGCTCGTCGGCGCTGTAGTGACGTTGAATCTCCTGGAGATCCTCCAGTGTGCGCGCATCGCCGAGCGTGCGTCGCAGTGCGCCGATGCGCGCCGTGAGGTGATTCGACCGCGCCATGAACTCGCCATGCCAGAAGGGCATTCGCGCCGGCGCACCCGGCGCGGGAACAACAATCACGCGATCGTGCTCGATGCTGCGAATGCGCCAGGTGGAGCTGCCAAGCTGAAATGCATCGCCGACGCGCGATTCGTGCACGAACTCTTCGTCGAGCTCGCCGAGCCGGGTCTTGTCGGCGAGGTTCACCGTATAGAGCCCGCGATCGGGAATAGTGCCGCCGGAGATCGTCGCCACCATCCGCGCCGACCTCGCTGGCGTGAGCAGGTCGGTGATGCGATCCCACGAAATGCGCGCATCGAGCTCGGCGGCGACGTCGCTCGGATACTTGCCGGCCAGCATCGCGAGCGTCTCGTCGAACGCCGCACGAGTGAGGGCGTGGTAGGGATAGGCCCTGCGCACGAAGTCATACAACGCCGTGCTGGTCCACTCTGGCAGTTCCGAGGCAACGATCGCGACGATGAGCTGGGCGAGCACGTCGAGCGCGTTCTGCACGACACGCGTGGGCTCCACGTCGCCCGACCGCATCGCGTCGATAATGACGAGCTGCTCGAGCGCGTCGTCGCGAAAGGAGGG
>Ga0208080_1000209_pt1 | contig 28628 bp, 24 predicted proteins | sample NGESurdeep092012_3_FD_184476 | JGI IMG/M metagenome (GOLD analysis project Ga0208080, IMG submission 184476) | Arctic peat soil microbial communities from Barrow, Alaska - NGEE Surface sample 210-3 deep-092012 (SPAdes) | ecosystem: Environmental > Terrestrial > Soil > Wetlands > Peat ...
GCGAGAGTCCTTGCCGCTATGTCGAGTGTCGTGTTCGGGTGCAGGGGTTCTATTGCGCTCCGCATCAGGCGACCGGCCGTAATACCAACGAACAGGCGCTCCAGCGCATGTCGATGGGCAAGGTGATAAATCGACCGAAAATCCTCCGTGGTGATATCCAGGTAGCCGGCTATGTGCTGCATCGCATCCAGAATGTCATCATCGGTAAGCTCCATTTCGGGCGCATTCTCACCCTCAAGGTCTCCCGTAAAGTCGTCAGGCAAGGTCTTTGTCATGATATAAATTCTATCCAGTGAGTCATTCGTTGGGGTAGATCAATTGTGATAATGTCGTGATATAAAAATACTAAGTCCAATGCGGCTAAAGTTCGCTACTCATCGCCTGCAATCAGTATCCCCCGGTACTTGCTGAAGGTCAGTGTTCCGGGGCCAGTTCGGCCATGGTCGTGCCGACAAAGCAGCGGACGACAGATTGCAGTCCGGGTGCGCTATCAACATTCTGACGGCGCGAACCGGCTAGAAAACATGCATCACTAGTGTATGAACCAGTTGCTATCGTTGGACACCAAATCGTGTGTATACCTTCGGCACAAGCTCTTCGTCCGATATGTAGCTGAACACCTCGGCTTTTTTGTCTGGTTCGCGCATCACACACCCCATCACCGATCAATTCTAGTCATTGTAACATTCGCATATGGCGGGACAGCGAATTTCAATAACCTTGCCCGGTTAGATCCGTTGGGCAGTCGCCAGCATCCGCTATGGGAAAAAAAGCGAACAGCAGCTATTGGCCCGACAGAGTCGACGAACTAAATATAAATTTAGTAATGACCAGTGGCATCTTTTTAACAACAGTTCAGGTGGCTTTTTTAGTCAGAATACACATGGATGCGCTGACAGTGCGTACCTTGCACCAGATGAACAGTGATCGAAGATGCGGTGAGTTGCTGACCGCTTGAGTGCGCAGCCCGGATGCGGTTGCGGCACAGCAGTTCACACCCGGCCATCATTCCGCCCACCTTCGCATTGATACCCCCCCTCTAATCCGCTATAATGCATGCTAATTCAAAGCGGGATGAACACATTGTTCGTCCCGCTTCTTTATGTCATCTGTCTTGGGAGTCATCCGGTGTCGCAAACGAACCCTGCCATTCTTGTTCTTGCCGATGGGACGGTGTTTCGGGGCGTTGCCATCGGGGCTGCCGGCAGCCGTGTCGGCGAGGTGGTGTTCAATACCGCGATGACCGGTTACCAGGAAATTCTCACCGACCCCTCATATTGCAAGCAGATCGTCACGCTGACCTGTTCTCACATCGGCAACGTCGGGGTGAATACCGAGGACGTGGAATCACGTCAGGTGTTTGCCAGCGGCTTGGTGATACGCGATCTTTCCATGACGGTGAGCAACTGGCGCAAGACGCAGTCGCTGCCGGACTATCTCAAGGCCAACAACGTGGTGGCGATCGCCGGGATCGATACGCGCAAGCTGACGCGCATCCTGCGCGAGAGGGGCGCGCAGAACGGCTGTATCGCCACCGGTACGGATGAGGCGGCGGCACTTGCTGCGGCGCGCGGCTTTGCCGGATTGGTCGGGATGGATCTGGCCAAGGAAGTCAGTTGCAAACAATCCTACTCTTGGACACAGCGCGAGTGGGAACTGGGCGTCGGCTATCCAGAGGCGGAGCATACGAAATTCCATGTGGTGGCCTACGACTTCGGCGTGAAGCTCAACATGCTGCGCATGCTGGCCGAGCGTGGCTGTCGCATCACCGTGGTGCCCGCTCAGACCACGGCAAAGGAAGTCCTGGCGATGGAGCCGGATGGGGTGTTCCTTTCCAACGGACCCGGCGATCCTGAACCATGCGATTACGCGATCAGAGCCACGCAACAATTTTTAGCGGAGAGTATGCCACTGTTCGGCATCTGTCTTGGGCATCAGATCATGGGTCTGGCAGTGGGAGCGAAGACGATAAAGATGAAGTTCGGCCATCGCGGCGCTAACCATCCGGTGCAGGATACGCAGAGCAAGCGCGTGATGATCACCAGCCAGAACCACGGCTTTGCGGTGGACGTGGCGACTTTGCCGAAGAATGCGCGCGTGACACATGTATCGCTATTCGACGGTACGCTGCAAGGATTCGAGCTTACCGACAAACCGGCGTTCTGCTTCCAGGGTCATCCCGAAGCGAGTCCGGGGCCGCATGATGTGGACATTCTGTTTGATCGCTTCATTGCGATGATGGGCAAGTAAATGGCTAAGCGTACTGATATAAAATCCATCCTGATCATCGGCGCAGGCCCCATTGTGATCGGGCAGGCGTGCGAGTTCGACTATTCCGGCGCACAGGCCTGCAAGGCGCTGCGCGAGGAGGGCTATCGCGTCATCCTGGTAAATTCGAATCCGGCCACCATCATGACCGATCCGGACATGGCGGATGCGACCTACATCGAGCCGATCACCTGGAAAATGGTGGAGAAGATCATCGCCAGGGAGCGCCCTGATGCGATCCTGCCGACGATGGGCGGGCAGACCGCGCTGAACTGCGCGCTGGACCTGGCCAAGCACGGCGTGCTGGAGAAATATAACGTCGAGATGATAGGCGCGTCGCGCGACGCGATCGACAAGGCCGAAGATCGCGAAAAATTCAAGCAGGCGATGACCAAGATCGGCTTGGCCTCTGCCCGCTCAGCTATCGCACACAGCATGGAAGAAGCGTTGCAGGTGCAGCAGGTGATGGGCTTCCCGACCGTCATTCGCCCGTCCTTCACGATGGGCGGCAGCGGCGGCGGCATCGCATACAACCGCGAAGAGTTCGTCGAGATCTGCGAGCGCGGACTGGAAGCCTCGCCGACGCGCGAGCTGCTGATCGAGGAATCGCTGCTCGGCTGGAAAGAATTCGAGATGGAGGTGGTGCGCGACCGCAATGACAATTGCATCATCATCTGTTCTATTGAAAATCTGGATGCGATGGGCGTGCATACCGGCGACTCGATCACGGTCGCTCCGGCGCAAACGCTGACCGACAAGGAATACCAGATCATGCGCGATGCCTCCATCGCTGTGCTGCGCGAGATCGGCGTGGATACCGGCGGGTCCAATGTCCAGTTCGCGATCAATCCGGACGACGGGCGTATGGTGGTGATTGAGATGAACCCACGCGTGTCGCGTTCTTCCGCGCTGGCCTCCAAGGCGACCGGCTTCCCGATTGCGAAGGTCGCCGCCAAGCTGGCGGTGGGTTATACGCTGGACGAACTGAAAAACGACATCACCGGCGGCGCGACACCCGCCTCGTTCGAGCCTTCCATCGACTATATCGTCACGAAGATTCCGCGTTTCGCGTTCGAAAAATTCCCGCAAGCCAACGACCGCCTGACCACACAAATGAAATCAGTCGGCGAAGTGATGGCGATCGGGCGAACTTTTCAGGAGTCGTTCCAGAAAGCGTTGCGGGGTCTGGAAGTCGGCGTGCATGGCCTGGACGAAAAATATTCTGACCGCGAAGCGATCGCCGCCGAACTCGGCAGTCCCGGGCCGGACCGTATCTGGGCGGTGGGCGATGCCTTCCGCCTCGGCATGAGTGTGGAAGAGGTGTTCAACGTCAGCAAGATCGATCCGTGGTTCCTGGTGCAGATCGAAGATCTGATACGTCAGGAAGAGTCCCTGGCTGGCCGCACACTGGAAAGCCTGAACGCGGATGAAATGCGCGTGCTGAAACGCAGTGGCTTTGCCGATGCGCGACTTGCTGTTTTGCTGGGTACCGATGATGGCGCATTGCGCGCCTACCGTCATGCGCTGGGCGTGCGCCCGGTGTTCAAGCGCGTGGATACCTGTGCCGCTGAATTCGCCACCGACACTGCGTATATGTATTCCACCTACGAGGAGGAATGCGAAGCACAGCCGACCAGCAACAAGAAGATCATGGTGCTGGGCGGAGGACCGAACCGTATTGGGCAGGGCATCGAGTTCGATTATTGCTGCGTGCATGCCGCGCTGGCGATGCGCGAGGACGGCTACGAGACCATCATGGTCAACTGCAATCCGGAAACCGTGTCCACCGACTACGACACGTCGGATCGTTTGTATTTCGAGCCGCTGACGCTGGAGGATGTGCTGGAAGTGGTGGCGGTCGAAAAACCGATCGGCGTGATCGTGCAGTACGGCGGGCAGACCCCGCTCAAGCTGGCGCGTGGCCTGGAAAAGAACGGCGTGCCCATCATCGGCACGACACCGGACATGATCGACTGCGCCGAAGACCGCGCGCGCTTCCAGCAAATGCTGCATCAACTGAATTTGAAACAGCCTCCTAATCGCACTGCGCGCACCGTCGAGGACGGCATCGCGGGCGCCGCCGAGATCGGCTACCCGCTGGTGGTGCGGCCAAGCAACGTGCTGGGCGGGCGGGCGATGGAAATCATCCATGCGCAAGTCGATCTGGAACGCTATTTGCGCGATGCGCAGGAGATGTCCAAGACTTACCCTGAGCGCATGCCGATTCTGCTGGATCGCTTCCTGAATGACGCGATCGAAGTGGACGTGGACGCGGTGTCCGACGGCAAGGATGTGATCATCGGCGGCATCATGGAACACGTCGAGGAGGCGGGCGTGCATTCCGGCGACTCGGCTTGCTCGTTGCCACCATTCAGTCTGTCGCAAGAGATGCAAGACGAATTGCGCCGCCAGACTGTGGCGATGGCCAAGGCACTTAACGTGGTCGGGTTGATGAACGTGCAATTCGCGATACAGGGCGGTACGGTCTATGTGCTGGAAGTGAATCCGCGCGCTTCGCGCACCGTGCCTTTTGTATCCAAGGCTACCGGAGTACCGCTGGCCAAGATCGCGGCTCGTTGTATGGCTGGTCAAACCCTGGCGCAACAGGGCATCACCAGGGAAGTGATTCCGCCGTACTATTCGGTGAAAGAGGCGGTGTTCCCGTTCATCAAATTCCCGGGGGTGGACACGATACTCGGGCCGGAAATGAAATCCACCGGCGAAGTGATGGGTGTGGGCGACACTTTCGCTGAAGCGTTTGTGAAGTCGCAACTGGCTGCCAGCGTGAAGTTGCCAAAAGAGGGCAGGGTGTTTATCAGCGTGCGGGAAGAGGATAAATCTGGCGCAGTTGAAATCGCAAGCTCGCTGGTGCAACTGGGCTTTACCATTCTGGCCACGCGTGGCACAGCGGCGGTGATCGGCGCGGCGGGTGTCGCCGTGACGGTAGTAAACAAGGTTGCGGAAGGCCGTCCGCACATCGTGGACATGATCAAGAATGGCGAGGTCAGTCTCATCGTCAACACCGTGGACAGCAAACCTTCCGTGATGCGCGATTCTTATTCCATCCGCCATGCCGCATTGCAGGGACGGGTGACGTATTACACAACGCTGGCAGGAGCACGCGCTGCCTGTATCGGGATGCAACATCTGACCGAGTTGCGTGTTTATGATTTACAGGGGCAGCACCAACGTCTGGCTAAATAAACAAATAAGGCTATCTATTATGAGCAAAGTTCCATTAACCGTAGTGGGTGCAGAAAAATTGCGCCAAGAGCTGCATATCCTCAAGACAGTAGAGCGTCCGAAGGTGATCAACGCCATCTCTGAAGCGCGCGCGCAGGGCGACTTGTCGGAAAACGCCGAATACGATGCCGCGAAGGAACGGCAGTCGTTCGTCGAAGGCCGTATCGTCGAGCTGGAATTCAAGCTGGGCAGCGCGCAGGTCATCGATCCCAAGACCCTTAATGCCGAAGGGCGTTGTGTGTTCGGTTCGACCGTGATACTGGAAGATGTGAACAACGGCGATGTGGTCACTTATCAGATCGTTGGTGATGACGAGGCGGACATTCGGCACCGCAAGGTTTCCATCAGCTCCCCGATCGCCCGCGCGCTGATCGGCAAATACAGCGGCGACATTGCCGAGGTACAGGCGCCGGGCGGGGTGAGGGAGTACGAAGTGGTGGAGGTTCAGTACATTTAGAGAAGGACTCACTTCCCCTTGCAGTCGATAACCAGCGACTTGGCCGCGGTTCTTTGCAGTCTAGTCGAATGGCTAGGAGTTCCTTCAGGGTTGGGAAGGGGGTAGTAACCGTAGGGTGGGCTGTGCCCACCATGTCGGGCGTAGCCCGACCTACATTGGTTGCGGCTCGTCCGGCTTGGGTTCTAGCGATTACCCAGTTGCTTCTTGGACAGAGGTTTTTTCCCCTTATGACGCGGCATTTTCTTGATCTCGATCAAGTGTGCGTCCGGGTTGGGTTGATAGATCACCAGAATCTTGCCGATATGTTGCACCGGAGCGGCGTTTAATTGGGTACAGATGGCCGCCAGGATTTCTTCACGTTGCGGACGTTCTGCCATGACACGAATCTTGATGAGTTCGTGAATTTTCAAAGTCTGCGCGATTTCTTTCAACACTGATTCGGTCAGGCCCGCATTGCCTATCATCACCGTTGGATTTAAAGCGTGGGCGCGGCCTTTCAGGGCGAGGCGTTCGGATAAGGTAAGAGATAACATAATGGCCTTTTTGAATAAGGCCGGATTCTAAACGATGAAGCCTTCCAAAACCAGCAAACAATGGATGCGTGAGCATGTTAACGACCCTTTTGTGCAACTTGCGCAGAAGGAGGGCTACCGTTCCCGCGCCGCTTACAAGCTGCTGGAGATCGATACCAAAGACCGATTGCTCAAGCCCGGCACGGTGGTGGTGGACTTGGGCGCGACCCCGGGTGGCTGGTCGCAGGTCGCGGCAGCCAAGATTGGCCGTGGCGGAAAAGTGATCGCGCTGGATCTGTTGCCGCTGGATCCGCTGGCTGGGGTGGATTTCATTCAGGGCGATTTCCGCGAAGAGGCCGTGCTCAAGCAACTGGAAGACTTTTTGCAAGACAAGCCGGTAGGGCTTGTAATTTCAGATATGGCGCCCAATATGTCCGGTGTAGCCTCGGCTGATCAGGCGCGTGCCATGCATCTTGCGGAACTGGCAATGGAATTCGCGCTCGAACACCTGAAGCCGGACGGAAGTTTCCTGGTCAAGGTGTTTCAGGGCGCGGGGTTCGAGGATTTTCTCAAGCTGATGCGCAGCCGCTTCGCCAGGGTGGTGACACGCAAGCCCAAGGCATCCCGCGATCGCAGCAGTGAGGTGTATTTATTGGGTAGCGGAAAGCTTGAGTAATAGGGCAATACATAGTCTAATGAACAACCTCGGCAGCCATTGCATCAATCATGGGGCGCGTCGTTTAAGGAGTTATTTTGAACAACTTTAAGAGCATTGCAATTTGGATGGTTGTCGCCCTGGTGCTGATGACCGTATTCAATCAATTCAACACCCGCCAGCAGCAGACTGCACAGTCGCAGCTAGACTATTCCCAATTCCTCGATGAAGTGAAGCAGGGACATATCAGCAAGGTGGTCATCGAAGGCCGCACGCTGAAGGCGACGACTAGCGACGGCAAGCGTATCACCAGTTATGCGCCTAGTGATTTGTGGATGGTTTCCGACCTGTTGAAAAACGGCGTGAGCATCGAGGCCAAGCCGGAAGAAGAGCAGTCTTTCCTGATGAGTATTTTTGTCTCCTGGTTCCCGATGATATTGCTGATCGTCGTGTGGGTGTACTTCATGCGGCAGATGCAGGGCGGCGGCAAGGGCGGCGCGTTCTCGTTTGGCAAGTCACGTGCACGCCAGCTGGATGAGAGCAAGGAACGCTTCACGTTTGCCGATGTGGCGGGCTGTGATGAAGCCAAGGAAGAAGTGTCCGAGCTGGTGGATTTCCTGCGCGATCCGGCAAAATTCCAGAATCTCGGCGGGCGTATCCCGCGCGGCGTGCTGTTGGTGGGCAATCCCGGAACCGGTAAGACGCTGCTTGCGAAAGCGATCGCCGGTGAAGCCAAAGTGCCATTCTTCTCGATCTCCGGTTCCGACTTTGTGGAAATGTTCGTCGGTGTGGGCGCCGCGCGCGTGCGCGATATGTTCGAACAGGCCAAGAAGCAGGCGCCGTGCATCGTGTTCATCGATGAGATCGATGCAGTGGGTCGGCAACGCGGCGCGGGTCTCGGCGGCGGCAATGACGAGCGCGAGCAGACGCTGAATGCATTACTGGTGGAAATGGATGGTTTCGAGGGTGCCAGCGGGGTGATCGTGATCGCCGCGACCAACCGTCCAGATGTGCTCGATTCCGCGCTGTTGCGCCCGGGTCGTTTCGATCGTCAGGTAGTCGTGCCGTTGCCTGATATTCGCGGCCGCGAACAGATTCTGATGGTGCATATGCGCAAAGTTCCGGTAGCCCCGGATGTAAAGGTCGATATATTGGCACGCGGCACGCCGGGTATGTCCGGCGCGGATCTGGCAAATCTGGTCAATGAAGCCGCCTTGTTCGCGGCGCGTCGCGGCAAGCGTTTCGTCGAGATGGACGATTTCGAATCGGCCAAGGACAAGATCATGATGGGCGCGGAACGCCGCTCCATGGTGATGCCTGAAGAAGAACGGCGCAATACAGCCTATCACGAATCCGGTCATGCGGTGGTCGCCAAGCTGCTGCCGAAGACCGATCCGGTGCACAAGGTGACCATCATCCCGCGCGGCCGTGCGCTGGGCTTGACCATGCAGTTGCCTGCGGAAGACCGCTACAGCTTGGACAAGATTCGCATACTCGATACCATCGCCGTGTTGTTCGGCGGGCGTATCGCCGAAGAGATTTTCATGCATCAGATGACCACCGGCGCTTCGAACGATTTTGAACGTGCCACTGCTATGGCGCGGAGCATGGTGACCCAGTGGGGGATGTCGGATGCGCTTGGAACCATGGTGTATGGCGAGAACGAGGGCGAGGTGTTTTTGGGGCGCTCTGTGACCACGCACAAGAATATTTCCGAAGCGACCATGCAGCAGGTCGATGCGGAGATTCGTCGCATCATCGATCAGCAATACGCGCTGGCGCGCGGTTTGATCGAGGCCAATCGCGACAAGATCGAGGCGATGACCAAGGCTCTGCTGGAATGGGAAACCATTGATGCCGATCAGATCAACGACATCATGGCCGGAAATCCGCCGCGTCCGCCCAAGCCAACCCAAAGCAGCCAGGCTCCACAGCCTCCTCAAAATCCGGCACCGACTGCTCCGGCAACTACGCCTACGCAACCTGCGCAGGAAACCTGAAGCAGGATTCGGGATTGAGGATTCAGGATTAAGGAAACCCCTTCGCCTGAATCCTTGGTACTGAATCCTTGATTCTTTCATGCTCCACTGCGGCAACTTCCATTTCACCATGTCCCGCCCCTTGGTTATGGGCATCGTCAACGTCACACCCGATTCATTCTCCGATGGCGGGCGCCATCTACAACGTGATGCAGCACTGGCATATGCCCATCAACTCATCGCCGAGGGCGCGGACATACTCGACATCGGCGGAGAGTCCACCCGTCCGGGGGCACAGCCAGTCAGCATTCAAGAAGAACTGGATCGGGTATTACCCATCATCGAAGGGTTGCGCGGCGCGCCCTTGCCAATTTCCATCGACACTTTCAAACCGGTGGTGATGCAGGCGGCGATCGCAGCAGGCGCGCAGATGGTCAACGACATTGACGCGCTGCAGGATGTCGCTGCGATGCAAGCGGTTGCCGCCAGCAATGTCGCCGTTTGCCTGATGCACAAACGAGGCAATCCGCAAACCATGCAGGAACAGCCACTTTATCAAAACGTGGTGGACGAAGTCGGTGCGTTTTTATGCGTACGCATCGCCGCTGCCGAAGCCGCCGGGATTCAACGCGAGCGCATCGTGATCGATCCGGGCTTTGGTTTTGGCAAGACCTTGGCGCATAATCTCGCTTTGCTGCGCGAATTGAAGAAACTGACAGAACTGGGTGTGCCGGTATTGGCGGGGCTTTCTCGCAAGTCCATGCTGGGTGCGATTACCGGTCAGGATGTGGAGCATCGTGTGCATGCCAGCGTGGCAGCGGCATTGCTGGCGGCGCAGCGCGGCGCGAAAATCGTGCGCGTGCATGACGTGCGCGCGACAGCGGATGCGTTAAAAATCTGGAATGCGGTGAATGGAGAGTTGGGGTGAGAAAAAAATATTTCGGTACCGACGGGATACGCGGGAGGGTCGGTGAACATCCGATCACGCCGCAGTTCGTCATGCATCTGGGCTATGCGGCTGGCAAGGTGCTGGCGGGAGCGGATGACACGCGCGGCGAACGCACCGGCGTTTTGATCGGCAAGGACACGCGCATCTCCGGCTACATGCTGGAATCGGCTCTGGAAGCCGGTTTGATTGCGGCCGGTATCGATGTGTATCTGGCCGGCCCGGTGCCAACCCCGGCGGTGGCTTATTTGACCCGAGCTTTGCGCCTGCAGGCCGGCATTGTGATTTCCGCATCGCACAATCCGTTCGATGATAACGGTATCAAGTTCTTCTCGGCTCATGGCACCAAGTTGCCGGACGAGACCGAGCGTGCCATCGAGGCAGAATTGGATCATGAAATGCAAACCAACGCCTCGGAGGGGCTGGGCAAAGCCAAGCGCATCGACGATGCGGTCGGTCGCTATATCGAGTTTTGCAAAAGTACTTTCCCCGCCGAGCTGGATTTGCGCGGCCTGAAGATCGTGGTGGACAGCGCGCACGGCGCGACTTACCACATCGCACGCCACGTGTTCCACGAACTTGGTGCCGACGTCGTCGCAATCGGCGCACAACCTGACGGAAAAAACATCAATGACGGTTATGGCGCGACCGCACCGGACAATTTGCGCAAAGCGGTGGTTGAACACAAGGCGGATATAGGCATCGCGCTGGATGGCGACGGTGACCGTCTGTTGATGGTGGACAGCGCGGGAAAACTTTACGACGGCGACCAATTGCTGTACGTGATCGCCAGGCATCGTCAGGCGCAAGGCTTGTTGCATGGCGGCGTGGTTGGCACGCTGATGACCAACCTCGCATTCGAGCACGCCATGCAGAAGCTGGGCATCCCCTTCAAGCGCGCAAATGTGGGCGACCGCTACGTGATGGAATTATTACAGCAACAAGGCTGGCAACTTGGCGGCGAAAATTCCGGCCACATCATTTGTCTGGACAAGCACAGTACCGGCGACGGCATTGTCTCCGCATTGCAAGTGCTGCATGCATTGCGAGTGAACAAGCAAACCTTGGAAGAGGCAACTCGCGATCTGCAGATGTATCCACAAGTACTTATCAATGTGCGGGTAGCCAAGGGCGTTGATTGCCTCGGTCACGTCCAGGTCAAAGCGGCGGTGGCTGATGCAGAACAGACACTGAATGGCAAAGGCCGAGTGCTGTTACGCCCGTCCGGCACGGAGCCATTGTTGCGCGTGATGGTGGAAGGAGAAGACCAGCAGCTGGTGGAAAGATCCGCTCAGCGCATTGCTGATGTGGTACGCAAGCTGGCAATCAGTTAGACCGAAGCCAGCCAGGAGTGAATAACGCAATTGTGCTAATAGCCTTCATTTAAGCTGGATGCATCCGGGCCATTGAAGCAGATACGCGCGAGGAGATTTTCCACAAGTGCACTTTGTAAACACCAACAGAAATAGAGAGTAGAAATGGGCGCTCAGTGGAAAGCCAGACACAAGGAAATCGCAGCTAACGCAAAGGGTCGCATTTTCGGCAAGTTGTCCAAGGAAATCATGGTCGCAGCTCGCGCCGGCGCCGACCCGGACATGAATCCGCGTTTGCGCCTGGTGGTTGAGCAAGCCAAAAAAGCGTCCATGCCCCGCGAAACGCTGGAGCGCGCCATCAAGAAGGGCGCGGGCCTGCTCGACGAAGGTGCAAACCTTGAACGGCTTACCTACGAGGGTTTTGCACCGCATAGAGTGCCCGTGATTGTCGAGTGCCTGACGGACAACATCAATCGTACGCTGTCCAACATACGTGTGTTGTTTCGCAAGGGGCAGTTAGGCGCCTCGGGTTCAGTCTCATGGGATTTTGACCATCAGGGGATGATCGAGGCGACGCCTAATTCCAAAGATGCAGACGTTGAGCTCGCGGCTATCGAGGCCGGCGCCCAGGATTTTGAGCCCGACGAAAACGGCGCAACGCTATTTCTGACCGATGCAACCGATCTGGATGCGGTATGCCGCGCGTTGCCGGCGTATGGGTTTACAGTACAGACTGCCCAGTTGGGCTACCGGCCCAAAAATCCTGTCGCGCTGAATGATGCCGAGCGCGAAGAGGTTGAAGCTTTTTTGGAAGCGATTGATGCAGATGATGACGTGCAAAATGTCTATGTGGGACTGGCCGGTTAGGAGTGAATCCTTTTGAACTTCCAATGACAGTTTCAGGCTGCGATGAGTCATTCAATCGTGCCGAGTCGTAATTCATCGGGAGGTTGCTGACGCAAGAACACCAATGCGTCGAACAATGTAGAAGTTGAATTGTTTCTTTCGACAGGCTGGGGGGAGGGTTTGTTTGCTGAGTTTCTCGCCTTGTGTATTCACTGCTACCGGCAAGTGCGTGTAGGCCGGGGTGGTCAACCCCAGAAGCAGCTGCAAATAAATCTGGCGCGGCGTGGAGCAGATCCGCGTATCACATCAGTGACCCCTGTGCGGCATCGTCCACGACTACAGCAAGTTGGTGTGCAAAAAGTCGATCGGCGCGCAACACGACGAAATCGCCGACCTCTTTTTCGAGGTGCTGGGTGATACACTCTTGCAGCGCGTAGTCGAACTTAACTATTCCATTTTCATTTTTAGAATTGCCATTCCCACCCGCGAGGGCATGACTGGACAAATCAAGATCGGTGCGAACCCGCCAAGCCCATCCCCCGCGCTCGTACGAACGCCATTACGACATGTGCCGGGATATACAAATTCATTGCCACGATGTAACGCCGAGTCGGCGATTTCCTTGCTGCTGCAAGCACAGGGGTACACCGCGCCAGCTTCATACAATCGATGAAAGGTTTCTTCGTAGGCTGCAGTGCGTTGACTTTGGTAAATGATGTTTTCATCCCATTGCAGTCCGTAAGCTTCCAGCATGCTGAGAATTTCATCGGCAGCCCCTTTGATGGTACGAGGTGTGTCGAGGTCTTCGATTCGGACCAGCCATTTGCCTTGATGATATTTGGCATCCAGATAGATGCAGGCTGCAGTGACCAATGATCCGAAGTGGAGAGGGCCGGTGGGGGAGGGGGCGAAGCGCCCTCTATAAAGGGCCGGGGTGGACATCGAATGTTGTAGGGTGGTGGCCCGCAGGAGCGTTCCGCCATGTTCGAATCGTTCGGCGGAACAGCTTCGCGTTCCGCCTTACTGCAGTTCTCGGCCGCGCATTATCAGGCAGGAACCGCCTCTTCCTCGAAATTCAGCACCACTTTTCCGTCCCTAACGTCAACGGTTACCTTGCCGCCATTGGCCAGCTTGCCAAACAGCAGTTCGTCGGCCAGCGCAGAGCGTATGGTGTCCTGGATCAGGCGCGCCATCGGGCGTGCGCCCATCAGGGGATCGAAGCCTTGTTCTGCCAGATAGTCCTTGAGCGCGTCAGTGAACACAACTTCCACTTTTTTCTCGTGCAACTGCTCTTCGAGTTGCATCAGGAATTTGTCCACCACGCGCAGGATGACTTCGTGATCCAGCCGCGAAAAAGAGATGACGGCATCCAGGCGGTTGCGGAATTCAGGCGTGAAGGTGCGCTTGATGTCCGCCAACTCGTCACCGCCCGCACTGCTCTGGGTGAAGCCGATGTGGCTCTTGTTCAGGGCTTCCGAACCCGCATTGGTGGTCATAATGATGACCACGTTGCGGAAATCGGCCTTGCGCCCGTTGTTGTCGGTGAGCGTGCCGTGATCCATCACTTGCAGCAGTATGTTGAAGATATCCGGGTGTGCTTTTTCGATCTCATCCAGCAGCAGGACTGCATGTGGCTGTTTGCTGATCGCCTCGGTGAGCAAACCACCCTGGTCGAAACCGACATAGCCGGGCGGCGCGCCGATCAGGCGCGACACGGCGTGGCGTTCCATGTATTCGGACATATCGAAACGGTGCAAGGGCATACCCATCGCGAAAGCGAGTTGCCGCGCCACCTCGGTCTTGCCGACGCCGGTCGGACCGGAGAACAGGAAGCTGCCGATGGGTTTCTGCGGATTGCCGAGACCGCTGCGCGACATCTTGATGGCGGCGGCGAGTGCGTCAATCGCCTTATTCTGGCCGAACACCACTGCTTTCAAATCGCGATCAAGCGTCTTCAGTGTGTTGCGATCATCGGAAGAAACCGTGCGCGGCGGGATGCGCGCTATCTTGGCAATGATCTCCTCGATCTCATGTTTGCCGATGATTTTTTTCTGTTTCGATTTGGGCAGGATGCGTTGTGCTGCCCCAGCCTCATCCAGTACGTCAATCGCCTTGTCCGGCAAGTGGCGGTCGTTGATGAAGCGCGAGGATAGTTCCGCCGCACTGACCAGTGCTGCCGCGCTGTATTTCACGTTGTGATGTTCTTCAAAGCGTGATTTTAATCCGCGTAAAATGGCTATGGTTTGTTCGACGGATGGCTCCGGCACATCGACTTTTTGGAAGCGACGCGACAGCGCGTGATCCTTCTCGAATATGCCGCGATATTCCTGGTAGGTAGTCGCGCCTATGCATTTCAGTTGTCCATTCGACAACGCGGGTTTGAGCAGGTTGGAGGCATCCATCGTGCCTCCGGAAGCCGCGCCTGCGCCGATCATGGTGTGAATTTCGTCTATGAACAGAACTGCATTGGGCGCTTCACTTAGCTCCTTAAGCACGGCCTTCAGGCGCTGTTCAAAGTCGCCGCGATACTTGGTGCCGGCCAGCAACGCTCCCATATCGAGCGAGTAAACATGCGCGTCCTTAAGGATTTCCGGCACGTCGTTCTCAACAATGCGCCGCGCCAGACCTTCCGCGATCGCAGTTTTGCCCACACCGGCTTCACCCACCAGCAGCGGGTTATTCTTGCGGCGGCGGCATAGCGTCTGAATGACGCGCTCCAACTCGATTTCACGCCCGATCAGCGGATCGATTTTTCCAGCCAGCGCTTGAGCGTTCAAATCCTGTGTGTAGCTCTTAAGCGCGCCGCCGGCTATCTGCTCCTGCTCGGATTCCGTTTCAGTCTGGGGTTTGGCAGGCACACCCGCCATAGTCTTGTCGATGCCGTGGGCGATGTAGTTCACCACATCCAGACGGTTAACGTTGCGCTGGGTGAGAAAATAGACCGCGTGTGAATCTTTCTCGCCGAACAGTGCGACCAGTATATTGGCTCCGGTCACTTCTTTTTTGTTGGTGGATTGTACATGCAGGATGGCGCGCTGGATGACACGCTGGAATCCCACGGTGGGCTGTGTGTCCACTTCCTGATCGCCGGGCGTAACCGGGGTGTGCGTGGAGATGAAGTCGGTCAATACCTGGCGCAACTCTTCGATGTTTACGCCGCAGGCGCGCAACACCTGTGCGGCGGAGGCATTGTCCAGCATCGTGAGCAGCAGGTGCTCAACGGTGATGAATTCATGTCGCTTCTGGCGAGCCTCGACGAACGCCAAGTGCAAACTCACTTCCAATTCTTGCGCAATCATTTAATTTTCCTCCATGCTGCATCGTAACGGATGCCCGTGTTGTTTTGCAAACTCTGATACTTGAGCGACTTTGGTTTCCGCGATATCCTGAGAATATACGCCGCATACCGCCGATCCTTCATTATGTACTTTGAGCATGATTTGCAATGCACGTTCCCGGTTCATCGAGAAAAACTGCTGCAATACCTCAATTACAAAGTCCATCGTAGTGTAATCGTCGTTGAACAATATCACCTTATACATGCGCGGAGGCTTTGTTTTAAGGCGTTCCGGCGCGAGTATCGTGCTGCTGTGTTGTTTGGTTGCCATAATTCTCTGGTGTGTATTCTGACACTTTCTTCGTTTACATACTTGGTGATTAGCGATGCTTTTTCAAGCCCAACCGAAAAATATTTAAAATACCCCTTGACGACATCAACTAAACCAGAGTAAAAAGCGCGCTGGTGTTTGACTCAAAGTATCTGCAGTACTGGTTTTGCCGTGTGCGATCTTGGATTCAAACAGTTTCGCGGGGGGCTTCCCCGTTTTTTAAGTAAGGAAGTAATCACATGGCAACTGGTACAGTTAAATGGTTTAACGATGCAAAGGGATTTGGTTTTATCACTCCCGATGATGGTAGCGAAGATCTGTTCGCGCACTTTTCCGCAATCAACATGAGCGGCTTCAAGTCACTCAAAGAAGGCCAGAAGGTCACCTTCGAAGTCGTTCAAGGTCCTAAAGGCAAGCAAGCTTCCAACATCCAGGCTCCTTAAACGGTTCTTGAGTTGGTAAAAAAGCCCGGCATGGAAGTGCCGGGCTTTTTCGTTTGCTTGCATCGAGTTACATGTGGTTGATTACGGCTTCTCAGAATACGGAGCATGACACTTGTTTGCGTCCTCCATCAAGCGCGCGAAATCGTAGGTGACGGTCTCGGCCACAATCGGATAAGGCTCGCCATGCGAGCCGCAGTGAATACATACGAGCCCTTCGCCCTATCGGGGGCGCTCAAGACAGGTTGCGCAGGCAGCTTCGTTCGGAAACCGCAAATCGCTCCGGTCAAGCACAATTATCTTTAAACAATGGAGGCCAGCGCTGCATTCAATGTTTCGCTGGGCCGCATGGCCTTTGATGTCTTCTCGAAGTCAGGATGATAATACCCTCCCATATCCACTGGTTTTCCCTGGGCTGCAATCAATTCGGCATTGATCTTTGCCTCGTTGTCAGCCAGCGTCTTCGCTAAGGTTGTGAAACGTGCCTGAATATCCTTATCCCTGGTCTGTGCGGCCAATGCCTGTGCCCAATAAAGGGCAAGGTAGAAATGGCTACCCCGGTTATCAATCTCACCCACCTTGCGGGCGGGGGACTTGTTGTTTTCCAGAATTCTGCTGTTGGCTTGATCAAGCGTCTCGGCCAGCACCTGAGCTCGGGCGTTGTTGAATTTCTGGCCAAGATGTTCCAGTGATGCCCCCAGAGCCAGAAACTCACCGAGAGAATCCCAGCGCAAATATCCTTCTTGCTGGAACTGCTGGACATGCTTTGGAGCCGAGCCGCCCGCACCGGTTTCGAACAGACCTCCGCCATTCATCAGCGGTACGATGGACAGCATTTTTGCGCTGGTGCCGAGTTCAAGAATCGGGAACAGGTCGGTGAGATAGTCGCGCAGGATGTTGCCGGTGACAGAGATGGTATCCTTGCCTGCGCGGATGCGTTCAATCGAGAGCTGCATAGCGTCTTCGGGCGTCATGATACGAATGTCCATACCTTGTGTATCGTGATCCTTGAGGTAGCGCTCCGCTTTCTGAATGATCTGTGCGTCGTGCGCCCGGTTCTTGTCCAGCCAGAAAACAGCGGGGGCGCCGGTGGCGCGCACGCGCACAACGGCCAGCTTAACCCAGTCCTGAATAGACGCATCTTTTGCCTGACACATGCGGAAGATGTCGCCCTGTTCAACTTTCTGCTCCAGCAGCGTTTTGCCAGAAGTATCCACGACACGGACAGTGCCGTTACCGTTCATTTGAAAGGTCTTGTCATGGGAGCCGTATTCCTCGGCCTGCTGTGCCATCAGGCCGACATTTGGAACGCTGCCCATGGTCTTTGGATCGAATGCACCATGTTTTTTGCAGTCTTCTATGACAACCTGATAAATGCGAGCGTAGCAGCGGTCAGGGATCATCGCTTTGGTATCGTGCAACTTGCTGTCAACTCCCCACATTTTCCCCGAATCGCGAATCATGGCGGGCATGGAAGCATCGACGATGACATCGCTCGGCACATGCAGATTCGTGATGCCCTTGTCTGAATTCACCATCGCCAGTTCCGGCCTGGTTTTATAAGTGGCCTGGATGTCAGCTTCGATTTCGGCACGTTTCGCTTCGGGCAGCTTCGCGATCTTAGCCAAGAGATCCCCCAAGCCGTTGTTGACGTTGACAGCCAATTCCTTGATCACCGCCGCGTGCTTCTCGAAAACATCCTTGAAATATACGGTAACGGCATGGCCGAACATGATCGGATCGGAAATCTTCATCATGGTGGCCTTGAGGTGCAATGACAACAGCATGCCCTGTTTTTTGGCGTCTTCCATCTGTTCTTCGTAGAACGCGCGCAAGGCGCGGCGGCTCATGACACTAGCGTCAATGACTTCACCTTTCTGTAACGGGATTTTTTCTTTCAGCACTGTCGTTTTGCCATCACTACCTGCAAACTCGATGCGCACATTTCCGGCCTCTGAAACGGTCACGGACTTTTCGCTGCCATAGAAATCTGCAGCGTTCATATGTGCCACATGGGTCTTAGAGTCGGCGCTCCATGCCCCCATCTTGTGCGGATGTTTTTGTGCGAATTTCTTGACTGAAAGCGCAGCTCGGCGGTCTGAGTTGCCTTCCCGCAGTACTGGGTTGACGGCACTGCCGAGAACTTTGCTGTAGCGGGCCTTAATCGCTTTCTGGGCATCGTTTTGAGGATCTTCAGGATAATCCGGGATGTTGAAACCCTGCGACTGCAATTCTTTGATTGCCGCTTTCAGTTGCGGGGACGTTGCGCTGATATTCGGCAGTTTTATGATATTGGCCTCGGGTTTGAGAGTCAGCTCACCCAATTCGGTCAGATCATCAGCGATTTTCTGGCTCGCGGTCAGGTTTTCGGGAAAATTCGCGAGGATACGACCCGCCAGGGAAATATCCCTCGTTTCGACGGCAACGCCGGCTGCCTTGGTGAAGGCTTGAACGATGGGAAGCAAAGAATAAGTGGCCAGTGCCGGTGCTTCATCAACCATCGTGTAAATAATTTTATGACTTGTCATGTTTTTTCTCTTTAGTTCGTTCTCATTAATAAACCACCTGATTTTCTAGAAATGCCGGTCGGGGTTTTTACGCCGCTTAGAATTCGGGTGATTTTTCGTTATAAAAAGATGAATTTTGCCACTGGGCATAAAACTTAAGATGGGGAGCTTAGCGCGCTACAACTGGCAAATCCCATGCATCACCTTTGACTCGCTATTCGGTAGTGGCTCTGGGAGACAACCGGATATGCACGCATGGTTTAGCTCTCAGAGGTAGCAGAAGCAGTAAAATATCGTTTCAAAAATAAATAGGAATTCCGATGGGAAGCATTCTGCTATTCAACAAGCCGTTTGGCGTGATCTGCCAATTCAGTCGCGGTGGTCTGCATCCGACATTGGCGGATTATATCCCTCTTCCAGGTTTTTATCCCGCCGGGCGGCTGGACACAGATAGCGAGGGTCTGCTGGTGCTGACCGATGACGGACAGTTGCAACACCGCATCACCGATCCCAGGCATAAGCTGCCCAAGACGTATTGGGTGCAAGTGGAAGGTGTAGCGGATGAGGCCGCTCTGGAACAATTGCGGCGTGGTATGAAGCTATCTGATTTCACCACCCAGCCAGCCGAGGCGCGTGTGATAGATGAACCTTCCGGCCTGTGGCCGCGCAACCCGCCGATCAGGTCGCGCAAAATCATTCCGACCAGTTGGCTGGAGCTGACTATCCGTGAAGGCAAGAACCGCCAAGTGCGGCGCATGACCGCGGCTTTGGGATTCCCCACGTTGCGCCTGATACGCTATCGCATCGGCGAGTGGACTCTGAGCGGGCTGGAGCCGGGGAAGTGGCGAATGGAATCGTCATAATCAATCGGGTTGACAAACGATGCTGGGAATTTTAACGTATATCAGGATTATTGAATTTGTGAGGCCACCATGTTTTTCTCCCGCTGTTTTTTGATGCTTGCTGCGCTTTTGCTCGTGGGTCTATCCGATCCCGGCTTTGCCGCACAACGATCTCACGGGATGATAACTAAAGCGGAGAGATCCCTGAGAGGCACATGGTACAGCACGGAAGGGACCATTACGTTCAAGGACAACGGAACCATCAACTTCAAGGGTAAAAGATACTACTATGCGGTTTCCAACGGCGGGCTGATACAGCTTAGCGGAAAACACAGCTCGAATGCGATTCCTTATCAGCTTGCCGGCGGCAGACTTACCTTGACGGTAGGCGGCAAGTCGACGGTATATTCACGCAAGCAACGAGTAGGAAAATAACCGCATTGCGTCCCAGATTCTGGGCAGATTTCCAGCCCGTAGATGTCACTCTGCTAAATTTTTCGACACTTGGCCAGATTTAGCGGCCTCGGCGCACACCAGGCTTGGGCGAAAACAAGGCGGGTTGCGGCATGGCTTGATGACGTGCCGCCTCGGACAAGTGTTGTTGCTCGGCGGTCTTTTGTGGCGGGCGCGCCTTGGCTGGGTGCTGGCTATTTCTTGGTTGCTGTTCGGTGCGCGGTTGCTGTTCGCGCTGTTGCGGGTTGCGTGGCTTTTGCCTTTGACCCTGACCCTCACGCGCAGGCTGGTTGGGATTGCCTGCGGCTCGTGGCGGATTATTGCGTCTTTGTCCGTGTGCCTGGCGCGGAGGACGCGGAGCCTCCTCGGCGATATGGGTTGGCGGCACAAAGCCGTCTATCGCAACTACTGGAATCTCGCGTTTGATCAATCGTTCGATGTCTCTGAGAAACTGTAATTCTTCCTTGTCCACCAGTGAGATCGCCGCACCGCTGCTGCCTGCGCGCCCGGTACGACCGATGCGGTGCACGTAATCTTCCGGCACATTCGGCAATTCAAAATTCACCACATGCGGCAGTTGATCGATATCCAGACCTCGCGCGGCGATGTCGGTGGCAACCAGCACCGGCAAAGAGCCATCCTTGAATTGCGCCAAGGCTTTGGTACGCGCCGGCTGGCTCTTGTTGCCGTGTATCGCGGCGGCGGGAATGCCGTCCGCGATCAGTTTTTCGGTCAGCCGGTTCGCACCGTGTTTGGTGCGGGTGAAAACCAGCACCTGCTTCCAGTCGTTGTGCTTGATCAGGTGTGAAAGCAGGTGGCTCTTCAGCTTTTGCGGTACCAGATGGACGCTTTGTGTTATCAGTTCCACAGTGGAGTTGCGGCGCGCCACTTCGACATAACCGGGATTGTGCAGCAGTCCGTCGGAAAGAGTCTTGATCTCGTCGGAGAAGGTCGCCGAGAACAGCAGGTTCTGGCGCTGTTTGGGCAGCAGCGCAAGGATCTTTTTGATGTCGCGGATGAAGCCCATGTCCAGCATGCGGTCAGCTTCATCCAGAACCAGGATTTCGACGCCGGACAGATCCAGCGTTTTTTGCCCGACGTGGTCGAGGAGTCGCCCGGGCGTGGCCACGAGGATATCCAACTGCCCGCGCAATGCTTTCATCTGCGGATTGATGTTCACGCCGCCAAACATCACCATCGATTTCAGCGGCAGATATTTTCCATAGGTCTGCACCGATTGCTCCACTTGTGCGGCGAGTTCGCGCGTCGGGACGAGAATCAGACAGCGCGGCCGGCCGGGGCGAGGATTCGCAGCGGGTTTCGCGGAGAGCAGGTGCAGGATCGGCAGCGTGAAGCCTGCGGTTTTGCCGGTGCCGGTTTGCGCTCCGGCCAGCAGATCGCCACCGGCCAATACCAGCGGGATCGCCTGTGCCTGAACTGGCGTGGGTGTTGTGTAACCCGCATCGGCAATCGCGCGCATCAGGGGTTGTGCCAGATTCAAGCTGGCGAAAGTGATTTCAATATTTGACAAAGCGGGGCTCCTGCGACGGCCTGCAGCTCACAAGAGCTGCACCAATCAAGGCAGACGAATAAGTGATCGAAGAGATCGGAAGTGACACATAGACCGCTACGTTGATTGGTTTGACGCAGGGTGGCGCGCATTATACTTTCTTTGCGCCCAAGGGTGTGGTTTGCGGAAGGAACGTGTGACGGACCGGCTTGTCGGGGCGGAAATTGTTGCGAAGTGCTGGAAAATCGGCCTGTCGTTGAATTGCCAAAGTACGGCACGGCAGGCCGCTAAAATTATTTCACGTCTTTTGCGCACCTGAACCCCACGTCGATCAACACGCTGTATGGCCGTAAATGGTTACGCTTGGCGGTACGGAACACCACGCTGAGTGAATCGTAGTGGCCGGAACTCGTCATTCCGCCGCGTACCACACGCTGGAGATTGCCATAGATTTGTTGTCGGACGCCGGTGCGCCGGGATAGGCATCATACCAATCCGCAACCTAACTCCGTTACATTGGCCGCCATATCGTAAACGCCATAGCCGGACTTGTCGCCTGGAAAGGATCCCACTGCTGAATAGGGTACATCGGGATTTTCAGACATGGTATTTTTTTTGGGGATCCCATTCATTGCCCCACGGATATTCTAATCTTTGAGGACCGCGCGCAGCTTTTCCCCATTCCGCTTCGGTCGGCAAGCGCTTGCCGGCCCATTGGCACATGGGCACCGTACCATGAGACATAAACCACAGGATGTTCTACCTTGCCTTCCGGATAAGTGCGGTTGCGGAAATGGGAGGGTGACTTGCGATTGGTGGTATCGATGAATTGTTTGTATTGCAGATCGGTGACCTCGTACTTGCCTATCCAGTACGCCTTGGTCTTGGCAGTTTACTGCGGGCCTTCGTTTGCCAAGCAGTGGCTTCGGGCGGTGGAGCGATCTTTAATTTGCCGGCATACGGATCGACAAATTTTCTATCATCAACACGAACCACCGGGTCGCCATCCTCTGACGAGTGGCATTCCTTGCAGTCGCCGGTCATGCTGGAATTTGAAAGCATCAACCTGGCTTTTCGCTTGGCACGAATCGCACGATTGCGTCGCCTGGATAACGTGCTGGTAACGGGAAACGTCCGCTTCGCTCCTTGCTGCCGCGCCTGTGCTGAGTCCGAAAATGGAAATAAATATAATGAGATGGTTTGGTTTTGACGATGACATCTAGATGCGACCATGGACAGATTCAGGCAATTTGTTGTTTTCCCATGATAAAGGCGGCGATTCAAGCGTCTGTATGCAGCCAATTCATATTTCACTGACTATTTGTGCCGATTACATTTAGTTGCGTGAACCATAAGCGCTGTTTACAATCAAAAATGAAGGCGAAACCTTCTATTAACCAAGTTTTTCCTTCAAGTATTTTGAATGTCCCTAACCAAATCGGAGAAAACATGAAACATATTATCGTAGGTATCGCAGTGGCAGGACTGATGGTTGCCGGTAGTGCAATGGCAACCGATATGCCGGATCTGGCTAAAAAGAACGGTTGCACCGCTTGTCACACAATTGACAAGAAAGTGGTCGGACCTGCATGGATGGACGTTTCTAAAAAATACAAAGGCGATGCTGGCGCTGAAGCCAAGCTGATCACCAAAGTCTCTAAAGGTGGCGGTGGCGTATGGGGTACTACACCCATGCCGGGCATGGATCCATCCGGCAAGAAACAGGATGTCGTCAAGGAATTAGTCAAGTTTATTTTGGCTCTAAACAAATAGGCTGGGAGTTCTTAGGAAAAGCCGACGCGAGTCGGCTTTATTTTTTGGTGCGCTACCCCAGAAAACTATCGACCCAGGCTGCGTTGATGCGTTGCGCTCAGGTATAATGCGCGCCTTTGTAAATTACCCGATAGGAAGATACGATGCCTATTTATGCTTACCGTTGCAGCAGCTGCGGCTGCCAAAAAGATGTGATGCAGAAAATGAGCGATGCGCCGCTCAGCAATTGCCCTGAATGCGGCAAAGAGACTTTTTCCAAACAATTGACTGCTGCCGGGTTTCAGTTGAAGGGCAACGGCTATTACGTTACCGATTTCAAGGGCGGCGCCAAGAAGTCCGATGCCAAGCCTGACGCGGTTGCTGTGCCTGCCGCAAGCACTCCGTCCTCTCCTGTGACCAGTGGCACTGCTTAAGACATGAAAAAATATTTCATTACCGGCCTGCTGGTTTGGGTTCCGTTCGGCATCACCTTGTGGGTGTTGAATCTGACCATAGGCACGATGGACAAGACTTTGCTGCTGTTACCGGCAGCCTGGCATCCTGACAGGTTGCTGGGTATTCATATTCCAGGCTGGGGCATCATCCTGACGCTGCTCATCGTTGGACTGACCGGCGTGCTGGTGCGCAATGTACTGGGTCAGCAGTTGTTGCATCTCTGGGAAGCCGTGTTGCATCACATTCCCTTCGTGAACAGTATCTACAAGGGCGTGAAGCAGTTCAGCGACACCTTGTTGTCCGGCGAAGGCAATTCCTTTCGCAAAGTGCTGCTGGTGCGCTATCCCCATCCGCAGGCATGGTCGCTGGCGTTTCAGACCAGTGTGCCGGGCGAGGTGATTGACCAGTTTGAGGATGAATACGTTGCGGTGTTCATTCCCACCACGCCGAGTCCGGTGAACGGTTTTTATTTCTTCGTGCGCAAAGCAGACACCATCGAGTTGGATATGACGGTGGACGTGGCGTTGCGCTCCATCGTTTCGATGGGTGTGGCGGCGGATTCCGAAGCCGGGAAGCATCGCGTCCACACACCCAATCCACAATCAAACTAATTTTGTATTTTCTTCGAAACTGAACCATGCGAACTCATTATTGCGGACTGCTCAACACCGACCAACTCGATCAAACCGTCAGCCTGTGCGGCTGGGCGCATCGCCGCCGCGATCATGGCGGGGTGATCTTCATCGACCTGCGCGACCGCGAGGGTATGGCGCAAATCGTCTGCGATCCGGATCGCGCCGAGATGTTCAAGATCGCCGAATCGGTGCGCAACGAGTTCGTGCTGCGCATCACCGGCAAGGTGCGTCACCGTCCGGCAGGCGCGACCAATGCCAACATTACCAGCGGCGAAATCGAAATCCTGTGCGACGAGATCGAGGTGCTGAACACCGCGCTGACCCCGCCGTTCCAGCTGGATGACGAGAACCTGTCCGAGACGGTGCGTCTGACCCATCGCGTGATCGACCTGCGCCGCCCGCAGATGCAGAAGAACATGATGCTGCGCTACAAGGTGGCGATGGCGTTCCGCCGTTTCCTCGACAGCCGCGGCTTCATCGACATCGAAACGCCGATGCTGACCAAGTCCACACCGGAAGGCGCGCGCGATTATCTGGTGCCGTCGCGCGTGCATCCGGGCGAATTCTTCGCGCTGCCGCAATCGCCGCAGTTGTTCAAGCAGTTGCTGATGGTCGCGGGTTTCGATCGCTATTACCAGATCACCAAGTGTTTCCGCGACGAGGACTTGCGCGCCGACCGCCAGCCGGAATTCACCCAGGTGGATATCGAGACTTCGTTCCTGAATGAGACGCAGATCACCGCGCTGATGGAAGAGATGATACGCACCGTGTTCAAGGAAACGCTGGATGTGGAATTGCCGAATCCGTTCCCGCGCATGACTCATGCGGAGGCGATGGCGCGCTACGGTTCGGACAAGCCCGACCTGCGCGTCACGCTGGAGCTGACCGAAGTCACAGATACGGTCAAGGATGTCGCGTTCAAGGTGTTCGCCGGTGTGGCCAATTCTGAAAATGGCCGCGTCGCGGCGTTGCGCGTGCCGGGCGGCGGCGCGTTCTCGCGCGGCGAGATCGACGAGTACACCAAGTTCGTCGGCATCTACGGCGCGAAGGGCCTGGCTTACATCAAAGTCAACGACATCACGCAACTCAACGAAACCGGCTTGCAGTCGCCTATCGTGAAGAACCTGCACGAGGCTGCATTGAAGACCATCATCGCCCGAACAGGTGCCGCGAACGGCGACATCATTTTCTTCGGCGCGGACAAGGAAAAGATCGTCAACGACGCGCTCGGCGCGTTGCGCAGCAAGATCGGCCACGACAAGGGTTACACCAACGGCAAGGCATGGGAACCGCTGTGGGTGGTGGATTTCCCGATGTTCGAATACGACGAGGAGGCCAAGCGCTGGAACGCCTGTCATCACCCGTTCACCGCACCAAAGGACGCGCACCTTGCGCTGCTGGAAAGCGATCCGGGCAAGTGTCTGGCCAAGGCATACGACCTCGCCCTGAACGGTTCGGAGATCGGCGGCGGCTCGGTGCGTATCCATCAGGAGGCGGTGCAATCTCAGGTTTTCCGCGCCCTCAACATCGGCGCGGAAGAAGCGCAGCTCAAGTTCGGCTTCCTGCTCGACGCGTTGCAATACGGCGCGCCGCCGCACGGCGGACTGGCGTTCGGCCTGGACCGTATCGTGGCGATGATGACCGGCTCGGAATCCATCCGCGACGTGATCGCCTTCCCGAAAACACAGCGCGCTCAATGTCTGTTGACCCAGGCCCCGAGTGCGGTGGATGAACGGCAGTTGCGCGACCTGCACATCCGTCTGCGGCAGCAAGTGACAACCACGGCTGAAGTGACCAAGGAATAAGCGTGTCGCGTATGTTGCGTTTGATGTGGATGGTGTTGGCGGCGATGCTGTGGTTGCCTGCAGGTGCACAAGCACATGCGCACCACGCAGCGCAAAGTACGCATGCCGATCTGGCGATAATCAGCGTTGCCCAATTGCCGCCGGAGGGGCGCGACACGCTGCGCGCCATCAAGCAGGGCGGACCGTTCGCCTACCCGCGCGATGGTGTGGTGTTCGGCAATTTCGAGCAAGTGTTGCCGAAACGAACTCGTGGTTACTATCACGAGTACACCGTGAAAACACCGGGTTCGCGTAACCGCGGTGCGCGCCGCATCATCAGCGGCGCAACCGGCGAATATTTTTACACCGCCGATCATTACAATACTTTCAAACGAATTCAGGAGTAGCCATGGACGCATGGACACAACAACTGGGCGACACATTGGCAAAACAACTGGTCAACCGGGAAGCAGCGGGCAGCTATACGCTGGGATGCAGTGTGGAAACCTTGCGCAGCGCGGCTGAAGCAGCCGGCTTTGCGCTGTTCGATACCGATCTCAAGGGCGTCAAAGGCAAGCAGAATTTGCTCAATGCCCTGGCTGTTGCGGCCAAATTTCCGCCCGAGTTCGGCGCGAATTGGGATGCCCTGGCCGACGCACTGTGCGACCTGTCGTGGCATGAAGCAAACGGATATGTGCTGCTGTTGCGCAATGCCAGCGACACGCTCGGACTTTCCGCCAACGACAGGGAAATCGCCCAGGACATCTTTGCGGACACGGTGGTTTATTGGCGTCAGCGCAACAAGGCATTCTGGATATTCTTTGCCTAACGGTCATGGCAAATTCCTCCTGAGAATGAAACTCGCCATGCTCGTTTCCCTCTCCTCAATCCTCTCCCGCAAGCGGGCGAGGAGACAAACGATCGCTACGCGAATTTCACGTTAACGCATGACGCACAACAAACAGCCGGTCTCGGTGCTGGTGGTGATCTACACTGCTGAAGGGGAGGTACTGTTGCTGGAGCGCGCCGATCATCCCGGATATTGGCAGTCTGTCACCGGCAGTCGCGACGGCGAAGAAATGCTGGCTGAGACGGCGATACGCGAGGTGCGCGAAGAGACCGGGCTGGATGTCCGGCAATACGCGCTGACCGACTGGCAGTCGCAAAACGTCTATGAGATCTATCCGCATTGGCGATACCGCTATCCTCCCGGCATCACACACAACACCGAGCATGTGTTCAGTTTGCAACTTCCACATCCGGTTGATATCCAACTCGCGCCGCGTGAGCATTTGAACTATCAGTGGCTGGCGTGGCAAGATGCGGCTGAGAAAGTCTTTTCACCGAGCAATCGTGCCGCGATCCTGGAATTGCCGCAGCGTGTACAGAGGAAATCTGAATGAATGAAAACGCCATCCCCTTTGCTTATGAACATCCCGGCTCTCCAGCAGCTGTGGCGTGGGCGAAGGTTCCGCGTGAACCAAGCGCAGCAGAGAAACCCGAGCTGATCGCGCGCATCAAGCGCCTGCTGCGCGAGCAGGATGCGGTGCTGGTGGCGCACTATTATGTGCATCCCGACTTGCAGGATCTGGCAGAAGCGACCGGCGGCATCGTCTCAGATTCGCTGGACATGGCCAACTTCGGCCACCAGCATCCGGCTAAGACCATCGTGGTCGCGGGCGTGCGCTTCATGGGCGAGACAGCGAAGATTCTGAATCCGGAAAAACGCGTGCTGATGCCCGACCTCAAAGCGGAATGCTCGCTCGACCTGGGTTGTCCGGTGGACGAGTTTGCCGCGTTCTGCGATGCGCACCCGGACCGCACCGTGGTGGTGTATGCCAATACCAGCGCGGCGGTGAAGGCGCGTGCCGACTGGATGGTGACCAGCTCGATCGCACTACCCGTGGTCAAATATCTCAAGGAGCAGGGCAAGAAGGTGCTATGGGCACCGGACCGCCATCTGGGCAGCTACGTGCAGGAACAGACCGGCGCAGACATGCTGCTGTGGCAGGGCTCGTGCATCGTGCACGACGAATACAAAGCCAAAGAACTCATCGAACTGAAAGCGCAGCACCCGCACGCCAAAGTGCTGGTGCATCCCGAAGCGCCGCGCGCGATCGTCCAGCTGGCGGATGTGGTCGGCTCCACCACGCAACTCATCAAGGCGGCGCAGAGTTTGGATGCCAAGATATTCATCGTCGCCACCGACAATGGCATCCTGCACAAGATGCGCACGCTGTGCCCGGATAAAGTCTTTCTCGAAGCACCGACCGCCGGAGCCGGCGCGAACTGCACCAGTTGCAGCCACTGCCCGTGGATGGCAATGAACGGGCTGTTGAATCTGGCGGAGGTTCTGGAAACAGGGCGCAATGAGATATACGTTGATCCGGCGATCATTCCGAGGGCGGTGTTGCCGATAGAG